>Ga0307960_1002877_pt1 | contig 10374 bp, 9 predicted proteins | sample OrgLakmetagen542_FD_201832 | JGI IMG/M metagenome (GOLD analysis project Ga0307960, IMG submission 201832) | Saline water microbial communities from Organic Lake, Antarctica - #542 | ecosystem: Environmental > Aquatic > Non-marine Saline and Alkaline > Saline | place: Antarctica: Organic Lake... | reverse complement strand
GGCAGATAGCTGCTTGAATTCTGAGCAGATTGACACCCTTTTTATTAGTGTGGGGGGTCAGGAAGGGGTTGGGGGGGGGGGGGGGGTCATTTTGGGCCGGAGGCCCGAAATTCTGACGTGTGTGCCAGGAAAATATCTTTTGGAGGCCTCCTGTTTGGCGCCATATATTTCCTTTCTATACCTTCTTTCGCTCTCACCTTTTCCAGCTCCTCAATCTTCCCCTGCATTGACACTTGCAGCTTGGCGTACTCAGTCTTGAGCTTGTCAAGCTCTTTATTTAGCTTGAGTGACTCGCCCCCTGCGTTGCTGCTGCCGCCCTCAGAGGCGCTAGACTTGCTGGGAGGGGCTGCAGTCTGTATCAGCAAAGGAGCAATTAAGGAAATGAGTCAGCAGGTACAACAAGAAATGAGTCAGCAAGGAGCAGTCAGCAGGTGTGTGTATGTGTCTGTGAGTGTGTGTGTTTGTGTGTGCGCGTGTGTATGTGCGGATAGGATCGATTCTTGTTACATTTAGAATGTTACATTTAGAAGTTTTAATTGAAGAGCAAGGTTACAGAGTGGCTTCGCTACGAATAAACTTAGTTAGACTGAATTAGGTGGCATGGATAGCAATAGGTCCTGGGGGCACGTTTAAACTGACCAGTGTGACCAATATTGAAGTGAAGATTGCCTTTGTACAGATGACAATGAGGAGAAAAGAAGGCCTTGACTTGTTGCTAAGCATAGATATCTGGACGCTTTATATTTGCAAATTTGCAACTAGTCCACAGCTGTCGAACCCAGTTTTGAATCACATACATATATACATTCTTATATCCCCACCTCAATAAAGCAGCCTCCACACCGTGATCTCACCTTGCCACTAGGGTTTGAGGAGGGCTTGTTGGGCTGTGCCACCTCCTCTGCAGGTTCCTGCTCAGTTTGCTGTTGGGATATTTCGGCTCTCTGAGACAGCTGCGCCTGTGTGTGAATTTGGAGTTTTGACATGCACGTGTTTGCCGTGATAAATCTGTGTGTTTGTGTTTGTGCAATGCGGGCATGTTTGTGTCTGTGCTGAGTAGCAAAGCCAGAGGAAGGAGATGCAAGATATTACCTGTTAAAACAATGTTAAGGCAATTGCCTGTAGGCACAAATTTCCACAATTTCACAGCAGCAGCAGCAGCAGCAGAAGAGTAAAAAGTGATGCGTCTCTTAACGCTTTCCAGTAAAAGTGTGTGCGTATGTATGATGGAAATTGATCGACATGGCAACTTAAAAAGGCTACCTCTGCGTCTTGAAACTTGGCTGCCAGCTCTGCATAGTCAGCTTTTGAGACTTCGAGGTCAGCCATTGCCTTGGAAGACTGCATTGAAATTTGTATGGTAACATTCGTTTGAAAAGAGAAGAAAACACACATCTCGATACCCATCATCACAAATTTGAAATGCAAACTTTCCTCTAATATGCTCTGCATAAGAAGCACAAGATCTGGAGAGTCCAGCTGTTGATTGTAATACAGTAGCAATTTGAAGTTGCGAACCTCAAGTCTAGCATTGACTAATGCAGAGCTAGGTGGCAAGAATTGCAAGCTTTGCAACAGTATGAAACTCATTCACTTGACCTACCTTCGTAATCACAGTAGTTTAAGAAAACGACAGATTGGCTTTACATGATCCAAACTTTATTCACGTTGCCTTCAAAGTACTCAACCAAGATTTGTACAGCACAAGGCAAGGATGGATGCTCTGAACGCTGTTCTCACACCTGTGATTCGTAAAACTCGGCCTTGGAGGCAACTACATCAAGCTGGGTCCTCAGCTCATTCATTTCAGTCTTGGCCTGTGCAACATTGGCCTCACCTGAAGTGGCAAACATTATTCACGAATGTGCTCACCTAATTTAGAAATATGCTCTTGCACAATACATTATTCACAAATGTGCTCAACGAATGTGCATTCATTATTCACGAATGTGCAATCATTATTCACGAATGTGCATTCATTATTCACAAATGTGCTCAACTAATGTGCATTCATTATTCACAAATGTGCTCTTGCACAATACATTATTCCAAATGTGCTCAACTAATTTAAAAACATGCTCTTGCACAATACATTATTCCAAATGTGCTCAACTAATTTAAAGACATGCTCGTGCACAATACAAAGCCTGCTTACTTGCTGTTTGATTAAGCAAGCACCGTAAAGGGTACACTAACATTATCAAGCGTGTACACCAAGCTCAGACTGTTCACTTTTGGAACAGTCAAACAAAATCTCAAGCATCCCAACTAAGCTGACATCCATAACGGCAGTTTTGGTCAGCTTCAAAGTAGTTCTTGGCAGCAGTGCAGATACATTTCTTGCTCTGATTCACATCATGTCTTTGGTTTACATAATGTCTGATTCTCATCATGCCTGATTTACATCTTGTCTCTGAGTCACATCATGTCTGGTTCACATCATACCAGGAACATTGTGCTGCGCTTTGGACGCGACGCATGCGTCACATTGTTTGGGATGCACACAGTATCCGCACTCAGCATTTGCACAGCACACCTCGACAGCAGCAGCACACAGCATCATCAACGCGCAAACCAAAGGTTCAGCATTCAGCATCATGTTGCAGCACTCAAGATCAGCATACCTCAACAATATTTGTGCATGGTATCAGCAATCATTCACTCAAGACCACCGGTAGTCAGAATCTGTGGGTTTACTGTGGTAAGCGGCAAGGAGTGCCGCGTTGAGCTGCACAAATAAAATTATTCACTTAGTCATGTGATACAAACCTCAGCACTTTCCAGCTGCTCAAACACACACTTACACACACGCACACATGCATACACGCAAGCCCACACACACACACACACACATTATCACACACACACTCTCTCTCACACACACACACATACATACACACGCACACAATATGGACCAAAGCCTGCAGCAGGGGCAATAGGAACTCACGCAATGCCTCCTGCCCAGCTGCTGGCTTGACAGCCTCCTGAGGCACAGGAGACTCCTGCTTCCCAGGGCCCGCCCGTTGAGCAGAGATGACCTGTTTCTGGGCCACCTCGTACTTGATACTCATCCCTGCCAGCCTGGGAGAGGAGGCAAGCAAGCATGAATTGGGACACAATAAGCAAAGTATTGGGTTACAATAATTCTAGTATTAGGATCGATAAGTAGAGTATTGGGAGACAGTAAGTGGAGTATTGGGATACAGTAATATGAATTGGGATGCATTGAGTAGAGTATTGGAGGAAGGTGTTAGCAAGCATCCCAGGGTCCGCACGTTGAGCAGAGATGACCTGTTTTTGGGCCACCTCAAACTTGATCAGAGATGACCAATTTTGGGGCACCTCATCCCTGCCGGACTGGTGGTTATTTTTATTGAAAAAAGGAATGCTTTTAAGAAGGACGTTGCAATGCAAGCGCTGCAAAATGAAACTAAAGGGGTGATGTGCCATGGCAGCCACACTTTAACAGTGTCACACCTCAACACCTGCTCCCGCGCGTTCCCGCGCAAGAACGAGGGCAAAACAAGACACATTGTGAAGTACGTGTGTAGGAAGGAAATACGTTGGGTGCCAGTTACAATGTAACAACGCACTCTCTAATGCCTAGAACCAGCAGCTATCCTAGCAACATATTGCAAATTGTAACACGCAGGTGGCAGCTTGAGCATCACCCTAAAAACCCACAAAAACAATGGCACCAATTTCCAGTGCTGCTTGACGCCATTCGCATCTCTGCCCTCAGCCCCGATTACATCAATGCCTCGTTGATCACTCAATCATGAGTTTGAGGAGGTGCTCTGGACAAACACAGTAGTAGCAAGCCTAGCTGCTGCTTCACGCCACTCATTGTAGTAGCAAGCCTAGCTACTGCTTCACGCCACTCACAGCTCCAAACTTAGCCCCGCCGCACTTGTGATCCTGGCACTTATTCAGAGTGGGAACTCAGAGGGTGCTTCAGCAAACATAATTTGAGGCACTACACTCACTGCTGCTTGGCGTCATTCAACTCTGACTTTAGCTTCTTCCCTTTCTCTCGCAAGTCTTTAAGCTCCGCCATATCAGACGCGGCCTCTTTCTCCCAAGCCACCCGCATCTGCACGCAGAGATGCAAACACGTCCACAGCTGATGTTTAAAGGAGTTTGGATATCTTCACCTCACCTAGTTTGTGACACATCCCCTTCTCCTGTTCACATCTGCACGCAGTGATTGAGGCAAAATGTCTACAATTCATGTTGAAAGAGTTGCGACTTTTTCTGCTTGCCCAGTTTTTCTGCTGAGGTCAGGCTCTGTTCTCATGCTACACGCATATGTGCACACAGGGACAAACGCGCCTAAACTTAGTTTGGAAAGGGTGGAGACGTGGAGACATGCTTTGCTTATTCCTTGCCCAAACCAGCCCCTTTCCCGTGCCACGAGCACGCGTACGCCACCTTCATGTGTACATACATGCCCAAAGCACACAATAAACCATCATCCTTCCCCTGTTCCTCACACACCAAATCTGTAAATAGGTTTCTTTCCCTAGGTGTAAGACAATCTCAGGCCATTGTAAGCGAGGGTACCAGTAGAGGAGACGACACATTAATAGGCTCAGACACATACAAAATATCTACTTAAACCGAGTCTAGTCCCACGAATACGCTGTTCGTGGGGCTTCCATGGTACGGCACTTAAACGGCTCCTTTTCCTTCACTAAGTAGACTGACGTAAGAAGCAAAGGAGTCGCCTTGCGTAGATTATCGTATTAATAAATACCTCCTTCTGGTTCACACGTACACACACATACACATACACACACAAACATACACACACACACATACACACATACACATACACACACACAATTACACAGATACACACACATCAAGCAGCAACAGCCCTTTCTATGGAATCCTTCCAAGCTGCAATGAGATGCTGGGCCCCTCCCCTCCCAAGAACTCGCGCACACCATGCTCCAGTTGGTAACGATAACTGTTGCTCTGGGATCTTCTGCTGTGCCCATACTAAAGTATCCTCTCTGTTACCCCCTCCATCCCAGTAAACAACTCACACCAAGCATGTGTGTATAAAATTAGCACTACGCTTACACAGGCCTGAGATTTTTACCCACGCTAATCAAGGCACACCAGTCACTGCACAGGTCATTTGGCACCGGCTGCAATGTCAGCACACACCGTGTTAAACCGCAGCTCCACCTCGTCCTGCACTGTGGCATTCCAGTACGCACGCAGCGATGCACCCACGCCAACACCTCCAGCTTTGGCCATCTTCTTCTCCTCCTCAAGCTGCTCAGCGTCAATGTGCTCATCGTCGCCTATGCCTAGACCCCTGTGCATGTTCATCACGCAGATAAGGATTATGTGCTATTGCACACGTGTGTGTGTGTGTGTGTGCGTGAGTGTGCTATTAATTATAATGATTCGCTGCAGTGAGTGACATAATGGGTTTAGGGGGGGTGTGTGCTAAAGCACCAAGTATTGAGGGGTTCTTCTTGCTCTATCTCAGAATTTGGGGGCGCAACTGCCTGAGTGAGATCGGACATTGACAGCTTGTACGCAAACATGTTAATCAAGCGCCAAGTATTTCACTTCCCTGCCTAAAACTGCCACAGATACCACAAAAAAATACAGTTAGCACCTATGAATGGCCTTTTCCAGGTTTCGAAGCTTGAGGATGCACACAATATTGATGTACCGTACCGTACGTGCGTGTACTCCCCTCCCTCCCCCCAAATATTTTACAAGAATTTGCTCACCGCCACCCCCCAAAAGCGTTAGCTAATGGCGATGATATTCTTTGCGCACGATAATGAGTTGTCTAAAGGTGCAGTTGCAGCCCGCATTGCACCTGATATTCAGTAGCCTGATCGGCACCAAGCGTTTCTCCCCAAAATATTTCTCAACGTTTACGAAGGTCAAAGTGACTGGTCTACCCTGCCATCTGAGACTGGATCCTTCCAACACGCACTTCCATTATTTCTGAGCACCCAAAAGAAAAAACTGGTTAATGACAACACATCCCCTTTTTTCATTTATCAATTGCAAGCCCACAACATGCTGTCCCCCCCTACGCCCCCTACCGGGTCCTGCCAATGCACCTCTTTCCCTCAAAGTAGTTAACCCAAGACCAAACGTACAGGGTGACTCACTGAGCACTAAACATTCCTTCCTATACATTCCTTTTGCTCTTACCAAAACCCAACACACCTTTTTCCTCTGAGTACTTGGCTGAACACCAACTGCAAGACTGGATGACCCACTTATCCCTTTACACTCCACACGCTTATTACCCCTTAACCCTACCCCCTCCCAAACCCGGCTGACGCACCTCTTTTTGAGGACGCCAGTGGTCCAGTTTGCCAGGGTTTTCATCACCTCTGTTCGCTGAAGGAGGCGCTTGTGCAGCTCAGGCACCGTCTCTGCATCTACAGCACGGTGCTGCATTAGGAACTCCTCCCGCTCAGCCCTGTGTGTGTGCGTGTGTTGCGTGCATGTGTATGTGTACACGTGTGTGTGCGTGTGTGTTTGTGCAGCTCAGGCACCATATCTGCATCTGCAGCACGGTGCTGCATTAAGAACTCCTCCCAATCGGCCCTGTGTGTGTGCGTGTGTTGCGTGCGTGTGTATGTGTGTACACATTTGTGTGCGTGCGTGTTTGTGCAGCTCAGGCACCGTATCTGCATCTACAGCACGGTGCTGCATTAGAAACCCCTCCCGCTCAGCCCTGTGTGTGTTGCGTGCGTGTGTGTATGTGTGTAACGTTTGTGTGCACATGTACGCGTGTGTGCAATTGTGGGTACAAGTGTGTGAGTGAGCGTGTGCAAACTTGCATGCATACATTTGTGCTTGCGTGCATATGTGTGTATATATACATGCAAATATTTGTGTAAATGTTTGTTTGTGTGTGTTTGTGTGCACATTTGTGTGTAAGAGGGGGTAACGAAAATAACGATTTGAAACCTTACAAAAATGCGAGCAAGATATTAATATGCTGATAACCTTCAAGGCAATTGCGTAATTTTTAAAGGAATTGCGTATTTTTGAAGGTATTCCATGTAATAAGAGTCCATTACAAAAAGGTAGGAAACAAGATTTATGGCAGGCCCAGTATAAGTTGAGTAACTGGCGAGCATCAAAAGTTCAAGTTAAAGTGCTTCACACTTTAAACTGCACAACATCAGGGATATCCGTTAACAAATCTAGCCGGAATTAGCTCCTTTAGGTAGCCGTGAGTAAAGGCACACTTACTTTAGCGCCTCTGGGCTGAGTACAGCCTGATTGGTGTTGTCGCCTTCAATCATCTGCAGGCTCGTGCACAACGAGTGGGTACTAAGATGGGGGTAGATTAGGGGAAGGGGGTAATTGTGGAGCAACAACAATCCTGACGTCCTTGCCAGTCAACCACCACAAACATATACTGCCAGTGTAAACGACACTTGTCTCCTCAGTCATTCAAGTACTTTAAGAGGCAGACTTGTTCATCATAATATGGTTGGCCAGAAGCATTTCACACTCCAAGTGCGTCACCTTCACAGATTAATATATTGCCCATTTCGTTTTGAATCAAAGACGCAGACAATACATTTTAGAACGAGGACGTATGCAACAAGCATTTTAGGTCACAGGCGCCGTCACCGTGCCCTAGTTCAACAGCACAGCCAATACATCATATTCCAAGTATACAGTATCAGCACTTTACCTAGTTCAAGCGCGTAGGCAGTATATTTTAGGTCAAGGGCGCAGTGTGTTTTATCTTCACACAGAAATCTTCAGACAGAAAAGACAAATCTTCAGACAGAAAAGACATTGCAGAAGGTGTGAGTAAATTTCTGGGATGCATGGAATGCGACCCTGAAAGGAGTGGTGCAAACAGTGCGTCCTGGATGAGGCATTGGCAACCCAGAAGAAGTGAGGGAGTTTTTGGGATGGCAGTACACTAGAGAGACGAAGGCGTTTCTGTTAGTCCATGACAGAACACCCAGCAGGATTTCCATTCCAGACAATTTAAATGAAACCTCACGATTAAAGTACTAACACTTTAAATTCCCTTGCTGCCAGCCCCCAAACACCAAAAAAAGGACAGAAGCGTGGCACAAACATGTACTACGCTAGTCAGTGCAAACTTAAAAGGCACATACATACAAACAGCTCCTGTGCCTTTGAAATACATGTCTGGACAAAAGCGAACAAAAACTTTTGAAGTGCGATACGGTAAGTTTCAAAAATGTCTAGGGGCAAGTACACGCTGTGCACTTTGAGCTTCCTCTGACCAGTATGACACAGCATGCATGCCACAAACCAATGCAAATATGTGTGTTGTCAACTCTATAACAATTACCTGAAGGATGGTCAAGCGTGAACCGTCTACACCTCGCTGGACTTCACCTGAATTGTATAAATAAGAACAAACAAATGAAAAACGGACGAATGAATTAAGGCTAGATGGAATCAAATGTTGAGGTTAGTACGGTGAAAAATGGGCATTGAGGGTGCTGTGGCAATTGTGGCATTGAGGAAAATGAGTGTCTGAAACCTGACATGTAGAGAGAAGGACTTTGACAATTGAGAGGATCCAAGGCATTGAGGGTGTTGAGGCTAGGATTGTACAGAGTATTGAAAATGAATCACGCCATGCACAGAGACAATAATTTGCTAGACACTGAGTGTGAACTTTTGTTCCATTGCCATGAGCCATGAGCCATGAGCCATGAGCCATGAGCCATGAGCCATGAGCAATGAGTTACAATGCCATGAGCCACGAGTACACCTTTCCTGTAATAATGTACACAAAGCAACAGGGATCTGGAGAGCACCTATGCTTTTCTTGGCCAACTGTGCTTGCTCCAGGGTGCGTTCTGCAACTTTCCAGCGCCTTGAAAGTCAGCTTAGTTTGACTACCATAACATTTATTCATCAGTTTCGTTTCTCACCGGTCCCATCATCGTCCACGTAGAGTACAGACTTCCTGCAAATGAGCAAACGGCAGCACAGAAAATACTACACACACAATGGTCTTTTTGGGGGTGGGACCGTAACCATTCATGAGTGTGTGTGTGTGTATGTGTGTGTGCGTGTGTGTGTATGTGTGTGTGCTACAGCTGGAAACCAAGCTGCACAAGCTATTGGAAGAGTGACCGAAACAAGCAGTAGGCGTGGAGGTCCTCCATACTTTTAAATGCGTTACAGGTCCCAAACTAGAAGTGGTCTCACATTGATGCCTAAGACCCATATTACGTTAAAGCGTGTGCGTGCTTTGAAGCAAGACCGCACGTTGTAGAAATTGAACAGAAGAGGCATTTTCTTTAAGCAGCCGAGTTAATAAGGGCTGGCAGGAGGACAAACATGCACATGCTGCGCGTCTACAGGACCATTAGTGGGTTAAACGAGACACATTTTTAACCTGCTTGTTATTTTTGGCACAAGCATACAGTTCTTACTAACTCTGGACTCATTGCTAGGTTTAACTATGTTGAGTGCTCAGCTAACTTCAATGTTTCTTCCTTTCTTCATAATTCATGTTCCACCTAGCTTGATTTATCTTAAAGCATTTCGATCAACCCAATCCACTGCGGAGCTCATGAACCCAGAACAAAAGTGCCAAAGGCATATTATATATACCCACTTGTCAGCTGCACCGGACTCAGGCAAGAGCATGGACTGCTGCCTGTCAAAGACCTTGCGAGGAGGGGGTGCGGTCGGAGCAGCATGCTTTTTGCGGCCCCCCTTGACAAGGGATGGGCGCAGAGCAGCGTTCCTTGCAGCTGCAGTTATGACAGATCAACAGTGCAGTTATGACAGATTAACAGTGCAGTTATGACAGATCAACAGTGCAGTTATGACAGATCAACAGTGTGGTTATGACAGATCAACAGTGCAGTTATGACAGATCAACAGTGCAGATATGACAGATCAACAGTGCAGTTATGACAGATCAACAGTGCAGTTATGACAGATCAACAGTGCAGTTATGACCGATCAACAGTGCAGTTATGACCGATCAACAGTGCAGTTATGACAGATCAACAGTGCAGTTATGACAGATCAACAGTGCAGTTATGACAGATCAACAGTGTTTGGAGGGTTGAGAGGGTCATTCCCATGATTATCAGGTCGTCCTGAAGTGATGAGCGTTCTGAGGCCGTGCTTTACAAGGGATGGGTGTACAGCAGCGTCCCTTGCAGCTGCAGTTGTAGCAGTACTGCAAAGCTAGTTCAAGATGAGCAATGAATTTGCTTGCAACTGGGAGTAAACTGGCTCGTTTTTGCCAATGCACTGCCACCTATAATTGGGACTACAAGCAGCATGGGCGCAGGAAAAGATGCCGGTCCACTCCATCCAAACCCCTACCTGCTGAGACCACAGGCTTTAGAGACC
>Ga0307960_1002873_pt1 | contig 10377 bp, 12 predicted proteins | sample OrgLakmetagen542_FD_201832 | JGI IMG/M metagenome (GOLD analysis project Ga0307960, IMG submission 201832) | Saline water microbial communities from Organic Lake, Antarctica - #542 | ecosystem: Environmental > Aquatic > Non-marine Saline and Alkaline > Saline | place: Antarctica: Organic Lake... | reverse complement strand
TGACTCTTACTTCCTTCTCTCCCGCACCTTTGTGACCTTTTCATCGACCCTGTTGAGTTTCATGAAAGCGCACGTCGTATCTCTGGCTTGGGGACTCGTTGTCGGGGCAGCCGTCATTGATTGGGGGCGTACGTTTGACACGCGCCTTTTTGCGTTTGACTTTTGGGACCCCGCTGCCTTACAACAATTTCCGCCAGATTTTGCAATTAAACCCACGTACTTTCTCGCTTCAATGATGCTGGTTATGTTCTGGGCTATCCGTTTTAACGATTCTTTTTATTCCTTGGTAATAATGACAGAGCCCTATGCATCTCACGATGCAAGCGAAATAGAACTTAATAGCAATTAATTTTAAACATGCAGTTCACGTATAACATTGTGCATAAGTTGCACGAACGAAGTAAAAAAGTGCTTTGGCAATGGTTTTGGCTGGATTTGTGCACAAAACAGGTGGTCAGTGCAAGAGCGTGCGCAAACCAGTTTCCGCCCTATAACTCTTCAAGCATTGGATTAATTGACATGAGGACTGTGCAGGCAGACAGCTGCTTTAATTCTGAGCAGACTGGCACCTTTTTTGTTAGTGTGGGGGGGCGGGAAGAGGGGTGGTGGGGGGGGGTCAATTTGGGCCAAAGGCTTAAAATTTACCCGTGACTCTCAGGAGAATATACTTAACAGCCTCCTGCAACTTGAGTAAAAAAGCAAAGGCGTACCAGGGTGTTTTTGGTGCTGACACACAGTTATGGTACACAGTCCTGAACATCATAGTTCATGCTGTAGGTACATCACACGGCTGGTGCTCAAAATGTAATGCTTGGCACAGTGTTGTAATGTTGGTGCTCAAAATGTAATGCTTGGCACAGTGCTGCATATTGTATTGGCAACCTTCCACTGCCAGTTCAAAATGACTAGCGCATTGCGACACCATTGTGCGCTTTCGAAATGGATGTACAAAGCATGCATGCCTGTTGAAATGTCCGTACTCAAATCTGTTCCTGTGCAGCCATTGCAGCTCTACGCCCAGGTCCCACACCAGCAAACACATCCGCGGCGACTGTGGGTTGGAGTTCTGTGATGTGTGCAGCCCAACACTACCTTCTAAAACACACCACCTGCACAACACAGCACCTCTGAAATACCGCACTTGTCATCGACAGCACCAATAACATGCAACACCTCCAAAACACAGCGCTTGCTGTGCTGCCCCCACCCCACCCACCTCGCGTGTGTGCAGCCACCGCAACTCCTCTAAGCACGACACCACCAAACGCACAGCGCGCTGGTGTGGGCGACTCAAGGCAGTTACACCCCCTCCCTGGGAGCTGCCTCTAGCCACGCTGCCATCTTGACGCACTCTGACTGAAGCTTGGCCGAGGGCAGGTGTGGGGTGTGTGGAGAGGGTTGCAGGTTTGGGCGGTGCCGTTTGGCCGGGAAGGGCATCTGGATCTGTCTCCAGGTCTTCGTCATCGTCACCATCCACGTTCATGGCGTCTGAAGGCAAAGGGTTGAGTATTTGGTTTGCTCAGTTTAAGTCATCGCCAAATAAATACCGGTTTCAGTCAGTACTGAATGAGATGGTATAATGCTTGATAGATGGCACTCATATCTCCATCGCATATTAACGCAGAGGGGATGAGCGTTGTGTTAGTTGTGTTGTGACGCATGTCACACATAATCAACGCTTTAATTCTTTGTCAATCAGTTGTAGCCACCAGACCAGGTCCATCTGGATTCAACTAAGCGGAATAACTACGTGACGCGCAATTTCATTATTTGCTTGGAACAAGTTCAACAATGTTTTATGTTCTTCTCGGACTGCAGGATCTAAAGCACTGCAGGATCTAAAGCAAACATTGACTCGTGATTGACAAGTGCAGGGGGATTTCACAAACCCTTTTGACTTGCACGTAAGATAACACAGCACTGTAAAATAATTCCAGCTTTTCAATGCCCCATCAAGAGTGTGTGCTTGTATCAGGGAGGAGGAGGTAGCTGCACACACACACACACACACACACACACATACACACACACACATATACACACACACATACTCTTTTGATGTGAGAGCCCACCTTGCTCACCGAGGATGTGCATGTGTGTCGGGCTGCTGTCAGCAGGGTGCTGCACATTGATGGTGCTGGCAGCAGCAGGCTCTAAGACGTGCTTTGCCTGCACGCACAGAGCATTACATGTAAGCAGTCGATGCATGAGTACTTTGGTTTTGTGATACCTACAAGGCTGCCTTCAAGCTGTCTTACGTGTAGGTTGGTCACAATAATATATACACCACCGTATGTGATTGTAAATGTGGTGATGTCCCTGCCGAAAATGCCGTACATACACCGTAACATATATGGCTCTGGTCAGCCCTACTTACGTGTGATCGACAAAACATCAGTGTGTGAGTACATTTACGTTTAAAAAGGCTGTACAAGTCAAGCTGTTTACAGGCTGTTTGCCTAGCTTGGTGATTCAGAACAATATAGGCTTAGGTCCCTGACTTCATGCACTGTAATGGCACTCTTCAAATAAGCTGCACGTCAGAGGACTTTCAAGCCACACAGGCGCTGCAACATGGGACACCTTACATCAGCGATCAAGTATTGTCGCAGCATATACAGACCACACAGATGCGTCAATGCATATAGCATATAGCGTTATCGGGGACAAAATGATGGAAAGTTATGGCCAATGCCTCTCACCAAATGCTCTGACAGCACCACCGGCAGTAATGTGTCATGGTGGCTGGCATGCAGCAGCAGGTGGCGCAGGATCTCAGGCATCAGCAGCTCCGCCAGGGAAGCCTGTACAACAAAGGTGCCGCAAATGGGCGTGGGTGTGTTACAGTTATGCGCGCTGACATTTAGTATAGAATACCGCAGCAGGTGGCGCAAGATCTCAGGCATCAGCAACTCTGGCAGGGAAGCCTGTGCGATTTGGATCGGCAGATGGGTATGTGCGTGTTACAGTTATGCAAACTGAGACTTTGTAGTTAGGATGCAGCAGCAGGTGATGCAATATTTTGGGCATCAGAAGCTCTGCCAGGGAATTCTGGGGGGTGGAGATGTGCGTATTTCATTTTGGTGAACAGCAATCACTAAGTGCAGCAAGAATTTGAAAGAGGCGTTCAGGTCAAACCACTTTCACAGCAGAGACATAATAATAAACCCAAATTGTCAATAAGACTAGCACATCCAGCTTATTGAACAAGACAAACAGAAACTCTCAACTGTCAACCAACTTAGTCACACGATTCGTCGCTGTCACTGATTGGGCGTGGCAAGGTGTTAAGACGAATGAGAGCGGTTGCGCCACAAAATCGACCCGGATCAATTGAGGTAGGCAACTCAAGCTGTACAAATGCAACTAAATTGCCCGCACGAGCACACATAAACTACACATAAGCGGTACACCCTGATCTGTCAGCACCCACCGGCCCCTGCACGTACACATTTAACCCTCACCCCTAACACCCCCTCGAGAACAGCCAGTCCTTATCCTCGCAAACCCACCTTGAGCCGCACGATGCCATGGAGCATCAGCAACAGAGGGTCCCTGCAGTGCGTGATCAAGGCAGCAGCTACACGGCACAGCCAAACTTCGTGGCTGAGCTCCACTCCCACTGCACTGGCGCTCCCAAAGTCTACGGGACCGCGGGTTGCTGTTGGGGTGCTGGTAACAAAGCCTAGGCTGCTAATGTCTGCAGGGGCTGGGGTACTTAAGGGGGTCGTGCAGGACCAAAGGCTGGGGTCTGAAAGGTTGGCTGGGTGTGGGCGAGGGGGTGGGGTGGGATTGGCCTCCTCCTGTTTGAAAAGTGGACGCAGGCACATGCACGTCAAGGTGAAATTTGGCAGGGTCATGCACGTCAAGGTAAAATTTGGCAGGGTGATGGTTCATTATTCGTAACATTAATTTACGCACCTTCTCATAATAATTGCTCACACACCTTTTCACAATAATTGCTCACACACCTACTCAAATAACAACTACTTGCATCTTTTCGAACAATAATTACTAACGCATCAAATCAAATAATAAATACTCACGCACATACTCAAGCAGATCAAGATCAAAATTAAATCACAACGGGAGGAAGGTTTCAACGGAGACAGCTTACATCAAGTGTGAAGACGGAATTTGAACGGCTTAAGGTAGGCACAAAAGGCAGAGAATGGAAACAAGCTCTTTCTCGACATCTACACGCCAGTACAAGACAAACGTGGGTGTGGCAACTCGAATAACCTACTGGAGAACTGGCACTGGCATTTAAGCACTTTCTCCATCAACGCATAGTTGTGAAACTGAAGGCTGCTTATGAAGTCAAATGCGCACAGGCGGTATTTCTAAAGCCAGCTTGCACAATGTCACTTGCACTCTCTCACAGGTAGCTGTTACAATCGCGGTATACGGCCACACATCACAAAACTTGAGAGAATGTAGAACACTGAAAACTTGACAGAAAGTAAAACGCTTAAACCCCAACTTTGTGTGGCGAAAAACTCCACAAGGCAGTGCTGCTCGAATCGCGCATTTAGTTTGTAGCGACAGCATCTTCGTTAGTGCCAATATCTTGTTATTTTTCGTTCTCTTTGGGGTGAAAACCTTCACGGTACCTGGTACCAAAGCGGCTCCATTCCTTTAATTGAGAAATGTGGGAGCGGTTGTTCTCTGCATGGTATTTTTTGTCGTTTCACACCCCTAAATAGCCAGAAAAGAATAAACGTACGCAGACAGGGAAGCACTCTCGTCATGAACTAGGTTGCCATTTGTTAACCTTTGCTTTTTAAATTCATGTAAATCCTATCATATACTTATTCCTTTTTTTTTGAAATGCTTTTTAAGGTGGGTTTCTAATTCCCCTATTACAAGAACCTGTCGTAAATGCAATATCAATTTCACATACAAGCTTGTATGTGAAATTGAGATGAAGGACACAAGGAGCTACCCTTGAACGAAGCTACAAACCATTCCACAAATGCAAGTACATATGGTGCTTGTGCGGCGTTTTTAGCATAAAAGTTACCATGCATGCGGTCGTATACAACGGGTATGGATTATGGATGTAATCCTGAGTAACTACACAACCTGCACGCACCTCACTGGTAGCATGGCGTGCGTACACGGACAAGTGGGTGGATGCTCTTAAGGGAGGTGGACAGTCATCAGGGCCGTCTTGAGCGGCTGCCGCGGCTGCCGCCGCCGCTGCCGCTGCTGCAGCCGCTTTGGCCCCCGCCTTGGTAGTTGGTTTTACCTCCTGTCCACTTTCCAGCGCTTGAAGGGCGGCCAGAGCGTCGGCGCCAGGTTTTGTGCCGAGCAAGGCCCTATATGTGTGTGTAAGTGTGTGATATGTGCCTTGCATTCCTTTCTTGTCCGCTGCAAGAACACAACCTTGCATTCCTTATTTTTTCTTGCAAGTACATGCCTTGCATTTCCTTCTTGTCCCTTGCAAGAAACAACCTTGCATTCCATATTTTCTCTTGCAAATACATGCCTTGCATTTCCTTCTTGTCCCTTGCAAGAACACAACCTTGCATTCCTTTTTCTCTCCTGCAAATACATGCCTTGCATTTCCTTCCTGTCCCTTGCAATAACACAACCTTGCATTCCTTATTTTCTCCTGCAAATACACGCCTTGCATTTCCTTCTTGTCCACTGCAAATACACAACCTTGCATTCCTTATTTTCTCCTGCAAGTACATACCTTGCCGCCCTCTGTGCCGCAGCAATGACGCACGTGCTCTCCACGTCCACCAAGCATCCGTCCAGGAGCTCCAGCACTCGCACCAGCATGGGAAGACCCACAGAAAACCCTAGTCCTAGGCCTAAACCGACTTCCCCTGGCCCCCCTCCAGCACCAACAGTGCCAGCCGCGGCTGCAGCGGCGGTTGCTGTGTGTGTGTGTGTGTGTGTGTATGTGTGTGTGTGCACGCATGCATGCATGTGTGTTTGTGTGTGTACGTGTGTGTGTGTGTGCGCGTGCAAGCATGTGTGTGTGTGTGTGTGCTTGCGTGCGTGCATGTGTTTGTGTGTGTTTGTGTGCAGGTATGTGCACACATATGTGTGTGTGTTGAGAACTGAGCCCCTCTCACCGGCATGGGATTGAGAGCTAGTGCTGCTGCGGCGACGTCCGGTGGTTCCTGCAACTGACAGAGGAATGGAGGAGGGGCCCGTGGCGTGCTTGGAGGAGCTGTCTGTCCCTGTAGTGTTAGTGCAAAGGTTTATGTGTGTGTATGTGTGTGTGTATGTATGTGTTTGTGTATGTGCGCGTGTGTTTGGCACTTCTTATAGATTGTGTGTAAAAAATGTACTGTGTGCTTGTGCATTCCGTCCATAGCCGTAATTTGACAGGTTTGTGTGCGCTCTCAATGAGCTGCTAGGACGATTGTATTTGACACGTGCACACAGGCACACACTTTCTATCTACACAGTCACACACGCTTCAAAAACACATACATTCACCCACATCCACATCCTCACCTGCAAACCTCCCACAAACCCAACCACATCCAGTATACAATGTGTCAGTTGGTGTGTGTATGGGTGTGGGTGTCTGCATGTGTTTCTGGGTCTGTGTGTGTGTGTGTGTGCGTGTGTGCGCGTGAGTGTGTCTGTGTCTGTGTCTGTGTGTGTTTGCGTGCATGTGTGCATGCTTGTGTATCTGCGTTTGCTTGTGTGTGTCTGTGTGTGTGAGTGCGTCTGTATTTGCGTTTGTGTGTGCATGTGTGAACATGCAAGCACACGGTTGTGCACATAGTTGCATGCTGTACAAACAAGAACAAGCACACACACCAGCCGATAGGAGAGCAGCCCCAGCGCTCACTGCCACCTGCGGGCATCCAATGCTGAGGCTATGCATCTTCTTGGAAGCCCCAGCAGCAGCAGCGGCAAGCAGCCTGCCAGCAATTCTGGCCAAGGTACAGTCGTTCCCTGTTCAGGCAATGTGTGTGTATGTGTGTGCTTGAGAGTGTGTGTGTGCGTGTGCGCACGTGTGTGTGCGTGTGTGTGTGTGTGTGTGTGTGTGTGTGTGTGTGTGTGTGTATGTGTTTGTTTGTGTGTGTGTGTGTGTGTGTGCACATGTGTGCGCGTTTGTGTGTGTGTACGTTTCCTTTGACCACAGCTATAAAAGTTGCAAGCAGTTTGACACAATACGTTGTCCTCAAAGGATTAGTTATATTGTCTTAACAGGCTTCCAAAAACTTGCTGCGTTATTTCACATCACACAATCTCACTCACCAACCTTTCCCCCCTCTTCTAGAGGCAGCCCCTCTTAACAACATACAATGCGTCAATCCCACCATGCAATTAACAGTATCACCGTCACAGCAATCAATGGCATCACTTCCACAGCTGTCATTGGTTGCACCGTCACACAGCAATCAGTGGTGTATCCTCCACAGCTGTCATTGGTATCGCTGTCACAGCAATCAATGGCATAACTTTTACAGCAATTATTCGTATCAGCGTCACAGCAATCATTGGCATCATTTATACAGCAGTTTTTGGTATGACCGTCACAGCAATCAATGGCATCGCTTTCACAGCAATCATGGGTATCACCGTCACAGCAATCGCTATTACTTTCACAACAATCCTTGACAGCGATGCACATGCATGAGAACGCAGGCCTTTAATTTTGAGAAGCTTGCAAAGAAATGGACCAGGCCCACACGCAGCTGCACACACACACACACACACACACACACACACACACATACACACACAGGTGCAAGGCATCCCGATAGCCGTGTGCTCTCCACGCTCCACAGCCTTCAGCACTTACCTTCCGTGCTTTGCCCCCCTTCCTCCGGAGACAGCTCTGCAGCCAACGCTGCCAACCTCCACGCACAGCGCACAACGTCACTGCGCACCTCAGCTCCCACTCCTCTTGCTGATCCCCCTGCTCCTATAATTTCAGCTGCAACCTCACCGCCGCCCCCATCACCGACATCATTCCTGCTACCGCGGGCGGTGCTGCCATGGAGGCCCTGTGGCTGCAGTAGCGTGCCTAGCAGGGGTGGGGGTGTTGAGGGGAGCTGGACGTAGATCTCGTGCCAACGGGTGCGTAGGGAGCGTTGGAGGGCGGAGAGGGCACGTGCGCGGGCAGCGGGGCTCATGCCACACACTCTTTGGAGCAGCTGCTGCAGCTCTTCAGGCAAGGTGATGCGGGCTTTGAGGGCCTGTGGGATAGTAGAGGAGTGGAGGAGGCGCAAGCTGTCTGCAGAGCAGAAGACCTTTTTTGGAGGGGCAAGCTCTGTGCCAAATCAAGATGGCAAAGTGGTACGCAGGTGATGCAGGCTGTGTGGTGTCCTTACAGTAGGACGCTGCAGCCGTACAAAACATCTGCTCCACGGTTTTGGAGTTACTGGAGACACTGCTCGACATTCACAGCACCCATAAAGAATTAAGCTATGTAGCTAATACAGCCAGAGGACCTGAGAGGGTTGTCTTAGAAAAAAGCAGTGCTGTGAGCCAAATCAAGTAGCTGGTGCTCCAGCTCAAATTTTATTTCCAACACAGTAAGCCAAATGTGCCTGCACATACTGATCTAAACACACATACTCAGACCAGCCTGAGGTCTGATTTAAGGTTTCCCAAACCCCTTCAAACACACATACACACAAACACACACACACACACACACACACACACCTGCTGCGTCTGTACAGCCTGTTCTAGTCCAGGTAAAGCGGGCAGAGCATCCAAAGACCCAAAGGCACAAACACCCACACCTGCTGCATCTGTACAGCTTGCTCCATTCCAGGCAAAGAGGGCAAAGGATACAAAAACTCAAAAGACTTACACACACCTGCTGTGTCTGTACAGCCTGTTCCAGTCCAGGCAAAGCAGGCAGAGCATCCAAAGATCCCAGCAGGCTCAGCGCAAAGGATCTGCTGCTAGGCCCTCCTTCTGTACCTGGCTCAAACACCTGCTGTGTGTGCGTGTATGGCGTTGGTAGGGTACTACAGGTGCTTCAAAGCGGCAAAGGCAATGTGTCGTGCTGACGCAAACAAAGCTGTTATGGAGCTGCAAGCAAGATGCAAGCTGGGAGGGCGTTTAGGAATAGAGCAATCTTTATGCGGTAGGGCAAACAAAGGAGTCGTCAGCCACAAACAGCCGTAAATCTACAAGATTAAGCGTAACAAAACTTGAAAGCACATAACTATGTCCTACCTGCACCAGCAGTGCCCACATGCTCTACCTCACTCACACGCGTACATTCAATTCGCGCCCATTTACAAACCGGCACATTCACACTCATAACCACACCCAAATACCAAGTTACACCGGCACAAACATACTCAGACCCACACCCACATACAAACCGGCAAAAACAAACTGAAATCCACACCTATTTAGGACATACATACTCAGACGCACACCCACATACAAACTGGCGGATACAAACTCAAACTCACACCCGCGCCTAATCTCAACCTTACCTGAGTCAGCGTCGCCCTCTTCAGCGGCCTGATCAGCGCATTTCTGTCCAACTCGGCACTCAGGGCAATCACCGTTGCAACAGCCCTCCCCCCACTGCTGCCATCACATCGAGCAGCAGCAAGGCCACAGCCGTTCAGGGCAGAGGCCTCCTCTGCTGACTGACTGAGGCTGGATGCAAGCGGCTGAAGCACGCAGCACAGTGTGGCACGCGCACACTGCGTGCGAGTGTATGTGTGTATGCGTGTGTATTTGTGTATGTAAGTGTATGTGTGTGTATGTATGAAAGTGCCATGTGTGTGTATTTGTGTAGCAAGTGTCTATGTGTGTATGAAAGTGCCATGTGTGTGTAAAGTCTTCCTACTTGCTACCTGCCAAGTCAAAGTAAATCCCTACCCCCCTATATCCTACCTCCTAACTTAACTCCAAGTCCCACCTGCCATGTCAAAGCGGGCCAGCAGCTTGTGGTTGAAGCGGCCATGATTGCTTGCATCTCTTTTCCCTGTGCCGCCTCGCTTGCAGACAAGCCTTGGCCGTCTGGGTGTGCTAGTTGGATCAGGCACGAGATGATGGTGTGGAGGAGGCGCAGCACCGCACGCTGCAAGGCCGGATGAGGCAGCAGCTGCAGCAGGATGTGGACCAGGTACCTGTGCACATTTGACAGCAGTGGAACTGGGTGTGTTTGCGTGTGTGTGTGTGTGTGTGCGTGCGTGTGTGTGTGTGTGTGTGTGTGTGTGTGTGTGTGTGTGTGTAAACCAGAGAACGTTAAGCAGCAGATGACAGAGGGCACAGGGCAAGGCTCAACTAGTGTGTTGTGGTGTTATGAAATGTGTAGCAGTGGTTTGTGTTATGAAATGTGTTATGAAATGTGTTATGAAATGTGTAGCAGAGGAGGGTGAAGATGTGCAGCAGCTGCAGCATAATGCGGAAGAGGCAGCA
>Ga0307960_1002870_pt1 | contig 10379 bp, 10 predicted proteins | sample OrgLakmetagen542_FD_201832 | JGI IMG/M metagenome (GOLD analysis project Ga0307960, IMG submission 201832) | Saline water microbial communities from Organic Lake, Antarctica - #542 | ecosystem: Environmental > Aquatic > Non-marine Saline and Alkaline > Saline | place: Antarctica: Organic Lake... | reverse complement strand
ACACATACACATATGCACACACACACACACACACACACACACACACACACATACACACACACACACACACTCACACACACACACAAACACACACACACACACACACATATTAAAATAAAGCAACCACAGATTAAGTAGTTGGCTGCCTCTTACACATGTACGAACACAGGATAAAACACAGTTTGTCCGAACGGAGTCGCCGATTTCAGGGGACTTGCTCGTGTCAAAAGGCTCCACCCACCAGGCAGTTAGAGACCCCATGACAGGTGAGTGTAAGAGAGCCAGAGAAATAAAGGTGGATGCGTAGCAGTTGGTATTCTGAAGTTGCTTTTGCTGACAAAAAACAAACACACAAGGGTCGACTTTGTTGCACATGCGCTTGAGATATGCACATGCAACTTACAGCCACACAACGTGATGCGCACGCACAGCAATTAAATGCATTTTGTGCCACTGAGGTACAGCTTCATGGCACAGCAATTGAATGCACCTAGTGCCACTGAGGTACAGTTTCATGGCACAGCAATTAAATTTGCCTAGTGCCACTGAGGTATCATGGCACAGCAATTAAACTTACCTAGTGCCACTGAGGTACAGTTTCATGGCACAGCAATTAGATTTACCTAGTGCCACTGAGGTACAGCTGCATGGCACAGCAATTAAACTTACCTAGTGCCACTGAGGTATTATGGCACAGCAATTAAATGTACCTAGTGCCACTGAGGTACAGTTTCATGGCACAGCAATTCAATCTACCTAGTGCCACTGAGGTACAGCTTCATGGCGCAGCAATTAAATTTACCTAGTGCCACTGAGGTACAGTTTCATGGCACATCAATTAAATTTACTTAGTGCCACTGAGGTACAGCTTCATGGCACAGCAATTAAATGCACCTAGTGCCACTGAGGTATTATGGCACAGCAATTAAATGTACCTAGTGCCACTGAGGCACAGTTTCATGGCACAGCAAATAAATGCACCTAGTGCCACTGAGGTACAGTTTCATGGCACAGCCAAAAGATTTACCTAGTGCCACTGAAGTAAAGCTTCATGGCACAGCAATTAAATTTACCTACTGCCACTGAGGTACAGCTTCATGGCACAGCAATTAGATTCACCTAGTGCCACTGAGGTACAGCTTCATGGCGCGGCAATTAAATTTACCTAGTGCCACTGAGGTACAGCTTCATGGCACAGCAATTAAATGCACCTAGTGCCACTGAGGTATTATGGCGCAGCAATTAAAATTACCTAGTGCCACTGAGGTACAGCTTCATGGCACAGCAACTAAATGCACCTAGTGCCACTGAGGTATTATGGCACAGCAATTAAATGTACCTAGTGCCACTGAGGTACAGTTTCATGGCACAGCAAATAAATGCACCTAGTGCCACTGAGGTACAGTTTCATGGCACAGTTTAAAGATTTACCTAGTGCCACTGAGGTACAGCTTCATGGCACAGCAATTAAATTTACCTAGTGCCACTGAGGTACAGCTTCATGGCACAGCAATTAGATTCACCTAGTGCCACTGAGGTACAGCTTCATGGCATAGCAATTGAATGCACCTAGTGCCACTGAGGTACAGTTTCATGGCGATTCTAAGAAAAGCATGAATTAAAAATTACACACCCTTGCCTCACCCAATTCAGCTCCAACACGAATGCATGCACACTAAACATGCACACTGAACATTGACTTACACATCGTTCCTCACTGCTACATGAACACTTGAAGAGAGTCGAAGACTCTCACACTTGCTACCCTTGTGAGCAACGTTTGATCTGAGGCAATACAGGACACGGATGTCTTGCTCATAGCACAACACAAACACACCACCCTTCGACCTCACTTCATTTAAAGCACGCCACCTGAAGCCCATTTTATTTCACGCATACGTTTTTATTATAGTGCTTTATCGTGGAAGCTTGTTACACATAATCAGAATCACGTGTGCACCCTCTCCCCTTGAACCTGATCACAGGCACAACCCTGAAATTCCATAAGGGGCAAGCGACCGTGACGACCCCTGTGGCCCGACAAGAGCTGAAGCACACCAAGAAGTTCAATATCACTAAGGATGTGGACATTACTATCCAGACACTGCGCAACACTACGGGCGTGTCTCGTGCGACGAATGAAAAGGTACGCACACTTTGATGTAATTTTGTATGCTCCATGTAACTCTGTATGCTCCAAAAGCAAATGACCTCCCCTGAGTTCTGTCCTGTAAAATTCAAGCAAATACCATAGCCCTAACCCTACCCTAACCCTAACCCAGAATCCAATTTTATAAACACCTAATATTAAGAGTAATCCCGGGTACCCCCGGACACTGTCAAGAATTATGTAAGGCATTCCCGCACCAACTCTGGTGGGCATTTAGCCCAGCCAGTGCGTGTGTGTGTGTGTGCGTGTGCATGTGCGTGTGCGTGTGCGTGTGCACATGCGAGTATGTGCATGTGCATGTGTGTTGGTGCGCTTGTGCCTGCGCATGTACATGTGTGCGTCCTGAAGAGGCAAGTTAGCTTTTTTACGAACACCAGCTTAAATGATGAAAGATAACGGGTTATAGCTTGATTTCAATGACTTCTCCGAGACCCCGACTCTGTCTCATGAGGACCTCTAGCCCCTATCACAGGTACTGTCCTTGCTTCCCTCACTGCTGCTGCTGCTGCTGCTGCTGCTGCTGCTGTGTGCTTTACTTGTGCTTCGTGCTGATTGTGTAGCTTAGGTGTGGGCCTGGGTGCGTGACCTTGTCTGCATGGGCTGCCCCACCTGCGCAACTGTCAACTGCTGAGCTGCCTCGGGCTGGTGATGGGGCTGGGGCTGGGGCCTGGGAGGGAAGCAGGGGTGCAAGAGGGGGGAGGCTCTGAAGCCTTCTCCACTTACTCATCACTGTTCAACCACCCACCAAAATTCACTTTCGACAATCCCGGGCAACCCCGGAGCCTTTAAGTTTATGAAATATACCTAGGTATTATAAATAATAAACGATACCTGAAACACCCGGAGGGCAAAACACGTTATGTACCCGGGGTGAATAAGGTAAGGTGCAGTAACTGTTGATCTCTGTTGCCGTGAAACAAAATATTCAGCTCCCTGAGGTACAAACACCGCTGCTACTGCAAACAGTTTCATGCAATTTCAGACCTGCCGTCCGTGTTGGGAAGGTGTAAAGATCTACGCAATGCTCTGATTGTTTATGCAATCATGTAATACTGTATTACTGCATGAGTAACTGACAATCTCATAAAAGTGTTATTAGGATGTGTGTGTTTGTGTTTGTGTGTGTGTTTGTGTGTGTGTGTGTCTGTGTGTGTGTGTGTGTGTGTGTGTGTGTGTTCAATGCATCCACAACCCTGAGCTGTGACACGCTGGCACCTAGCCCTCTTTCCTTCGTCCATGCTGGACGTGTCAACATTAATTTATCAATTCCCTATTTCACTTCGTGAGTGGGTACTTTGTTATAGCAGCGAGATCCAGGGCCTGCGCTTTTTATTATTATTATTTTAAAATTGGGCCGTGAACTTGGCTGCCAAAAATGGGCAGACAAGACAAGCATTACCATTCGCTCTCAATGCAAGCCTTTATTCTTGCGCCTGCGGTTTGCGTCCCAATCTTGCTGTTACTGACCCTATTGATATTTTACAAGTAGCTTTTGGATATGATGTGAAAATGCTGTTGTGAACTTAATTTCAGCTAAGTTATTGCCTCTGTTGTTGCTAAGCGTTAGTGTTCGTTATCACACGCCCCTCGTATGCACACAGTTCCGGCTTAGAATGGCCAAGCGCACGCACACACACACACGCACACACACACACACACACGCGCGCAAACACAAACACATACACAAATACACACTCGCAAACAGCTGCAAAAGTTTGAGCACTCTTGTTGTCTCATCCTATAGACCGTCTCAAAATACCTGTTTTTATTATCGTCACGATGCTTTTATGCAGATTGGCACTGCTGGGAGCTCTACGGGTGTGAGTGAATTATTCCAGCCTGTGGGTGTTGCTTGATCAGGCATCAGAGTTTAGTAAAGCATGGAATTCCATTGTGGGTTTGATCGTGGCACTTGGTGTCCTCGCTCCTCAATCTTCCTGTGATTAATGCTTAAATTTTTGCAGCACTATCAACGAGCACTACATTATTAAGTAATTTATACGTGCTATTCACGACCATAACCATGCTTTGCAGACCAAGGCATTTTGCCTTTTGTAACTCTAATGCATTGCCAAGTGCCTATTATTTCTTTGCGGTTTCATAATTGCCGGTTTCGTAATTGCGACTTTACCTGTATTTCTTATCTTTATTCAATCCTACACAAGGATATTCTAACTGAAAACGATTGCAAGCTGCCCGCGCCCTTACTACAGCCAATTGGACGCCGGAGCGTGAAGTTCCAGAATGGTGAAAAGTGAAAAGATAACAAATTCATAACCGGAAGAAAAACATAGATGTTGCTGCCTGTGTGTATGGTATAGGCTTTGGCAATGGACTATCTCAAACAAACAGGCATCACAAGTTGAGCAGGCCTGTGTTTATCACATGCCACCCAAAGGTGTGCAGCTCCAGTCAAAGAGTACTTCTAAGTAAGCCCTTGGAACTTGTAGGTACATGGAATTTTAATATGTTCTTGTTTAGCAAAAGGTCCATGGAGGTGGATGATTGACAGCCATTCATTTGGCCGTTGGCCTGATTTTATTCCTGAGCTCAGCCACTGGCAGTCAAGTTGTGCTAAGAAGGTTTGAGGTAATGGTAGTTATAGGTGGCAGACATGTTAGACAGCAGAGGTTCAAAAAAGAAATAGAAGAAAAAACTACGCAGGCAGTGAAAACCACTTTCCACATTAATCAAGGAAAAGGAGCCACTTTGGTACCGAGTACCGTAAAGCTCCTCCACTGTGACAAGGAAAGGAAAATCAATGGGGATCAGGAGCTGGTTTAGGTAAGCCTGCAACCCTCTCGATCCCCATTGATGAGAGTTGATAATGGTACTGGAAAGGGCACGTCTGGTATGGACAAGTTTAGCAGCAAAGTTCACAGAGTGCACATGGAGCTTGGAGGCAAGCTTCTTAACTCTTTGAGAATCGAGACCCAGCATGCTCACCGAATCTACATTATGCGGCATTTGACCAGCAGTGTTGGTTTTTACAAAGCAGGGAACAGTGTCTTGGATAACAATTATTATGGGTAAGGAAAGACGGGAGGAATCATTTTGCTAGGGATGACACGCCCAGCGTGATTCAGGAATGGAGCGCTCAAGTGCCAGAACCCAAGAGCCCGCCCCTTAGCCAACAAAGTCGCAAGCCACTTAATGAGGAGCGATGAGTCTGAAATTGCTAAGCGAATAAAAATAAAGGAATTGCAACGTTGGAAGTACGTGACTTCTTACAACTAGTGACAGCACGTACAGCACAAAAATGAACACAACAACAGGGGTAGAAACACTGCCAGGGCGAAACAGAAACTTTTTTGACAGCACGCTATGCAATCAAACACGGCGATTTCAAAAATGTTAAAAAGGGAAACGATCAAGCTCCGCTACAGTTACTCAACAATCACACACCTCTCCCATCAAGCACAATCATCATCTTATCCTTATCCCTTGAGCAAAGAAGACTTATCCAGCGTACGATGTGCAAATGCATCAACTACAATGCTTTCACGCTCATGACACTTCAATCATCGAGCCTCATCGCTTGAAAACTATTTTACAGGGCTTTGGAGGATTACAATACACTGTACCACATGCTAGGTGAAGCAGCTGCAGCAAATTCATCACGTAAACGTCAGAGTTCTTTCTTTCTGTCACTCACTCAGCTACACGAATGGCCACTGCACCTGTGCTGCTGTAGCACACAGCAGCACTCCCACACACAAATGCAAAAGAGCTCATGACTATCCAGTGCTTAGCTACGAGCTTAGCCACTGCACCATGTGCTGCTGCAGCACAGCAGTGATTCCACACGCGAACGAACCCCACAGCGTATCCATGGCTGCAAGGCCTGTGTGACACAGCATGGAGTACACACAAATTGATATATTAGGTAGTGGTATGAAATGATTGGTTATTTGGTGGTGATGGTGGTGATGGTGGTGAACAGATTTATGTATGAAGTGGTGATATGACAAAATTGGTGCAAACGCGTGCGACACAGTATACAGTACAGAAGGATGCAATAGGTGGTAGTAATGGTGGTGATGGTGGTGAACAGATTTATGTATGAAGTGGTGATATGACAATATGGAAAGGTGCAGACGCGTGTGACACAACATACAGTACAGGAAGATTGATGAATTGGGTAGTGGTATGATTGGGGTAGTGTGTTACGTAAGGTTGGCCAAAACCATATATATAAAATTGACGTATTAGGTGTAATACGTGTAAGAAAGGAACGAGGAAGACCTGCATGGCAAAAGGGAAAAACTGCGCAGGCAGTGGGAATCACTCCCCACATTAATTAGGGGAAAGGAGCCACTTTGGTACTGGGTACCATAAAAATCCTCCACCGCAAAAAGGAAAAGAAAAATCAATGGGGATCAAGAGGGTTGCAGGCTTGACCTGAAACCAGCTCCTGGTGAGAGTTGATAACAGTACTGGAAAGGGCACGTCTGGTATGGACAAGTTTAGCAGCAAAGTTCACAGAGTGCACATGGAGCCACTTTGGTACCGGGTACTATAAAATTCCTCCACCACATGCATGGTACAGCATGCAGTGTGAAAGGATTGACATATTATGTGGAATGTGTGTACATGCTTCTGCTGCTTGTTTGTTTGTGTGTGTGTGTGTGTGTGTGTATGTGTGTGTGAGTGAATTGTGTGTATGTATACATGCGGACCTATAGCCTTACTTTTCCCCGCTCTCATTCATGTATACGCACAAGGCAAGGAACACTACAGTGGCAAACTTGATTTGAACAGGGATACGTGTGCACTTTTTTCCTAATCCTTGCTCAGTGCTCCTTTTTAATTTCCATCATATATTATGATGAAAATTACTCTTCAACACTTTTTCCAAGATGTTGCAAAATGTTAGATTTTCCAATTACATCTTTAAATCAGATTACCACTTACCCCAAGTCAATGGGGCAATAATGCTCAGATTGGTGAGCTCATACAGATAAGGCTATCACTCATCATTATCACTCACCACAAAATGCAACAGAGTAGATTACCACTCACCCCAAGTCCATGGGCTGATGATGCTATGGTTTGAGCTCATACAGATAAGGCTACCTCTCACCATTATCACTGACCACAAAATGCAACAGATTAGATTACTAAACCACCCCAAGTCCACGGGCCGATGATGCTCAGGTTGGTGAGCTCATATAGATCACTCACCATTATCACTCAATCCATGGTGCGATAATGCTGAGGTCGGTGAGATCGTACACCGCGTAAATCACAAGCCCCTTTACCATCCTCAGACTAGATGATCACTCACCCTAAGATGCAACAACAGATTAAATGATCACTCACCCCAAGAACATGGGCCGATGATGCTCAGATCGATGATCTCATTCAGATAAGATTATCACTCACCATTATCACTCGGTCCATGGTGCGATAATGCTGAGGTCGGTGAGCTCGTACACCGCGCAAATCACAAGTCCCTTTACCATCCTCAGACTAGATGATCACTCACCCTAAGATGCAACAGATAAAATAATCACACCCCAAGACCATGGGCCGATGATGCTCAGATTGATGATCTCCTTTAGATAAGATTATCACTCACCACTATCACTCAGTCCATGGGCCGATAATGCTCAGGTCGGTGAGCTCGTACACTGCGCAAACCACAAGTCCCTTTACCATCCTCAGACTAGATGATCACACACCCCAAGATCAGATTAACTTATCACTCACCCCAAGTCCATGGGGCGATGATGCTCAGGTTGGTGAGCTCGTACACTGCGTAGATCACAAAGCCCTGGATGAGGCCCTGCGTGATAAGTTTTGGAAAAAAACAATCTGTGCAGATACCTTGTAATTAGCAGTTGATCATTAACCTCGGTGCACTAGGGGATGTTTAGGTACAATGCTAAAACTCCTTAGGTAGCATCCTAGCTAGCTTTAGTAAAATCAACATACCGCAGCATGAAAACATTAAAATGTAATGTAAATTCACACCATGACAATCTTGGACCTCAATTGCCCTCTGTGGCTTGCACAAGGTAAAGCGCACACACACACGCGCACAATGCTCCGATACAATTGCCCATACATATACAGAACTTACATCATACCAATAAACCTTTTAACACGTGATTTTTGGTGAGGGCAGGGATATGCACTGTATATAGATCAAGAGACTGGAAAGCGATTGCGGCGGCGGCACAAAAAAGGCAAGCGGCGCTGAGCTGACATAAAAAAGATGAAAAGAAGTAGCAGCAGGGGTGCTGATGCCGGCAGGGGTGCTGATACCAGAGAGGCGTTTGTTGAAGTACGAGTGTCAGAATTCTGGTAGTGAATTTGCAGGCCAGCATAAAAAGCGAGGAATTATAGCAAGCAAGAGCCACAGAGTGTCGTCATTTTCAGCAGCAGCAGCAGCAGCAGCACAGCAGTAGCAGCAGCAGCAGCAGGAGCAGCAGGAGCAGCAGCTGAGCAGCAGCAGCATCAGCAGGAACAGCTGAGCAGCAGCAGCAAGCGCAAGAAAAGACACAGGTGACAGAATGCCACCTGCTGCAATACGAGAAGGGTAGGCCGGCAGGAACAGCTCACAGCATGTATACGGTGCTTTTGTCAATTTTGTCAAGGAACCTAATTTTGTCAAGGACTCAACACGTGTTTGCCTTTACGTACAACGCACATATTGGCCCAGCACGTATTGGCCCAAGAAAAGCTACTCAGGCAGAGTATACCACCCCCCAAATTTGAAATTAATCAAGGGAAAACCCACTTTGGTACTGAGTAAAACCACCACCTTTTGCACCAGGAATATACACACGTGCATCACGGGCATACGTTTTAGCAGGCAACAGGATTATAGGCATTACATGTACCAGGTATGCTCACTTGTGCATCAGGAGTGTATACGCACGCGCATCAGGGGCATATACACACGCACACCAGGGGTAGTTACACACACGCACCAGATGAATTTAGTAACAGGTTGTAGAGATCAAGCACACCTTCAGCGTTTACGGTCATATGTTATGACTCATAACGCAATTTTCCGCGCGTTAAGCAGTTGTCGTGAGTGCACCCTTGAAGCTGGACGCCAGCACCAAAAAAGAACTCCCACAAAACTATTCCTCAGTCATGACGAGGGCACACGTGAGTGTAGCCTTGAAACTAAACAGCTGCCAAAATACTACACTTCACAGAAATGATTTTCCAGTCATGACGAGGGTGCACGTGAGTGCTCCCTTGAAGCTGGACGCCAGCACAAAAAAGAACTCGCAGACAAAACTATTCCTCAGTCATGACGAGGGCACACGTGAGTGTAGCCTTGAAACAAAACAGCTGCCAAAATACTGCACTTCAGAGAATTGATCTTCCAGTCGTCATGACGAGGGTGCACGTGAGTGCACCCTTGAAGCTAGATGGCTGCAAAAACATTACTCCCACAGAATCAAACAAGATGTACACCTTTGAAGGTGCACAAACACACATTTACACTTGCACCCCCACCTGCTGCAGCGCTTGGCCTTTGCTGCGTGCTTTGTGCCTTGCTATAAAAACCACATGCATAGGGTTAACCAGAACCATATCACGGTGTATATATACAGTATTTTTTGCAGGGATTTCATCAAACATACGGTCATGTACATACGGCATGTACATACCCATCTGGCTAACCCAACACATGCACCCAAGGCGTGCATAGCTGCATACAGCGTTGAAAACTCAAACGAGAGCACACCCACCTGCTGCAGCGCTTGGCCTTTGCTGCGTGCCTTGCTTCCCACAAAATGCAGGACCCCGCCAACAATGGTGGCCCAGGCAAGCAACCCAGCCACTGTGGCAAGGAGGAGGTAAGAGAAATGGTGCAAGTTGTGTGGGGTATTTATGTGGGGTGTTGTGACGAGGAGGAAGTCAGAGAAATGGTGCAAATTGTGTGGGGTATTGTGGGGCACTGTGACGAGGAGGAAGTCAGAGGAATGGCGCAAGTTGTGTGGGGTATTGTGGGGCACTGTGACGAGGAGGAAGTCAGAGAAATGGTGCAAGTTATGTGGGATATTGTGGGGCACTGCGACGAGGGAAAAGCAAGAGAAATGGCGCAATTTGTGTGGGGTATTTATGTGGGGCACTGTGACGAGGAGGAAGTCAGAGAAATGGCGCAGTTTGTGTGGGATATTATGGGGTACTGTGACGAGGAGGAAGTCAGAGAAATGGTGCAAGTTATGTGGGATATTGTGGG
>Ga0307960_1002867_pt1 | contig 10384 bp, 7 predicted proteins | sample OrgLakmetagen542_FD_201832 | JGI IMG/M metagenome (GOLD analysis project Ga0307960, IMG submission 201832) | Saline water microbial communities from Organic Lake, Antarctica - #542 | ecosystem: Environmental > Aquatic > Non-marine Saline and Alkaline > Saline | place: Antarctica: Organic Lake... | reverse complement strand
ATGGGGCATCCACAACAACCTGTTGTTGGTGCACAAACTGCTTGCATAGTTCTGGTGCATCAATGCCTGTAAATATTAATTTATAAGTGCGTTCCTTGCTTCCTTATTATCTCTGCAACCCTCCTCCTGACCCCCACTGGTTAGTCCTTTCTTTGGTGGTGAAGGCACCTACATGATTTTTAGTTAATGTGGGGACCTGTGTGCATTTTTATTATTTCCTATTATCGGTCCAAGCTTAAATGACAGATTGTTCTACAGGTGGTTGTGAGGAGCAATTTGGGAAGGGATCTAGGAAAGTACCTGCTATTTTTCGGCCTCACATAACAGGCACCTGCTAATTTGATGGAAATCACAGGACAAATAAGACACGTTCTATAGGATGCCTTTTCTAGTCTAGAACACATGTTATAATTAAGGTTGGCCAGAACCATATGTATACAGTGTATATACGGTATTTTTGGCTTGGAAATCACCAAATATACGGTGTATATATACGGTTCTGGCCAACCCTAGTTATAACTTACACATGTTATAACTTATAACTTATAAGTGAGCATGTTCTTGTCAAGCCCTGTACCGTGTTTAGTCTCAACGGCAACTTCATGGAATGCCACGAACAAGCAAGGACGTGATCCCTCCTGGCATGGCAAAACTAAGCAATCTTGTCAGATTTTGAGGGTCAAGAAGAAGAAGCTAACTAAAATTCCCTTTACATTAACGATATCGACGGCATTGCTGAGGGTGTAAGAGGCGCTATCACCGGAACCGCGGGTGTGCACGTCTCACACATGTTGTATGCAGATGATCTGACTTTGCTGACTAATGAGCCCCTAGATATGCAAATCATGCTGAGTCGGTTGGCTGTGTATGTCAGGAATAAACATCTAAATGTCAACACTTCCAAATCCGAGGTTGTGCACTTCAACTCTGCGGGTGAAAATGTTCCTGTTTTTGTTGTTGTGGTGCCACCCTTCATCACAAAGATTCTTTTAGGTATCTGGGCATGTTTTTCTACAGGACCTTCAACATGACTAAGTCTGCTGAACGAGCATCCCGTCCTTATCTTGCCTCTGACTATAGGATACGTAGATTTGTGTGTGAACACGCTTTGGCAGACAGACCGCACACTTCTATGTGGCTCGCTAAGACGTATGTTATTCTGCTGGCATGTATGGTAACCAAGTATGAGGTACTGCTTTTTTGCAGGCAGGCAGGGGGTTCTCTAGCTCGCTGTCTATGCTTAATTTGCATTTTCTGAAGGGCACGTTAGGTGTGAAGCAGTCTACCAGTAACTGGTGGGCTGTACTTCGAGAATGTGGACATGAACCGTTGCAGTTCTACTGGTTTTGGTCAGCTGTCAAGCTTTTCAATAGTATGCTGAATACCAATAGTGTCATTTTGCGGAGGGTAGTCCAAGCTGATCTCAATTTACAGCCTCGTTCAAGTGCCTGCTGGACTGCTCAATTGCTGAGTGCCTTTCAAGGACTGCGTGGGCGTTAGCTTATTGCTGCAACAGGTCAACAGCCAACTTTTTTCTTTCTTTCTGAGCTATTTGTGGCTAGCCGAGACCAGTCAGCAGCCGATCAGCCAAACAACCTAGCTGAAGGTCACCCCCCATTGTAATCATAACCATTGTAACTAAAATTCGCAGTGTTCGAGCATCTCTAGCGCGTCACTCGTAACACACTTTGTATGTGAAGCCCACAGTGTGTGTGTGAATGTGTATACTCGATCAAAGCTAATTACCAGTCACACAAATATGATATGCAGCCCATACTGTGTTCAAGCATCGCAAAGTCACTATTAGTCTGATGCTTTCTCATGCGGCCCACACGATATTTAAACAGCAGGAAGTAGTTTGCTGCTTTTAAATGCGGCCCACACGGTATTTCAGCAGCAGGAAGGTAGCCAGCAGCAGCACGCAGCACAGTCCAGACAGCGCGGCCACGTCCTGCCAGTAGGCAGAGTCTGAGGTGCTGAAGCCAAAAGTTGCTAGAATGTCATCTCCTGTGTGTATGTGTGTGAGCAAATGTGTGAGTGAGTGCGTATTTTTGTATGTGTGAGTAAACAAGTGTGTGTGTGCGTGTGTGTGTGTATGTGTGTGTGTGTGCGCGTGTGTGTGTGTGTGTGTGCACGTGCATTGTATTGAGAAAACATCCCTCCCCCCCTTCCAATTCACAAGCTTCACCACCTAAAAACCTATGCCATTCCTCAAGGAGAAGGCACACATGCACATTGACACTCGCACATTGACACATGCACATTGACACATGCACATTGATGCATGCACATTGACACATGCACATTGACACATGCACATTGACACATGCACATTAACACATGCACATTGACACATGCACATTGACACATGCACATTGACACATGCACATTGACACATGCACATTAGCACATGCACATTGACACATGCGCACCTGCAGGCTAGGAAGAGATGCAGCAGCTGTTAGGATGGCTGCAAAATCATCACAAGCTCACGCAAACATGCAAGTAAAATACATACATACATACGCACACACACGCACACACATACACATACATACACACATACACACGAACATGCGCACGCTAGCCACGTGTATGTGATGAACATTGTCAGGGGTAAGGTCTTTGCACTCACACAACTCACACAACCACACGTACAAACACACAGCCACACATGCACTTACACACACAACTACACACACGCACACACAAACACCACACACACAGCCACACATATGCACACACTAACACCACACACACACACACACACACACTCATCAAACTCAATTATTTAAGGAATGCGGTCCGGGGGCGCCCCAGGCTGGTGAGAGGCCATGCGTCCTGTTGCACTTTTAGGCAAACACACACACCAGCAACACACTCGTACACACACACAAGCAACACACTCACCAGACACATTCACATGAGGGATGCGGTCGGGGGGCGCCCCAGGCTGGTGGAAGGCCGTAAACTGAAAGCCAGTGGCTCCATGGAACTCAGTGGACACCAACGCTTCAAATGCATACCTACACACAGATGTGCACACACAAGCGCTTCAAAGGAATACCTACACACAGATGTGCACACACGCGCACACACATTCACACACTAGCTCCATGGAACTCAGTGGACACCAACGCTTCAAAGGCATACCTACACACAGATGTGCACACACAAGCGCTTCAAAGGAATACCTACACACAGATGTGCACACATGAGGTTTTTACAGGCATACCTACACACAGATGTGCACACACGAGGTTTTCAAAGGCATACCTACGCACAGATGCACACACACAAGCGCTTCAAAGGCAAAACTACGCACAGACACACACACACACACACAAGCATAAGCGCGCGCGGCATACATGGACTTGGGACTTGGGTCCTATCACATGCTCTGCACATGCTTCGGAAGTCGTGTTCTGATAAGATACACACAGGAACGAAAGTGTGGCTAAAAATGCTCTGTGGGAAGTAGATGACACCAGCGCCTGGAAAGCATGCCTTCACATTCAAGTGTGCACACACTGCACAAAGGAAGGCAGCATACGTCTCAATTCACGAGCATTTTTAACAATCTCTGCACAGGCGTGTTTACCGCAGATTTAAAATTGGAAACACACAGGAGCAACAGCGAGGACAGACGGGCCTTGGTGTTGAACCACCTCGAGCTAAAACGTGGTGTCTACGATCCAACTGTAAACGTGGTAGTTGCGCTCAAACTGTAAACGTGGTGTCTACGTTCCAACTGTTAACATGTTAGCTACGTTCAACCTGTAAACGTGGTAGCTACGTTCCAACTGTAAACGCGGTAGCTGTGATCAAACTGTAAACGTTGAAGCTGCGTTCAAGCTGTAAACGTGGTAGTTGCGCTCAAACTGTAAACGTTGAAGCTACGTTCCAACTGTAAACGTGGTAGCTACGTTCAAACTGTAAAGGTAATAGCTACGTTCAAACTGTAAACGTGGTAGTTGCGCTCAAACTGTAAACGTTGAAGCTACGTTCAAACTTTTAACGTGGTAGCTGCGTTTAAACTTTTAACGTGGTAGCTAAGTTCAAATTGTAAACGTGGTAGCTAAGTTCAAACTGTAAACCTGGTAGTTGCGCTCAAACTGCAAACATGGTAGCTACGTGCAAACTGTAAATGTCGCAACGCGTTAGAGGTATATGAACAAAGCTTGGACGTCAGGTTCCACGGAACGTACATATTTGTACCACACATTTTTGTACCACACATGTACCACACATTTTTTTGTACACACATTTTTTTGTACCACACATGTACCACACATTTTTTTGTACACACATTTTTGTACCACACATGTACCACACATATTTTTGTACACACATATTTTTGTACCACACATTTTTGTACCACACATGTACCACACATTTATTTGTACACACATATCTTTGTACCACACATTTTTGTACCACACATTTTTGTACACACACATTTTTGTACCACACATTTTTGTACCACATATGTAACCACACATTTGTTTGTACCCACATATTTTCGTACCACACATGTACCACACATTTGTTTGTACACACATATTTTTGTACCACACATTTTTGTACCACACATTTTTGTACCACACATTTATTTGTACACACACATTTTTGTACCACACATTTTTGTACCACACATTTTTGTACCACACATTTTTGTACACACACATTTTTGTACCACACATTTTTGTACCACACATGTACACGGCGGTTATGTACATGCCGTATTTTAAGTAGGAAAATCACCGTAGAAAAATCACCACACATTCGGTGAACATTTCCGGTGCTAGCCGACTGAATGGTAGATAGTCATATGCCAATTGCAGTGTCCTCGTCAACCCTGACGGCTACTTGAAAGCAAGGCTAAGCGGCCCTATTCATTTATTAACATCCTTAAAAGCGTGTAGCAAAGCTTTGCCGTATATGCAAACGGCAGGGCATGTGAGAAGACATGCAACCAGCCTCCCTCTGCTTATCTGGACACATTAGATGCCCTCTGAGGCATAATTAGAGATGTAACCTTAACCTTATCTGGACACATAACAACAGCAAATGGCATGCAAATGGAATGTGAAGGGCATGCAAACGGCAGGGCATGTGAGAGACATGCAGCCAGCCTCCCTCTGCTTATCTGGACACATAAGCAACAGCATGCGCCAATTTCTCACCTAACGTAAGAAAGGCCTGAGGCCCATCCAATCCATCCTGGCATTTTGTTGCGGCTGAGAAGGAAGCCTCCAAAGAGCATGGACAGCAACACAGCCAGTGATCCCATCTGTGTGTGTGCGCGTGTGTGTGTATGTGTGTGTGAGTGTGTGTGTGTGTGTGTGTGTGTGTGTGTGTGTGTGTGTGTGTGAGTGAGTGAGTGTGTGTATGTGTACGTATGTCGCACATGCGTTTGTCTCGTTGTCTTACCGTGAATTGGACAATCTTCCGACTAAATTTACCACGAATTGCACAATTTCACAAACTTGATGTTGCTATGGTGAGAACGGTTGTTCAAAACAATGCTTGAAAAGTGCATGCACATTAACGTGTCCGCATTGACTAGGCCCACAAATGGGACGGCAGCACTAATGAACGCGTTTGCTTGCCAATTGTGTGTAAGTCTTCTGATATGTACCTCAACACTTGCATCGTGTTATAATTGCAAAACGCAGCACTTACATTTTATGTAACACACACATATATAGCATGTACCTCAATACTAACATCATGTCATAAGTGCAAAACTCAACACTCTGTTATGTAACACACACAATATAAATAATATGCACCTGAACACTAACATCGCATTATAATTGCAAAACGACAACTCATTGTGAACCACAATGGTTGTAGTACAAATAAACATGTTGTCCTTACAATATTGGCGAGGGCTACAGGTGGGGCGGTAGCACCCGACATCATGATTGCGTCGTGATCTAAAATTGCAACATCAATGCGCGGTCCTTGCCACGTTGACTAGGGCTATTGGTCGGATATAGCACCCAACATCATGATCGTGGTAAGTGAAAAAAATGCGATATAAATGTGGGGCTCTTACCATATTGGCTAGGGCCACGGAGGGAACAGCTGCGCCGATGGCCATCGACAGGGAAGCTGCGGTGATGTTGGACAGCACCAGCACCTGCATTTGGCAGGCAAGGCACGAAAAAGAAAATTTATGAGGTTGGCCAGAGCTGTATATATACACCGTACATGACCATATAGTTGGTGATTTTCCTGCTGAACATACCGTACATACCGTCTTGCGCTTTTAGTATTGCGAGGCCTACTTCTTGCGAAGTGCCCATATAGTTATTTACTTTTTTGCGAGCATTTAGCTTTTGCAAGGTTCTTCAAAAGTTGGGAAAATATGCGAGATTTGCGATTGTTTGGGGTGTTCCTGGGCTTCCCCCCCTTTTTGGCTGCCTCTGAAGCTCCTGCTTCTGCTGCTTGTGCTGCTGCTGGAAGATGGCTTCCTGCTGCATGCAAGCACACCGTGCTTCAGGAATTTGCACTTGAGACAGCAGAAGCTCTGCCCTCATCCTGATCTCCTGGAGAGGAGAAGCTTGAACCCCCAAAGGAGGCTGTGCATGGGCCTGCCCAAAGTCCAAATGGGGTCAAATGAGAAAGATACTTCCTGGTCAGCAGCAGGTGCTTGCGAGCGTGCTTAGGGCAATATCAGCCTCAGAATTCTAAAAAAAGAATGATGATGGTTGCCCCTTATGAAGTTGGGGGTCCTTTGATGAGCCCAGAATCGTCCCCGCTGGAAAGTAGAAGTTTTGCGAGGTCTGGAAAACAAATTTTGCTTTGGCCTGACTTACTGCAAGGGGTCAATATTTATTTATTCATTTATTCGCAAAACAACCAAAACAACCAAGCGCTGTACGGTACATTGCATAAATACATGGTTCTGGCCAAACCTATGCATTTGGCAGGAATGCACGAAAAGAAAATACAGGACCCAGCGCAAGTAAGTTAAGAGGCTTACAGGCAGCAGCGCCCGGGTAATGTTGAACAGCACCAGCGTTTCAGGCCATGCGCAAAACAGGCAACATATAAATATATAAATAATATATAAATCAGCTCAACCTTGAGTGCTTACTATACAGGAGTGTAAGCAGTGCGATTTCATTTATCAGCATGCACTTAGAAAGCCTACCCACCAGGAGTATGTGTGCCCAGTACAGTGCAAATGCATTATCGGCATGAAAAAGACACGCCAGTATTGTATGTGTGTGTATGTGTGCATGTGTGTCTGTGTGTGTACGTGTCTGTGTGTGAGAGTCTGTGTGTGTGTCTGTGTGTGTATGTGTATGTGTGTGTGTACGTGTGTGTATGTGTGTGTATGTGTGTGTATGTGTGTGTGTATGTGTGTGTGTGTGTGTACGTGTGTGCATGTGTGTGTATATGTGTGTGTGTGTGTTTGTGTGTGTGTGCGTGTGTGTATGTGCCCAGTACAGCGCAAATACATCAGCAGCAATTGGAGAGAATGAGCCGTAATCACCAACAGTGTGTGCGCCCAGTACAGCGCAAATACATCAGCAGCAATTGGAGAGAATGAGCCGTACCCACCATCAGTGTGTGCGCCCAGTACAGCGCAAATACATCAGCAGCATTTGGAGAGAATGAGCCGTACCCACCAGCAGTGTGTGCGCCCAGTACAAGCCTCCTGCCCTGAGTCCGATCATGGGGTACGCGGCGGCCACAAAGAACAGGGGAGGCAGAAGTCGCATGGGCAGCACTGCAGATTTGCATGGGAGAGGACGTTTGCAAAAACAGTCAGGCAAACATTGGCTGGTAGTTAGTGAGTTTATGAGCTTGGCGAGGAAAACACGCATACAAACACACACAAACACACACACATATGGAACAGGAGAGGCAGAAGTTGCATGGGCAGCGCTGCAGAGTTGCAGAAGGAAGGCATTGACAATAAAATTTAGGCAAACATTGGCTGGTAGTATGTGAATTTATGAGCATGGCGAGGAAAACACGCATACAAACACACACACACACACACATACACACACACATATGGAACAGGAGAGGCAGAAGTTGCATGGGCAGCGCTGCAGAGTTGCAGAAGGAAGACATTGACAATAGCAATTAAGCATTTAAGCAAACATTGGCTGGTAGTATGTGAATTTATGACTAGGTAGTATGATCATGGCGAGCATGTGCTGGTGTACGTTCAAACTGTCCCGGGCCCTTTTCACATGCAAATTCGACACTGTCGAATAGAGCTATAATTCCAAGGATTTAAAAGCCACCAAGCCCTAAAAATTAGCACTTGGCGGGCAGGCCTGTCTTTCTAGAAGAACACAAATTACAAAAACCTACCATCAAACAGCACCACTGATGTGAAGCAAGCGACGGTGCCGTACGCTCCTGCTGCACGCTCCCTCACAAACAGCAGGAAGTCATCACAAAAACCTACCATCAAACAGCACCACTGATGTGAAGCAAGCAACAGTGCCGTACGCTCCTGCTGCACGCTCCCTCACAAACAGCAGGAAGTCATCACAAAAACTCACCGTCAAACAGCACCACTGATGTGAAGCAAGCGACGGTGCCGTACGCTCCTGCAGCACGCTCCCTCACAAACAGCAGGAAGTCATCACAAAAACCTACCGTCAAACAGCACCACTGATGTGAAGTAGGCGGAGGTGCCGTACGCTCCTGCTGCACGCTCCCTCACAAACAGCAGGCGGTCATCGCACCAGATGGGGAGGGAGGAGAGAGAAGCCAAGGCCAGGTACATGAGCATGAAGAAAAGGGAGCCCAAGCGGTCCTGCAAACGTATTATTAGTGTGCTTGGTGTGACACAAATTCTTTTTCATAGTGGATGTGTAAGTTGTTGAGAGCATGAGCATGAAGAACAGGGGGGGCCCAAGCGGTCCTGCAAACGTATTTTTAGTGTGTTTGGTGTGACACAAGTTCTTTTTCACAGTGAATGTTGTTTGAACGAAAAGTTGTTGAGTGCATGAGCATGAAGAACAGGGGGAGCCCAAGCGGTCCTGCACGCGGATTTAAAGTGTGTCTTGTGCAGTGCGTGTCCTTTCTCACAGGGAATGTGGCTAAAAAAAGAAAGAGACGTTGTCAAGTGCTGTCAAGTGCACAAGCATGAGAAACTGAGACCCCAAGTGATCCTGCAAACGTATTTTTAGTTTGTTTGGTGTGACACAAGTTCTATTTCATAGTGGATGTGTAAGTTGTTGAGTGCATGAGCATGAAGAACAGGGGGGGCCCAAGCGGTCCTGCACGCGGATTTAAAGTGTGTCTTGTGCAGTGCGTGTCCTTTCTCACAGGGAATGTGGCTAAAAAAGAAAGAGACGTTGTCAAGTGCTGTTAAGTGCACAAGCAAGAGAAACTGAGAGTTCAAGCAATCCCATAAACGTATTTTTAGTGTGTTTGGTGTGACAAGTTCTTTTTCACAGTGAAGGTGGTTTGAACGATAAGTCGTCAAGTGTATGAGCATGAAGAACAGGGAGCCCAAGGGATCCTGCAGGCGATTTCACAGTGTGTTGAATGCAATATGAGTTTTTTTCCACAACAAAGCGGTCCTGCATGCATATTTACTAAGTGTGTCTGATACAAAGTGCATATTTTCTGTGTATCTGATACAACATGCATGTTTACTAAGTGTACCTGATACAATTACAAAGTGCATATTTACTGAGTGTATCTGATACATTTACAAAGTGCATATTTACTGAGCGTACCTGATACATTTACAAAGTGCATATTTACCAAGTGTATCAAGTACATTTACAAAGTGCATATTTACTGAGTGTACCTGATACATTTACAAAGTGCATATTTACTGAGTGTGTCTGATACAAATACAAAGTGCATATTTACTGAGTGTATCTGATAAAAAAAGAGCTTGATCGCCCGTGTCATGCCCACCGTGCCAATTAAACACACACACACTTACACACAAATACAAACACGCACACAACACACACATACACCTGGACACTGCTTGTGTCATGCCCACCGTGCCAATAAAACACAACACACAACACACACACCTGTATACCGCCTGTGTCTCGTCCACTGTGCCAGTAACACACACCCCCACCCACCCACACGCACGCACCTGTACACCGTCGCCTGTGTATCGTCCACTGTGCCAATAACACACACACCTCTATGCCAGTAACACATGCACGCACACACACACACACCTCTTTACTGCCTGTGTCTCGTCCACTGTGCCAGTAACACACACACACACACACGCACCTGTATACCGCCTGTGTCTCGTCCGCTGTCCCAATAAATCGCCCCAAGGCCCAATGCCATCACAAAAGTGGCCCCAAAGTTTAGACCAATCAGGAGGGGGTGGCGCACACAGTTGGCGCTGAGACGTGTGGAC
>Ga0307960_1002866_pt1 | contig 10384 bp, 7 predicted proteins | sample OrgLakmetagen542_FD_201832 | JGI IMG/M metagenome (GOLD analysis project Ga0307960, IMG submission 201832) | Saline water microbial communities from Organic Lake, Antarctica - #542 | ecosystem: Environmental > Aquatic > Non-marine Saline and Alkaline > Saline | place: Antarctica: Organic Lake... | reverse complement strand
CCCCGCTCTTGCATATGCACAGTCCCCGTCATACCATACCGTGCCTGTAGCTATTTGCTTGCCAATGGTGTGTAAGACCTCCGATATATACCTCAACAGCTGTGTCATGTGAGCGAGCAATTCAGGGGTGCAATCCTTCTGCTCCTCTGAACGCCTGAGCACCATACGGTTGTTCAAAGCCACCAACTCTGTCTGGGCTGCTGCTTCCTGTGCCTGCTGAGACTGTCGCTCCAAGTGCTGTGTCAAGTGCTGGACGCGGGTCCTCTCCTGGGCGGCCCTCGCTTGCCTGTCCTCCCGAGTGCTGTGAAGCTGCTGCCTTCTCTGCTCTGAGAAGAAGGGCTAATAATATGATGGGAAACATTCTAAATGCATGATAAGTGCACCCAATTGCATCCCGGGGGATACAAAGACACGCGACCCCGAAGGAGTCTTGTTTGGAGGGGGGTTTGACCGGGGTGTTCCAGATTAGCGCAAAATTGGCTTGTATTTCATAGAAATTTTAAACTGTAAGGTTGCCTGGCTGGCTCAATGCTCTATTCTTTCAGTGTTGACTCTCTGAGAGCGCAGTGTTGACTGCAGTGAACATAAAGGGACTACGCCCCGGGGGGCTTCGCCCCAAAAGTTTTGGGTTGAAAAATAGCCGTGATTAAGGACCTGACTAAACCACCGTGTGACCGGGGCTTTAAACTGCTCCGGCGATGGATGCCAAAATAAAGTTTGAATCAAGTTTTGTAACAGGGAAATATATTGTGAGCACGGCGCCTTCGAAGAGGAAAAATATTCAACATCAGCATCAAAAAATCCGATACAATTATTTAATCAAATCCAGAAAAAATAGGTGTCAAACTTGAAAAGGAGCAGAGTACATGCTAGAGCGTCCCGGGTTATGAATTAAAATTCCAGAATTAATTTAGAAAAGTACTAGGGACAGGAAGAGGTAGGCATATAGCTATGAAAATTGATGGTGATGAAGGCTTCTTCGCACCAGCTGATCAGTACAGACCTGTAAAACTGGCTTAGGTAATGAACTCGATTAATGGGATAACAGGGGGGGGGAGATGAGCGACTCAGGTTGAATAATCCAATTGTGGCTGGATCTCTGCACGCAAGTTCCACCATCGCAACTGTAGGGGTCCGTAAAATAAAAAGAATAGAGGAGATAGAGGGAAACATTATGAGCACACACACACACCGTCTCTGTTTTTGCGCGGTCTCTGCCTGGGCCTGCGCGCTGTAGCTGTCGAGGAGGGCATCCAATGGATCAGCTGAGTCCTCCTCATCCCTTCCTCTTGATGGCATATGGTGGGGGAGGGCCATTGCAGTAAAATAAAGTGTATGTGTTTGACAGAGAAACTTGTTGGCCTCGTCTGTTTTGCCCTCTTATAACAGGTATATTTTTTATACATTTTATAGTAGATTCAAACAGACGAGGAAGCAAGTGGCTCAATCACGTCCGTCCGTTGCACAAAAACTTGCCCGCTGCTTGGCGACGTGCTGGTGCTACTTACTATACTCTAGCCAACACACAGGAGGGCGCGTTCAAGGAAGGTGAGAGTGTGCACTGGCAGACGCGTGCTTGCCAGATATTTATGACACGCTGGCGCATCAGATACGCACTCCCGCGATATCACGCCCCAGCCAACTCGCAGCTCCACTACGCTACGCAGCACTCTCCCCGTACCACTTCACGCACAACACGTTGCTCATACGCACACGAGCTTGCACGGCTTGCACACACACACCTGTGCCTCTTGGGCACACACGAAGGTACACTTTTTCTCGATCCCCCCGCAGTCCCTCCTGCCCGCCTGAACCAATATGGAGGAGATCGCGAGGGAGCTGGAGCAGCAGCGAAGGTTCCTGTCCACGGACATGCACGTCCTCCTGGTGTGCAACGGGATCTTGACCCCGTATGCCTCTGTCTAAACTGCCTGATGCCTATATCTCAAGTCAAAATATAACATTGTCAACAACGGGCCTGAGAGCAGGTGCCTCAGGGACTTGCTCTATATTGACTGAGTACCCAGTGCCCGCATATGCATGCTTCACACATGATCTCATCCACTTTAAAAATTACGTGCATCTATGCTACCTTGGCTTTAAATAAAAGAGCAGCATACGCTCAATTGGACCTCCTCGCAACACCCTAAAACCTCAACATTGCAGACAACACACACCTTGATCAATGGTCCTTCTCCCTAGTGCTGACATTTACATCCAGCACAGGCACCCACACACCTTATCAATGGTTATCCTCCCAAGTGCTGACATTCACACCTAACACAGACACCCACATACCTTGATCAATGGTCTTCCTCCCTCGCCCCAGGACACGCCTGCAGCAGCTCCTCTTGGCTAGCGTACGCAGCTCCGCAGAAGTAGCAGTAGTAGAAGCGCGAGCGCAGATATGATAGCAATTGCTCGAGCTGCGCTTGAGGCGCGCCTGGCTCGGCCTTGGCCATTTCGGCCACGGCTTCTGCTGCAGCTGAAGTTTCCAGGTCCTCCTGGGTGCCTGTGAGGTGTCGAGGGAGCGGTGTTGTTTTCAAATTCAATTCCAGGGAACAGAAAAAGACGACACTATCACCTCGAAACCCAACACTTTGATGTGTCATAGGCAAAAAAATATATGGAACAAGAGGGCTTGTTTGGTTTAAACATTCGCAACCCGAGCTAAATTTATGCTTGTCCAAGGGCGTGTGTCTCAGGGTTTATATCTGAATTCGGCACGCTGCACTGCAAGATTTATTTTGACGCTGCACGGCAAGATTTACTGGTGTTTTCAGACCCTGTGGAAAATTGAGCAAAATTGGCACCTTGTAAAGGGTAAAGATGCTTAATTCAACACTTTTGGAACACCCAGGGTGGGGAGTTCAGATGCAGTTACCCATTTCGTGTTGGATCTGAATGTTGGTTAAAACACCTCGCACACAAGCTGTTTCAAACAAGTAGGGGGAACTGCATGCACAGTTTTTTTCTAGCTGGACTGAGGCCAAAACTGCGTGCAGGCGGGTAAGGCGCTTGCTTCCCAGCCAAGAACCTTTCAAAAACATGTATAGCAGGGAACAACCTGCCAACTTACCTTCCTCCTGCGTGCTCTGTCGCTGCAGGGCATCAGGCAACGTCCGATCTGCAACCTGTGAGAAAGCAGGCAAGGCAGAAAATTAAGATGCAACGCCTGGCTCAGATGCAGTGTTTAGTGTATATGCTGCACAGCGTGGCATCCACAGCTTCAAAGTTAAAATGTTTGGTGCAAGATGGATCCTCATCGGCAAACTGCGCACTTCTCGTGACCGCGAAAAACGAGTTGTGGACACAATTTCCACCCTGAACATCCTACAGCAGTTACGTTGCACGCACGTGCAGCACTTGGTCCCTGCTCAGATGCCCTCCCGACAGAAGGCGGGGAAACAGAGCTGTGAGTTGCAGCACCAGCTGGGAGGGGGGCTCCTGCTGCTCTGTTTTCTGCGTCTCTAGGAGCTGCTCCGCACTGGTCCAGGCCTGGTGCAGTTGCTGCAATGCAGAGAGACGTAAACAGAGGTGCTAGGAGCATGCTTGCAAGAAGAAAGGTCGGCGAATTGGAAGCTGCGCTGCACAAAATGGAAAATCAAAGAACTTGTAACACGCACTGGTGCAGGCCTGGTGCAGTTGCTATGTTATATATGTAGGGTTGGCCAAAATTGTATGTATACGTACCTATACACTGTATACTTGGTGAGTTCCAAGCCAAAAATACCGTATGTACACCGTATATATATGGTTCTGGCCAACCCTAAATATAAGCAGAGGTACTAGAGGTACGCCCACAAAAGCAGGTTGGCGGTCAGATCAAAGCACTGCCTGAACCAAAAGCACCAGCATCAGATCATCGCTCGACCTAAGCTCGTGCCTGGAGTCCATGTTCAAGCTAATTCCGCACCCCAATTAGTCGTGACAGCAGAGTATTAGTGGCTACTTTGTAGTGTGCCACCACATCATACAAGCCTGACTTTGTGAATGGTTGGCTATATGGTTACAAGCCTGAATAAGTCGTGGTCCGGGTCTGGTGCGGTAGCTACAATGGGTACCACGTGACATCACCAGCTCTTTTCATCAAGTGCATCAGGAGGTTTGCACTATCTTCCTCTAACATATGAGCGCCTGCAAACGCACAGGCTGAGGCAGGCCAAGCTGCAAATTCACCTCTGTATCTGCAATAAAATTAACAGACCAAACTCTTTGGGTGTGCCTAGCAACCTCCAACACGCGCCTCACTTGAACTTCAATTTTTTTACCTGATTCCAGGTCCCTTTTATTTTAATGATGTGGGGAGTGGGTGTCACCACCTGTTTCCCATTTCAAAAAATGTAAGCCTTACTTGAAGTGCCTGCCTCGAGGCAAAGCTGTTGCGAGCTGCTTCTGCAAACGCGGCCGCGTCCACAACCTCCTGTCGGGCACGTTTGACCTGCAAAAAGAAGGCAGACAAAAAGTATAACCAAGCTGAAGCACTCGTAACGAGTGGTGATGACTACTGAGGCAATGAATGAGGAAAGAGTGGTCATCACTATCAATTACGTAGCATTTTGTTTGGCTTCAAAGCTGCGACTCCTAGTTTGGAAGCCCGGGTGTAGACTTTGTCTTGGGCAGCCATGAGTTCCAATGACCAGTGTGGTGTTCGCCAAGAGGGGCGCAAAGAACCAATCTGCTGCTCTTCCGTGTTCTTTTTAGTCAAGTTAGGCGTCGTCGCAAAAGAAGAGAGGATTGGTCAGGAGCTCTACCTTAAACCCTGTCCAGATGCCGTGTAGTTGTGTACGACGTGACGCCATACGGTCAGCCAAGCCTTACCAAATCAACGCCGTGGAACAAACATCAAATTCACGACCATTTACTAGGCGTGTCAAATATCGCTACACACCAAGTCTGTGCGGGTTAGTGCCCCTGGGGTGCTAAGAAAATTCAGCCTATACAGAATGCTTCCAAGTTGTAGATTTCACCACGTGCACATTGGTTCGCGTAAACGGATTGAATGCAGCATAGTTCAAATGTAAAAATCAAGTAGCAGGGCCTCACCTGCCTCTCCTCTGCTTCTCGCTGCTGCTCCACCTCACGTGCACGCTTCGCCTCATCCACACCCAAACCTGCTCGACCTCCTCGGATGTTCACAGGTACAGGTGCAGTGGAGCCCTGGCCTTGCAACCCAAGCCCGCTGCCAGCCTGTCAGAGCGTGAGATCGTGCATGTGCCACATAGCGCAATTTGTGTGCATGTTCTGTACACATAAGCGCAAGCCGCTCTCATCTTCAGCGTGTGCACGGACTGAGCACAACAGTCAACAACACTGCTGGCATTTGATTTGACGACTAAATTACTCTTCTGTAGCAAATCAGGCTTTCAATTCCAAGTGCGACCGGTTAAATACTCTTGCAATTTAACCTCAAAATTCAGATTTTATTGTTGCACGCGCCACCGTGATTGAAACGCACATGGTAACCCATGGACTGCATCATTTTTAGGCCCTTGTTGTCCTGCGACAGCGGCTGTGCAAGGCCTTTGGCAAGGCGTGCAGAGGAAGAGGGCGCACGACCTTTCGACACGGCATCAGCATGCCTAAAGAGAGAAGTGTCACATTAGCTGAATTAGAGATAGATGACTTAAGTGAGGCGCACCCACATATAAAAACGCGCACATACGCGCACACACATACATGCACACACCGTCTCTGTGTTTGTGCGGTCTCTGCCTGGGCCTGCGCGCTGTAGCTGTCGAGGAGGGCATCCAATGGATCAGCTGAGTCCTCTTCCCTTCCTTCTGATGGCATATGGTGGGGGAGGGCCATTGCAGTAATAAAGAGTATGTGTTTGACAAAGAAACTTTCTGGCCTCGTCTGTTTTGCCCTCTCATAAGAGGTATATTTTTTTATACATTTTATAGTAGATTCAAACAGACGAGGAAGCAAGCGGCTCTTGAGCACGTCCGTCCGTTGCACAAAAACTTGTCCGCTGCTTGGCGACGTGCTGGTGCTACTTACCATACTCTAGCCAACACACAGGAGGGCGCGTTCAAGAAAGGTGAGAGTGTGCACTGGCAGGCGCGTGCTTGCCAGATATTTATGACACGCTGGCGCATCAGATACGCACTCCCGCGAAATCACGCCCCAGCCAATTCGCAGCTCCACTACGCTACGCAGCACTCTCCCCGTACCACTTCACGCACAACACGTTGCTCATACGCACACGAGCTTGCACGGCTTGCACAACACATCTGTGCCTCTTGGGCACACACGAAAGCACACTTTTTCTCGACCCCCCCGCAGTCCCTCCTGCCCGCCTGAACAAACATGGAGGAGAGCGCGAGGGAGCTGGAGCAGCAGCAGAGGTTCCTGTCCAAGGACATGCACGTCCTCCTAGTGTGTGAAGACGACGAGCCGGGCCTGAGGGATTTGCTGTGCGACTCGGGGTACCAGGTGTCCGTGGAAAGCGCCCGAACAGCAGCCCATCGAGTCGCAAGAGCCAAGCAGCAGTCGTGGCGAGCCATACCAGGCAGCCCCAGCAAAAGCAGTGCCTCGCCTGACCTGGTCATCCTGCTCGCCAAACAGCAGCAAAATACCTGCCTGCCACACACACCCCAGCCACAAGACTTCTCCCTTCTTCACTCCCTAGCCCTCAGGCTACCCCCTGTGGTGCTTGCAGTGGAGCAGGAAGCTGCCACGCAGGGTCTTGTCCTGAGGGCCCTCACTGAGGGCGCAGCAGATGTGTTAACGCTACCACTTAGAAGGCAGGAGGCGTGCATGCTGTGGCAGCACGTATACAAGTCACAGCTGTCTATGAGGTGAGAGATCGTGGGAGGGCTTGCGCGCCCCAGGTTGACTTTGTTCAATGGCAATTCATGAATTCCCTGTCTTTGTTTGTACGGATCATCTCCACCCCATCTTCCTCTCTTTCTTCCCAAACAGATTTAACACCAGGCAGCATCAACAGCACCCGGAATCCCCCCCCGGCACCTGCACTCCCTACAGCCCAGGGTTGGCAGAGGAGAATGAAGAGGAGGGGCAAGGCGAGGGGCAGGGTCGGGAGGAGGAGATGGAAGGTGAAGTTGCAGGGGCACAAACAGCAGCAGCTGTGGCAGGGACAGAAAAGAGGGAGGGAGGGCAAGATGGGAGTGGCAGCGGTGACAGCATCCCCACGCTCCTGCAAGTGCTCACACCCTGCCCCACAAAAATAGGCAGGAACGGCAGCCTGCCAGACACGCCGCACGACGCAGCTGCAGCAGCAGCAACGGTGAACGCATTCACGAGTGGGCTCCTTCACTGCACCGTGCACCCCTCCATGAAAGCAGGCAGCTCACACCATCACAACCATTTCAGCAGCAATCACCACCACAGCAGCAGCAAACAGCAGCAGCAGCCACACTCCAACCACCAACATTACCAGCAGCAGCAAAGACACGAGCAGGGTGTGCACGCATCCACTGCACGGCAGGCTAGTCTGATGAGGCGAGCCTCCACAGCCAACGAAGCACAGGTGAGTGGGGAATGGACCTGCTTACAATCCTCTTAACAGGGGCATATTGTGGGCATGCAAGCAACATACACATTTGGCAATTTGAGACCGCATCATTTGGGGATCATCCTGGTTTAAATTATTAAAACACATCTCAAATCACCCGCGTTTGTTTGTCTCTCACATGCCTGCTTTCATCAATCCATGTATGACCATTTGCGTGCTGTTTGCACAGGCGCACAAACCTTGCATGCAATTTACGATCAAACAAGCCTGAATAATTATACTGGAAAGGCCACTCAGGCCACCCACGTATGCCAGTCACATTCACATCAACACATCCACACTACCCAAACACACACATACACACTTACACACACAAACACATACACAAACACACACATGCATACATACATACATACATACACGCACACTACCAGGTGCAAGCTGAGGAGGCTGAGGTGCACGCAGAGGAGGCGGCACAGGCCACGCAAGCCCAGGCCTCCAAAGCTGCAGCCAAAGCTAACACAACTGCAGCCTCTGCTGCTGATGCCGCTCTGGCCAACTTGGCGGCCATGCCGTTGGACGGCAATGGTGAGTCGGCTTTGCTGCAAGTAGGCATGCACGCTTCTGCATACCCTCACACACACACACACACACACACACACACACACACACATATACACACACACACAGGCGCAGCAGCAGACAGTGAGGCAGGTGAGGGCAACGTCGGCATGCCCCTGCATCAGCAGCATCAGCAGCAGCAGCAGCCTGCTCGCCGCCACAAGCACTACCACCATCACCACCACCATGGTAATGGTGCAGCGCAAGGCCCTAGCACAGCAGCAGCGGCAGGCGCTGAGGATAGAATAGAGGGTGGTGGTGGGGAGGGATGTTTGCTAGGTGGAGGGGGAGATCACCAGCAAGGTTGCGGTGAGGTTGAGGAGGGTGTGCAGCAGCAGCAGCAGCAGCAGCAAGGTGCTGCCGAGGCTGCTGCATTGAAGCTGCTGCAGCACGGCAGCAGCGGCAACAACAGCAGCGGCAACAACTGCAGCGGCAACGCCAACAACTACAACGGCATCAGCAACATGAACGGCACCCCTCACACAGGCAACAGTGGGGGTAGCGGGAGTAATGGGGAGAGTGGCAACAACGCTGCACGTGCGAACAACAACGGCGGCACCAGCCGTCGCAGCAGTAAGGAGCAGAGCAGGCAGCAGCAGCAGAAGGTGAGGGGGAAGTGTATTTGAGTGTGAGTGTGGGATCTGTGAATGAGGAGGGTAGAGTTAATGAGAGGTGTGAGCGTGGAGTGCAGAGTGAGGAGCACGCTGCACACCGCAAGGCAATGCCACCAGCATCTGCCTTTGTGTTTGTGTATGGGTGTAGATGTGGGCGGGTGTGCATACACTCACACTCACACACACACACACACACACACACACACGCACACACACACACACACACGCACACACACACACACACACACACACACACACACACACACACACAGGCGGCAGGCGGCCGCAGAAGTCTGGAGCTGGCTGCCAAGCAGACCTGCATCAAGTCCTCCCTGCTGTTCAAGGACAACAGCGAGGCTGTGGCCACGAACGAGCCTAACGTACCACCTCCTGCACCAGCACCCTGCTCAGCAGCAGCAGCGGCGGCAGCAAATGGGGTGGCAACAGGGAAGGGCGAGGATGTGGGTCACTCGGGGGATTGCCAGCAAGGGGGCAACACCACCACCACTACCACCACCACCACGGTGGCTAGGCAGGGGGGTGCGACGAGACATCACCACCACCACCACCACTACTACCACGCGGGTGTGGAGCAGCAGCAGCAGCAGCAAGAGGAACTGCAGGAGGGCCATCAGGTGGCGGGGCTGGAGCATTTAAACAAGGTGAGGATGTGAAGTATAGTGTAGTGTGGAGGTGGGCTGATTTTTGTGGGCGGGCTGTAGGTTAATAAAGCACAGGCATGCTTGGACAGTTGAACTGCAGCAGAGACGGGTCAGAGTGTCAGGTGCTGATGGGCATGGATAAAAACCGTGCAAGCACGTATTGTATGCGTGCACACAACACACACATGCACACATACACACACACGCTCATACACATGTACACAACACACAACGCACATTACATACACGTACTCATGCCCACGCACGCAACACACATTAACACACACACATACTCATACACGCGCACGCACAGGCCTCAGAGGAGCAGCATGGTCAGCACAAGCGCATCCACAAGGAAGGTGTCCCCCAACGTAAAAGCCAGCGTCGCCAGCCCATCTGTCCTGTGCCCACACGCTCCTCATCACGAGGGGGGGCCCTTCCCTTCTGCCTGCAAGGTGTGTATGTCTGTGCGTGTGTGTCAGCAATTGCAGTAGTACTTCTTGCTCCAGCCACAGCGCCCTGACCTGCTCCTCCTGATGTTTCACCACCCTGCCCGTTCAACATGCATGCCTACGCCAGCTTCAATACGCAAAACCCACTTCCTGCTCCGTTGTCTGAAAACACACACACACACACACATACACACACACACATACACACACACGCACACACACACACACACATACAGGCAACCCTTGATCTCCTGTCGACTGTAAAGAGCAACACCATATCTCCTTTTACCTTGTATCCAACCCCCTTCCTGCTCCGTTGCCTGAATACACACGCCCACAGGTAACCCCTGGTTTGCCGACAAGCGCCGCAGTGACGCCCACGCCAAGCTCCAGCTCGCAGCAGCCGAGGAGGCGGCGGCCACTGCCGGTAGCGACGGCGGCAGCAGCACGAGCGAGGACAGCGGCGAGTACGGCGGCAGCAGTGATCTGGGTGAATCAGGCAGCGGGCTCACGGGCCGAAGCAGTGGGCGGAGTGGAACCGTGGGAGGGAAAGAG
>Ga0307960_1002852_pt1 | contig 10399 bp, 11 predicted proteins | sample OrgLakmetagen542_FD_201832 | JGI IMG/M metagenome (GOLD analysis project Ga0307960, IMG submission 201832) | Saline water microbial communities from Organic Lake, Antarctica - #542 | ecosystem: Environmental > Aquatic > Non-marine Saline and Alkaline > Saline | place: Antarctica: Organic Lake... | reverse complement strand
GTTGGAACTACTGGCTTGCACGAAGCAACAAGCAAAGGATTAAAGACAGTCTACCTTTGAGTCAAATACAGATTTTTCCTAAACGGGATTAAAGCAGTTTGACAGTGACAAAAAAAGGTGCATTATCAACAGAAAGAAAGACACAACCAGCCTGCAGCTCTTCTTCTTCACAATGGAGATGCCTTACATCCCAGGCATGTTCGTGACCGGAACAGGCACTTTAGGGCTGCTAACTCCTGCTGCAGCATCCTCAAGCTGCTTCCGGACGGTTTCAGCTGAGGTTGTGGGTGCTGCAAATGTGCAATATTTTCTTGTTGTGAAGATGTTGAGCAGGTATGTGCGTTTGCCTGCACAGACCGGCAAGTATCAAATTGCTGACTGAGGATGCCATACGTAGCAAAGCGTCCTGCTCACCTTGGCACGTGAAGTTTTGGCAAATGAAAGCGGTAGGAGCACCTGTGGAAAGGGTTTGGGCATTAATGCCGGTGGGTGATATCACATTCGCTTACTGGTGCAAAGTCACAGGCAACTAAGCGCAAGCCTGAAAAATTTGCTCAAGCATCTCACCTTCATGCTTACGAAAATGCGCTTCCACCATTTCCACCGCGGAGGGGTTTTCCTTGCGCCAGAAGGCAAGAGACTCAGAAACACCCTGGAGTGGAGGTACAGCAAACCAGTTCAGGATTCCCAAGGATAATTGAGTTATACCAAAAATACATGATTACCAGGGGAAGCACCTGTCACTCACCCTATCAATGTGGACGAGGACTTTCCCAGGAATAAAAGGAGTGAGGGAGGCATCCAGGAGAGCAGCAAAGCCCTCAGCATCTCCAGGGGCCTTGGAATCGTGAGAGATAATGACCTGAAAACGTCCAGGATGTTGTTTTCACGAAGTCATGCTAGCGGAGGTTTATAAAGGATATAAAATGCACAGATCAGTCTATCTGTATATCTGTCGTCTTATTCAACCATCTCTTTCCAGTTACACTGCTGTTGTGCGACATTGTCAAACTCCGTGCAAGATACTAAGATGCTAAGATACTGTTGGAGGACCAAGTATATACCTGTTTAAATGGTGAAGCAAGTTGCAGGAAGCCGGAACAACAAAGCTGCGGAACAGCTAGCGGCACCTCAAAGTGCTTCTCCTGTTAATTAGTGGATTGTGTTGAGGATGCAGAGTTGATGGGTTTATTTGCAAAAGGCGTTATTGATGTGGAAAGAACTCGGCCTCCACAGTCACAATTAATGAGCTTTTAACATGCACAGGCACATCTAGCAGGCCGTGTGGAGGAAAAAGAGGGGGAGGCCGGCTTACTTGTAACGAGGAAAGCGTGCTGTCAGCCTTGCTCAGCCACTGTGTTCCAGCCTGATCAGAGTCTGCTGTGCCTGTGGTGCACGCACAAGAGCAGTTCCAGGCGTACATTTACACACTGACTAGAGTCTGGTGCGCCTGTTGTGTGGGGTCCCCCTTGCTTGGCCAGCGCAGCTCATGCGTCATCCAATCAGGAAATGTTTAAACCCTGTACCCTGCTGGAAGTGTAGTTCAAGCCCCAATTTTCCATGGAGAGATTGCTGTGTATCTACCATTGGCAAGTAGAGTTTTGCTTTGTAACTTGCCTGGTGCTAGGTGCGCCAGGCGTTGCAAGTTTGAAGCCGCAATTGAGGAGGCCGTTGGTTCAGCGTCATCATAACTGCTTGCGAGCATGGAAAGAGTAACAAAATTATAAAATGCACTTGCTTGCAGGTAAGGTGTTTCTACATATAAGCCGCAATTTGGAACAGGGTGGAAGCAAGCTTATGAATAGTGTAAATATTCTGGCTAGAACTAGAACGTGTGCAAAACAAGAAACAGCTCCTGCAGACCTGTTGTAAGATAAAGCGTCTCTCTCAATCTAAATGATGGCAACCAAACGGGTTCCTCACTCACTCATCCTTGATGCGAATCAATATGGACTGATCAGCGCCTGTGGTGGAGAAGAATCCGCCTGAAAGAGGAAAGAAAAGCACCGCCAATGTCGATGTTTAAAATTTTACAATTGATTCAGAAATAGGAGTGTGTCATCAACACAAATGGAAAGGCAGGAGGTGCACAAACATTTGAGGTTCCGTTCACAACCTGACATATTTCCGATAACAACCTTCATTCCTGAACTATTTCCTACTGATGCAGGCGTTTCCTTGTTGTCCTCTTCCGCCTCACCTCCAGCCGAATCCCAAAATAGCTCGTCCATGGACTGCTGCAGCTCAATCCCCCACTCAAGCCACTTGTGGTGCCCGCCAGCCTCGTACAGGTCCAGCAATCCTTGGATCAGGCACGCAAAATCATCTGCATAGGCTGTGAGCCCAAAGCAATCAAACAGGCTGTTTGACTGCGCGAGAGCCATGCACGGCAGAAAAGCTGGTCATCTACCCTAGGCAGAAATGCGTGATTGAACTTGTTTATGCTAACACATCTGGCAGCATCACCTTGAACATTTGAAGCGGCGACACGATAAGAGCGGATGAGTGTGCGAGTGCCACTGTCCCAAAGGTTCGACTGCACAAAGTCAGCTATGCGCTCTGCGCACCGCAGGTACTCCATACGATCAACTCCTGTGTTGGACAAGGTGCAGTAAAGCGCCTGGTGAAAATGAGTGTCCACCTTCATCAAAGAAAATGAGAGCAAAAGCGGCACATGTGAAGAGAAGGCCATAGTGTAACAGCAGTTGACTGCTATAGGCTTGGCAATAATACACAAGCCAATTAGAGTCTCTCAAAGATACAGGCTGTGCCATCGTGCAACACTGCCAGGCGACCGCCTCTCATGCGCACGCACCGTCTACAGGAAAACAGGCCTCTGTGGGCGGCTGCTCTGCGGCAAGAGTGCGTGAAGCCCGTGCAAACGCGCTGATGCCCCATCCATTCCATGCTGTCACGATCTGTGGTGCAGTAGATCATTGGACATCCAAGGACTAGCTCTTCTGCTGCGCATCAGCTGCTTTTCTTGTTTCATTACACTTGTTGTGGAAGTGGTCATTAAAAAAATTGCAGCTGTTGCCGACGACCTCGTTGGCCTTTTGATGTATGGACCTGTCGTATCTTATTTAAGGACATTAGCGCGGTGCGTGTGAACGATGAAGCGGTGCGTGTGAACGATGAAGCGAACTTTCTGCTTCTTAAGATCGTGCACACAGTCTTGTGAAAGCAAACATGTCCAATGTACTTCCCTTACACACAGCACAGGGTTGCAACGAAAACAAACTTCTCCACCTTGTCGTCCAGGCTGGGCCTTGGTTTCTTTTCCCTCGCAGCATGGAGCTCCGCTCGGCACGCTGCAAGCTGCTTCTTTAGGAACTCAACACTCACGCCGTTCTGCACGCGTAAGCAGCGTTGGTGAGCAGCAGCACTGATACCACTCAGATTTACACTCAATATACAGAGTGGCATTTGATATGCCTGACAAGGCACAGTCAATAATGACAAATGCAGAAAGTGTCAACTTTTACTTGCAGGCTTTTCTTGCACATTGCACACGTGTCTTGATGTCAGCAAAAATATTGCGCAACAAGCCAGCCATAACTACCTGCTTGCATCTCCTCATAAACCTTAGCAACAAGCTGTGATTCGACCACAGATGCACACAGGTGCATGAAGTGATCACATTACGCATCAGACACACAGGTTACGCACCGCCTCTGCAACTGCCTCTAATGGGCGAAGGAGGATGGGCACGTTCTTGCCGTTGAACTCGCCGTGTGGATCACTTTTTGGGCTCATATCACAATTACCCTGCACGGCAAAACAGGGAGGGAGTAAATAACAATGTGCGCATCCCCGTCATTGGTGCTAGACATTGCTTCCATTGCGGCTCCACCAACCACAGCTCAAGCCTGCAGCATGTGGCAGGCGTCACACGCATTACGACATTTATCAAGTCTTGGCAAAGGAAAGCATGTCTGTGGATTAGAGCAATAGCTAGGAGCTGGATGGCTCCTCTATGCTCTGGGACCTCTGTAAGGCACATACTTACAGCAAAAACAACTGATCAGAGCGTTCATGTGTCAAAAAGTGTACGTCTGCAAATAGAACGCTCATGATAATCGCTGGTTGCTGCCAAAACAGTTTACGAATTGCCATTTTATGCCTTTCAAGGATTCTCACCCTTCAAAAAAATATATTCCTGTCTTCTTACAGCAGGCTCCTTGTCTTGTCGGAAACTAACCACGATACAAACAGCTCAAACAACGGTTGCAATTGTTGTAAGACGTGGCTTTTCTTTCAGAAAAGTTGGGGCAGTGTCAGCAGAATTGGGAGGGTTGCCGTCGCTTAATTTAAGAGTTAACTGCAGGTTTCATTCATCACGTGATAATCGACACCCTACTACATCCCGGCAATGCTACATTATGGAAACGCAATGACAGCATACATACCACTCCTCTTATTGAGGCAGCAGGAACAGACATGGTGTTGTGCAACGTTTATTTTGCAGTGCCAAACCTGCTTGCGAATGTTGTAGGCCTCACAGAAGAGCTTGGCACGGTCCCGTCCTAGTACCGAAACCACCTCCTGCATGCAACCAATGACGTGCACACACGTTTTATTAGTGCTGTATGTTGTATGCGTGCGTTTGTGCGTGTATGTAAGCTTGGGGGTGGGCGTATGCAAGAGGACAGCTCTAAAGAGCACACATGCAGGAAGTGATGGCAAGTCATTCACCTCTTCAGTCCAGACATAGAAGAACCCCTCGCTCTTGTGATTTGTTGTTGGATCCAGGCTGTCAGCATCCTGTTTGTTCAGCGCAAACAGACATAGGTAATCAAAGACATTAATACAGGTTAGTGTAAAAAAGCTTGTTTTACATTTTGTCCCGGAAGCAAACACGCATTACTTGGTACCAAAGCGGCCTTCTTCTTTCATACAACGCCTGCGGGAGCAGCTTGCCACTGCCTGATAGATAATAATTTTTGGCCCGTTTTCCCCGTGTTACAACTGACTGGTTAAGGTGCTGGGTGAGAAATTGAGAACGTTGCTATCGGAACAAGTCCTTTTCCCTCCCCACCTCAGCAGAAAACAAGCCCCCCTCTTTGGAAGTCATATCACGACGTAGGTAGTCCAGCACGCCGCGAGCTATGAAGGCAAGAGAGCGGTCGCCGGTTAGCTGCCAGGCCCCAAGGAAGGTACAGGCTAGCTGAGGGTTGTCGTATAGCATCTTCTCAAAGTGGGGGACATGGAACAGCTCATCCACACTGGTGCAAGTAAGGGAGGACAAGGAGGTTGGGAGGGTGAAAAGCAGGAGGGAAAGGGGATAAGGCTGAATTGCTACAAATTAATCAGGAACAGCAGCAGTGGTCGTAATTACCTGTAACGATGGAATCCTCCCCCAATCTGGTCGTAACTGTGGTTGAGCAACAGTTCGTTTAAAAGTCACCGTGCGCTGTGCTGCTATGCAAATCATTTAAATTACAGCGCACAACAGACAATTGAGCACAGAGCCCTAACTCACATTCCGCCTGCGGCCATTTTGTGTAGCGAAAATATTGCCATGTGTAGAATGCTGCTTGCTTCTTCAACCTTCCCCTGTGCCTGAAAGCAGCAGGCAATCGAATTGTCACGTCAGAGGTGTGTATGCAAGGCAGGTCTGATAGAATAGGGGCCTGTGAACTCACAGTCTCACCTTCAGGTGTGCATGAGTGCATAAAAGACTGTTGATTTCACATGGCCTCGGAAACCTGTTGGTTCAACAAAACAACAAAATGTGATTTATTATTCGGAAAAGGCCGCCGACTGTGATAAAGGGAAAGAATCTACAGTAAGTTCAAAGCCTGTTTAATGCTCACTACTATAGAATAACTATGCAGGCAGTGATAACCATTTGTCTATTAAATGAAGGGGGAAAACCATTGCATAGTTGGAGGGAGGGTATAGTTCACACACAGGAGGGAGGGTGTTTCACTGCTTGTCGTTCACGCCTTACTTGGGTGCCCCACCAAAACCGCCAAACTCAGCGTCAAACCGCTTTGCAAGCTGGGCTGCACACACACTCAGCGCATGCTCAACAGCATCAGGGCCCAAACTTTCATCACCCTCTGGCCCCTTGCTCCGGGTGGACAGGGCTTGAGAGAGCTGCGACATGATTGATGTGCCCTGCAAGGAACACAGAGGTCTCACAGCTCTCTGTAAGAGATACCAGTTTTGGGGACCCTACTGAGGCATGTGGGTGCAGTTAGAAAGGTGTGTGACAGACGCAGGTGCACAAGGCTGAGTAATTGCCATGCAAGCACAGGGATGATAACAGGTAAGATTCCCTTCTACAAGAATAGCGGATTGTGGTTCTGCCGCAACGTGCCTTTGCCTTCAAATCCTCGCGGTTGGTGTCCCACAATGTTCCGATTCGTGTGAGCACTGTGGCGAATGATGGCATCACTAGCTGGCCGCCCTTCGTTCCAGATTGAAGCACAGTCACAGGCAAAGGTAAAAGAATCAAGGGCAGGGACGACATGTGCACACGAGGGGGAAATCGCGATGAAAAGTAAAGCAGAGCTAAAATCCTACTGCAGTTTGGAGGACAAGCTAATGACAACGGACTCACTCACTCTTGTCATGTCTTTTGGTGGGTAGTACGTGCCCCTGTATTTGCATGCAATGATAGGTGTTTCCTCGTAATACTGTGCGCTCAAGCAGCATGCAAAATGAAGAGTTGAACAGTGGGAGAAAGAAGGGGCCAGACATATGAACTCGTGGTGCATGATCTCACCCGTAAATGGGTTGCAAATCTGGGGTCAGCCATACCGACATAGGCCAACCTCCTCCCCCTGACGTTGCCTGGACATTCAAAGGCATTGGAGTAGTTATGTACAGGGAAGAAGAGCCAAATTACTGAGGTCTCAGCAACTTCAAGGAAGACTAAACTCTTCTGGGCGAGTGACATGCACACTTTTGCACAAGAGCATTCTTTTGCTGGTCTTTTGTCGAGCCTGTGCATTTGAGGCAAAATCATAATTTAATTGCCCCCAGCCTCGTATTTCAGAGTACATTTCACGTTGGCAAAAAAAATTAGTCGTCCCCACGGCTGGCCCACCCAGGCTGTTATGTGCCAAAAGCTTTGTACAACCATCAATTTTCCATGCCTCTGCCATTTATGAAAAAAGTTGCGATGGAGAACTTAACAAATTTATAATAAGGCTGAGACCAGCGGGACGCAGCAACAGCAACAGCAAAATCCGCAATAATGGCAGTGTTCCTCACAGGAGCCATCATCTGGCACTAATTTTGGCGCCATGTGAAGCTCATGGAGGGCTTGTATATTTGGCGCAGTCAGGGCGCAAATCCATACAGTGGATACAGAGATATACCCAAGTTCGTACCGACACTTACACTTTGTCAGGTCCCCCCACCACAGCATACACCATCCAGCACCATATTTGACACTACAGTATTACTGGAGCACAGATGGATCGGAACAAGTTGGCGATCGGCCTTTTCCCTGCCAAATTGCGGCAAAATGGGTGCAATACAGGCGTAGGGCCACAAGCCCCCGTCCCGACTGCCAATTTCTATGCTTTAAGGCTCGAATATTTATGACATGTTTGTACAGCTTGGGGGAGGCAATGGGGTTCATAGAAAAGGCACAAAACTAAACAGCACGGTTTAGGGTGTGCCACCCGGAAAACAGCCTCCTGCTAACTACTTGGTTAGGGGTGAACAAGGTATGAGGCGTTAACGAGCACCTGTATGTAGCTCATGTACACTCGATCAACATCCGGGCGTTCCTCTCTGTCCACCTTCGCATACACGTGACAAAAGCATATGCTTATACAAGTGTAATGGTTGTCTATCTGTGGTGAAGATGTATTTTTCCAGAAATGCGCACGCACTGCCAATAGGCTCAAATGATGGTGCCGCAGGCAAAATGCGGTGGCGTAGCCCTTAATTATTTCCAATTGGTCCACAACAACATGAAAGGACGCATGATAAGACAGTGCCATCTTTAAATCTGGTTAAGGAAACCCACCTTGATGTTAACAAAGTACTTGTTCATTATAGCCGCAATTTGTTCACTTTCAAATGATTCTTTCTCTGCGAATGCGCAACAATCGTGACAGGATCGCACGTCAGGGCATCACAGTGTGTGTCCGGCACTACTTACAAAAGCCATGCACCACAGTGTTTTTGCCACCCACCCATTACGTGGCACCAGTGGCATGTCGAGTAACCCACAGAAAGGAATATAGGCCTGCAGAAAAAAAACGCGTGTTCTAGTGCCGTCATAATTAATGAGTTTGCAGTGGCGCAACAACATACGCCAATGCAAGATAATTGGCACGGCCAAAGGAAAGCCAGGCATGCTTGACCGGAAGGCAAGAAATTGTTGGGTAAAAAAAAAACTGATTCCCCTCTTGAAGCACACTAAAAACTTTTGCGCCTTCTACTTGCACGAAACCGAAAAAGAGTGCGGGCTTCCCTGCTTCACTACCCGTAGCAACAGTCTGAACTCACTTGTCTTCTTTCTTTGCCAGAGCCAGAGCATCCTCTCCCCATGAGTGCCTGAAAATCGAAAGGAGACAATTGAGAGTGAAACAGGGGAATGTGTTTTTAAGGGCGTGGCCAGCTTGCAGGAGAAGGTGGGGACAATTTCCTGCGCCTGCACATCTATGCGCTATGAGGGCCAGGTTGATTTGCATACCAGTCAACCTGTGAATAAAAGCCAGAGGTCAGGCACGATTTGCATATTGATTCACTCTAGAGTCTCAGATTGCAGGAACTTCACGCTTTTGAGCTCTGGACTAACCGGATTGTGAGCATGTTGGAGTAGGTATGGACTCTGCTCCTGGGCTAGCCTGTTTGTGTGTGGACTTGAAGACATGGGCTGAAGTCTAGTGCTTCTGGCAGTCAGTTTGCGGAAGCCCAGACTATTTGAGCGGAATCCCAAATGCTGCATATTAATCAAACTGGATGTCGTCGTACAATTGCTTTTGGGTGCCGTTTGTGATTCCGTGATCTGCCTCCAAAAAAAAAAATTGTGGGATGAGGCAGTGTTTGAGGCTTTGCAGGAGTAGTAATAAGCCATTGGTGAACAGGCCATTACATCTCACCCACCCACCAAGACAAACGCTGAGGAGAATGGCCTCATGCAGCCCGGAACACGAGCACGATGGGGTTCTGGCTCTCATCAATAAGCAGGTATGAGTATTTTCGTGCTTGCGCTAATTGCAAGTGCCGTGCTGTGTGTGCTCCACGCACTGCATACATGCTGCATACGTGCTCTGTGTGCTCCACTGCTTACGTTGCCAAACACCTCTGTGGGTATGACAAAACAAGTGTGCTGTGCTCCTGTCCTTTCCGGGGCCCCTGCCAATCCGTGTGCACCCAGTTCGAGTTGTATAATTCTAGAAACTTGGAGGAATTCATGGACCTGTTCACGGAGGACATCATTGTCGAAGATGCAATCAGCGGGAAAATCACAGGTTGGTTTGCTCTCTCGATTTTGGCTTTTAGGAGAGAAAGATGTCCCTTGTGAGATAGGAATCAATTGAAGCAACAAGTGCCTGAACTGCAAAATAAACAGCTGCTGTGTTTACACCTCCCTGACTGTAGAATCATACAGGCCACCAGACAAAGGACTGGACAGAATAAAGCAGATTGCTAGGTTATCTTACGATGGTGTGCAAGGACAAGTATCTAAGCGGCTGCTTAGATTTTGGCACACGCAATGCAAATGTGTAAATGTGTGTTGGAGACAAATCCTTTTTTTGCCGTAAAGAGGGTGATGCCTGGGCACATCCCTTTGTATGGTTGCTACGCATGACAAGAAGAGGCAAGAAAAACAGAACTTCTAGCAACTCCCATATGCACTATCCTTCCTCACCATCCAAACAGACGGGGTAGAGCTTATGCTTGGGGCTGTGAGTGGCGCACGCCGTGTTCCTTAATGCAATGTTGACAGTTTCTTCATTGGTGTGCTCCCACTCCTTCCGTTCCGCACTTATTGTATCAACATAGTGGCCTGTTTTAAAAAGGGCAACTCTCAGGGGATACAGCTTTAGATTTGCTCATATCAGATGATGCAAACACGTACTATCTGGCTACGCGCTGCAACTAAACAAATCCCCCTCCCTCTAAAAAGTTTACACAAGGACCCCGCAGCACGCTCTAGACAGCACGGAGGCTTGAGCGCTGAGGAAAGTTTAGAACATTATGGAAGGCAAAAGACTGAAGCAGTCCCTAGTGCATGTAAATGACAAAAGTATCATAAGGGGATTAACCTAGAGGATTTGATCTGCTGAATTGGCCGAATTGGCTGTATGTATATGCCTTATATGACCATATAGGTATTTGTAATCGCTGCAATAAACACCGCATATTTATAGATGGTTCTGGCTAATCCTACAAAAGTATCAACTAGTGCCCAAGACACAGAGAG
>Ga0307960_1002850_pt1 | contig 10403 bp, 12 predicted proteins | sample OrgLakmetagen542_FD_201832 | JGI IMG/M metagenome (GOLD analysis project Ga0307960, IMG submission 201832) | Saline water microbial communities from Organic Lake, Antarctica - #542 | ecosystem: Environmental > Aquatic > Non-marine Saline and Alkaline > Saline | place: Antarctica: Organic Lake... | reverse complement strand
CACCCCCTCAACCCTCCTGATGAACCCAGGTTTGTATATGTACCTCATGGGGAGATCCCTGCCGATCAATGAATGCCGAGACACACAAATCATGCTAAGGTTTGTAGTCTATTTGCGGCCTCTATATATTATATATGTACAACACAAAGTTATTCCTTAATTATCCATACTAGTTCGAATGTGTCGTATGTACTTTGCGCTTGGGGCCATGAGGTGCGTCCAGCGGAAGGGACTCCAATGCACCCTGCAAATAACTTTGTCTGATATTTGTAATGCACCAGGAGCCCTTATTTAAAGCACCCTTCATATGCGCACTGAATGCATGTCAAATGCCCCCCAACACACACACACACATACACACACACATGCGCGCACACACACACACACACACATACACACACACACACACATATACACACATAAACACACATACACAAAAACATACACACACGTACACACACACAAATACACACAAATACACAAATACACACATACACACACACTTATACACACACAACATATACGCACATATGAACACACACCATATGAATACACACACTTATGCAGCACACACACACGTACAAACACACATACACAAAAACGCATACATGCACACACACGTACAAACACACACACAAAAACGCATACATGCACACGCACATGCACAAGAGCACACTAGCACAATCTCCCACGCGCTTACAAACACATAGGCGCATACACACATGCAACCTACACACACGTGCACATGCACACACATGCACACATGTACATGCATGCACAAACACACACAAAACATGCAGGATAACACGCAGGTAGTCAGTTCTATCCCACTTACAAATGCCCTCGTCTGAGTATGATGGCTCCTCACAAGCCTCATTTGCCAGCTCGGACAGGCAAAAAGGCGACCAGGAACAGAAGAATAAGTGGGTCTTGTCATCCCTGTCAATGCAAGCCTGCATGTCCCTTTCGCCCCCAAGTGTTGGTCCTGTACGGGGGAGACGCGCCCATTGGATAATACTTTGTACCTAAGTCAATTTGCAAGCCTTGTCAGGGTTGCAACTGTAGTTACCCAAGCCTGGCTTCGCATTGCCAACGGCTCACTAACTCCTGCTCTGCACACCTGGCCTCTGTTCAGGCAGCAGCAACAAGATGGGGATGAAGGAGGAGACAAAATGGAGCAGGGAGAGGGGGAGCTGTTTGAGCAGCGTAAAAGCTTCCAGGCACGCAGACACGCTTGAAAGCTAGTAGGAGTTGTTGAGCACTGCGCACGCTAGCGCACGTGCCTTCAGGCTTCTGACAAGTGCATGTGCATTGACCTACGCAGGAAACCTTCTTCCTGACCTTAAACACGCTTTCATCTGAAAAAGCCTTTGCCCGGGACTGGAGGTTTAGGTGGGTGAACATAGAAGTGAGAACTCGGCCAACTTTCAACCAATGCACATGCAAATACAAGGACCTCCTTCCCTGTTCTCTCTCGTGCAGCCTTGCCAAAGTCATCCTGGAAGGGCTCACAGGCTTCATAGTGGTCTTTAATCCCTTGGTCAAGGTTAGTACGCAGTGCTTGCATGGCAGCAGCTCACGACGTCTTGGGAGCATGCAACGCGACTCAGGCCACCTTGGATCCTAACCCTCATTCATCCCTCTCTTCTTTGCTACAGGGTTGGAACATTGACACCGGCTTGTGGTAAGTAGAAGGTCACAGCTGCTGCCGTGCGAACGGGCTACACTGTGTGCAAGCACATTTTTATGGCAAATGAGTGCTTGCATACGTATATTGACGTGCATGCGCATACGCATGCGTGCACACACCATGTACATGTTAAGACATGCACACATTCACGTAAAACACGCATCCACAGACGCTCACACTCACAAGCATGCGCTCAGGCACGCACGCATGCGCACGTGTACACACATGCACGTGTACAAGCAATTGAAGGACATGTTTCTGTTGTGAGAGTGAACAACACATGCTTTTAACTTGATGATATCGCTTGCAAAAAGTGGTCCTGTATCAACAGGCCTAATTCAAATCACAATTACAAAGCGTGACGTTCTGTGGAAGCTGTTGCAGTCGGCAAAATATTCCACACCCCTGTCTTGCTGACTTATTCTCTCCCAGGTTCTGGCAAATCATAGCATGGTCTACATATCACGCCCCAATTGCCTACACACAAGTAGGTGCTCTCTCAGTGGTGATATTAGGCAAGCCTAGCTATCACAACAATGGCATGCGCTAGGAAACCTTACTCAATTGCAGGAGGCGGTTGCTCTTAATGGCATTGCGTTAGCACAAAACTAACTAGTGGCTCAAGAAGTGCAAGGGACACAGTGATTTGCTACTAGCTTTGATGCCTTGATGCTGGCTTCAAGAAACGGCCCCAACTGACCCTTAACTCTCATTAGCTCTGCTTGCTAGCAGCACCACTGCTGCTGCTGAACTCAACCGCACAGCGCCCAACTGCAAATCAAGCACCCTTGCTCTCAGTTACCTGATCTCAGTTACCGCAAGTTTGCCTCCACCCCGCCCTTACTGATAAACTCACACCAACTACTGAAACTGGTGCAGCAACCAGCTGCAAAAACAACATAGGCACACTCACCCCAACACCCCAACACACCCCAACACACACCCTCTTCTGCCCCCTCCCACCACTAACACACTCCCAAGCACAGGATGCACACATGCGTTATTTCATGCTCTCACCCAGGAGTACGAGGTGTACCTGCGCGTGATGTACGTGCACGTGGCACTTGTGTTTCTGCTGCTGGTGGGCTTTGTTGGCCTACTGGTTGCCAATGCTCGCAAGGTCGTGTTTAGCAAGCGTGCCAAGAAAGCCATCAAAGTGCTCCAGGTACGGTATGGCATCTGTTGACAGGGGCGTATGTAGGCAAGGGAGATTTTGTACTACCAGTTGGGAGGCGATGGATCTGTAACAACAACAAAGGAACTTCTGGTTAATAGCCCAGCCTGCAATCTCTTCAACCCCATTTTTCTCTACGCCGAGGCGCTTTATGGTACCTTTGTGACTCCTTTTGCTTCATTGATGCGGGTGGGCGTACGGGGCAAGATGTGCCAATGTGGTGGCGTGTGCAGTTGCTGCCGCCCTTCCATACCACAATTATGCTATAGGTAAGGGGATATATATATATATATATATATATAGAGAGAGAGAGAGAGAGAGAGAGAGAGAGAGAGAGAGAGAGGGGATATATATAGAGAGAGATTGGTGTAGGCATTTAGAAAGGGGTAGCTGCTTATAATTTTGCTAAAATAAACAAGATGGGACGCAAAGAAAGGGGTTCCTTGAAGCACAGCTATGGTGAAATGCTGCAGAGTGTAACACCTGCTCTCCACATGGCAATTCATTGACTTTGGTTTATGTCCAGAACCTCCTGCCAATCGTAGTCTATGCAGTTGCCGCCAGATGAGTAGTAATAAAGATTAAAATGCTTCCTACCAACACTGCTTCGCAGTTCTGCATGGACGTCGTGTTCTCGGTGCTGTACATGACCATCTTCAGCGTCTTTGTCTTCATGCTGGACGTGAGTTTGTGACGAGGTTGCTGCAGCTCCGACTTCTTGCTTTCATACGTCCACCCCCAAACAAGTTTGGAAAGCATGGTTGGCTCGGTATTGTTGGGGGGGCTTGCAACTTTCATTTTCATGCAGATCGGCATCTAGGAGCCAGTTTGTTTGACACAACCGTTGGCTTTCGCTTTGCCGCCTTATGCAGTGTAATTTCACGTCTGAAGGAGCCTCAAAGGGAATGCACGTCCACTATACTTCAGTGGGTAAGTGCTTGAGCTTTATCCGGTGACTCTGTGCTCATTCTGGTAGAAGCCAACGCCTTAGGCTTAGTCGCAGGCTCTGAGGTGATCACCTCCCAATTGCTACATGTAGCACTTCAGTATGTGTGAGAGCTAGACTCCGTAGGTTGTAAGGCTACTTAGTGTGGGTGATCCAGGACCATTCATTTCTTCGTGGCTAGAGCTCGCCACCTGCATGTGGAAACAACACAAGCTGGTCGTGCACCTGCTAACTTGTGACAGGACGCTTTGCTGCAGCAGACAAGGCACATGCTGTAATCATGCACTTCACCGCGATACACACCGCTGTGATGATAATGTGTCGCTGTTATGCATCACCATCAGCAGCAGTATCCTCATCTTATATCTCAACCTCTCACCATCAGCAGCAGCAGCACCACCATCACCATCAGCAGCATCAGCAGCAGCAGCATCAGCATCAGCATCATCACCATCACCATCACTATCACCATCACCATCACCATCACCATCACCATCACCATCATCAGCAGCATTTGACGCACAAGTTGCAACCTGTTGGCTCTGCTTGCAGACTGCACCGCGGCCCCACACTTAGGCCACATGGTTGTCGGAGCTGTGTTTGCTCTGCTTCTGACCATCTTCTCCATCATCCTGGTGAGCTACTTTCAGTCGCAAAGTCTCAGCCTGTGCTGCTTCTGTACTTCACTGGAGGCAATGGAAAGTGTAGAGTAGCTCATTTCGTGCAAGATGAAACGGTGTGCGTGCGTGTGTGCTTGTGCTTGTGTGCGTATGTATGTATGTATGCATGTATGTATATGGCTTAAAAGGGGTTTTACGTACAACAACTTACTGCTTGCCATTCCAATGATTTTTTATATCTTGGTCGATAAACTTGCCATGCCAGGCCATCTATAACTAACCACTATGTGTACTGCAAATGCTATATACTAAATGTTTCTTCTTCGAATTTGATGCCCATGCTTTTGTGAGCTTCCTTGTCAGTGTTCCGGTGATGGTGCAAGCATTTGAGGAAAACATTTGCACGCGCGCTGCCAACATGCACGTGTCACATTTATGTCAAATCCATGCCTCTCTTACACAGAAAGCTGTGAGTGCCTGTGGCATTCGCCCTGCTTGAATCTTAGTGCAAAGCGCAAAATAATCTCGTGATGATGGTGGAATTGATGCCATTTACATTGTAGACGCAACTCCTTAACCACAGGCTGTGTGCTGGTTATAAACAAATTAAAACCCCCTCGCCCAATTCTGCTTTGGTCAATTCTATCGCATACATTTTCCATGTCCTTTATTCCTCGATGCATTTTGCACCTTTTCCATGTTCACCATTCACAGGCCGTGAGTGATTGGTTGCGAGCTCAGCCCTATGCGCTGTTGCAGACACGCTGCCCTACTAGCATATATCACGTTCATGGACAAACGCTTCCCATGTTCATCTCCCACAGGCCGTGAGTGATTGCGAGCTCAGCCCCGTTACACGGCTCCCCATGGCCTCCACTGCTGCAGGGACGCGCGTAAAGGTGGTCATTGCCAAAATCTTTGTCCTGGTTGCAAGCTCAATCAATGTGAGTTCTAATACTTTAAGTTTGGGTCATTTCATTGCAGGGCTAATTGCATGAGACATATGGCCAAGCGCCCTTGCTTGCTGCCTTGCTAGCTTCCCTTTGCTCAGAGAACTTCTGTGCGCACGTGTCGCAACATCTACTTGCTTCAAGGGATGAGAAACGTACATCACTGCTAAGTTCATCATCACGGAATATGTTACATAGGCCTACCTGCGGCATGAGTATATCTGCTACAGTGAGAGGCCACATGCTCAAGCTTTTATAGCCATCTGTACAACAGCCTCACTACCAATTTTGCACGTGTGTCACGCTTCCCTTAGTGCCAGAGCACCTTCAAAGTCAAGCATACCTCGCTCATAGTCAGAGGCTTATTAGCACACACACACCGCACGCACACACACACAAACACACACACCACACACACACCACACAAACACACACAACACACGTGTGTGGCGTTTTCAGAGCTCCCGCCAGGCCCCTCCCATCATCATGTGGGTCTTTTCTTTCTACATCTGGTGGCTGTACTTCCGTGCCTTTGCCTACTACAACCCCTGGATCAGCCACGCCATCAGTGGCTTCTGGCTGGGTATTGCATACACAGCAGGGGTGCTCATGGTTGGTGTGTGGGACGAACAGTATGGGGACCCTGAGTGGGCCACGTGGATGACTGAGGTGCGTGGTAGTGTTTGTGTTTGTGTTCTTGTGTGTGTTTGTGTTCTTGTATGTGTGTATGTGTGTGCGCGTGTGTGTGTGTGTGTGTGTGTGTGTGTGTCCCTGAGTGGGCCACTTGGATGACTTAGGTGTACGGTGTGTGTGTGTTAAGACGTTTGCTTTGCGGCAGAGAAAGAGAGTGTTGGGTGGCTGACCAGCGTGTATGTGTGTGCTATTGTTAGCAAGTAGGATGGTTTGGGTAGCTTGTATAGAGCATAGCATGAGTGGGCCAAACAGATGGACGTAATGCGTCAGGTGTGTGTATATGTGTGTCTTCAGATGTTTTGCAGCGGTGCTAGAGATTTTTGGGTGATGGCTTGCGTGTATTGTATCAGAGGGGGTTATGAGCAAATATCCAAACATGCTCATTCTGCATTAAAGGGGCAACTACTTACACATTAACTCATCAAATTGGACCCAATCTAGCTGCACACTGATGCTAATTTTATAAGCTGCCAGAGCACGTGCTCAGATTTAGTTAAGTCGCCCTGCGTAAGAATTGACAAGGGACTAATTGCACACGTCTGTTCCCATACCTGTACCCTAGATGGGTGCTTTGCATGGGGAATGGTTCATTAATCTGCATATTTCGCCCTCTTTTGGTGTATTTGTTTTTATGTTTTGCAATGATTTTTTTTTTAACTGGCACTTTTCAAGCTCAGCACTGTTGTTCGGATTTCAATGTACGATTTTAATGCCCATACCCTAGGAGCATGCTAAAACCATACCCGTTTTGGGCCTCATATAACCCCCTCTGGTACTGTATCTACTAGATTGTTGAATGGCTGGGGTGTGTCTTGGTATCTGCAACAAATGGAATGGGCAGGCTGAGTGGATTCGGTAAAGACTGGGCCTGCAAGGGACAGGAATGCATACGCTACTTACGTGTAAGATGGATGTGCACAGGTTCACCTTACTTATACATATCTCTAAAATTGTTTGAACCTTGGCCGCAAATACACTTACACACAACCTGATGCTTGTTGATTTTAAAACTACTGAAGGAATGGTGTAATCATCTGCTGCATGGCAATCACCGTTACTGCAATTTGTGTGGCCAGACACAGCAAACAGTTTTTCATCAGTCTTGCCTGCAAAGTGTGCAGGTGCATGCAGGCATGAAAGCACGAGATCAATTGTCTTTGGGAACGTGTGCTCGTACGATGTTGCTGCATGCAGGCTGTGTTGAAAGGCATTTTCCCCGTCGTGATAGGAGCAGCTGCATGCCAGTGGCTGATGCTGCAGTACAAGATGTCAAAGACAAAGCGCTTCCTGAACCAGCCAGCCAACGTGGTGCTCCGGAAGATTTACAAGTTCTACTGGGAAGGTTTGTACAGGCCAACGTTGTGTGACCAATTGCCTCCCTGATTCCCTATGTGGCATGGCACCTAAGAAGGGTTGGCCAGATCCAATGTGTGTAAAGAATGCATCCCTAGATAGGTAATCTATACATATGGTTCAGCACACGGCTCAAGCAGACCTAGATATGGTATGTTTTGCTCAAGATGTAAATTTTCAAGCACACGTGCCAGTATGGATACATATAAGTCTGACCAGCCCTGCACACAAGAAATAAGCTTGCATCATTTGCAGACATCAGGGCTTCCCTGTCTGGCCTCCTCAAACATCTTCCTGGTTTGAAAGCAGCGCTTGAAGCAACCAAGCCATGGTACGTTCGCGCCGAGGCCAGTGTGTGCGTGTGTTGCGCCACCTTTCTCGCGAACCAATCCTACATCTTCTGATCGTGATTCCCAAGGCCTGTTTCGTATGAAGGAAAAAAGGGGAGTAGCGAGGGACTCTATCCAGGCGTGGAGGGTACACATGCGGGCTGTTGTTATCCCTGCACTGCAGCGGACGTTGAACTGTTGGCATGAGTCATGCGCGCTGTTGTTATCTCTGCACTGCAGCGGACATTAAAATGTTGGCACGAGTCATGCGCGCTGTTGTTATCTCTGCACTGCAGCGGACGTTGGACTGTTGGCATGAGTCATGCGCGCTGTTGTTATCCCTGTACTGCAGCGGACATTGAACTGTTGGCACGAGTCATGCGCGCTGTTGTTATCTCTGCACTGCAGCGGACGTTGAAATGTTGGCACGAGTCATGCGCGTTGTTGTTATCTCTGCACTGCAGCGGACATTGAACTGTTGGCACAAGTCATGCGCGCTGTTGTTATCTCTGCACTGCAGCGGACGTTGAACTGTTGGCACGAGTCATGCGCGCTGTTGTTATCTCTGCACTGCAGCGGACATTGAACTGTTGGCACGAGTCATGCGCGCTGTTGTTATCCCTGCACTGCAGCGGACGTTGAACTGTTGGCATGAGTCATGCGCGCTGTTGTTATCTCTGCACTGCAGCGGACGTTGAACTGTTGGCACGAGTCATGCGCGCTGTTGTTATCTCTGCACTGCAGCGGACGTTGGACTGTTGGCACGAGTCATGCGCAAGTTTGACCTTGATGGAAACGTGGACCCCGAGGCAGTGGCTCTTGGAGAGCTCATCATGAAAGTGAGTAACACTCGGCAAAGCAAGTGCGCGCCCACACACACGGGTTTGTGTATGGGTGTTTTGTGTGTTTGTGTGCGCAGCTTGCTTGCAGGCTTTTATGTGTAAGGCAGGGCACGAAGAATGTGCATGCAAGGGACATCATTGCGCCCATGGTAGCAGCTACACGTGTGCCTTGTCTTGACGCAATGTCCTCAGCATATTGGTTTTGTTAAAGTCCTTTATTTTAAAGCCTACCTTGAGTCACTTATTCTTTACGGTAAAACCAAGTACTGATGGCGGCCTTAGCACACTAGCCAATATACATCAAGTTTAATAATTATCATTACTATCACTACATACTGGCCCCATTTCCCTTCCTGCAATTACTTAAATGTAGGCGGGATCAGCGTACTTCCCAAACGACCCCAACATCCACGTATTGCACGCGGTTGTGGCACTGGAGCTCAAGCACGACGGACCCGCAGCCCGTGCGTACCTGAAGGCAAGTTGCAGCAGCTGTAGCGGCACACACAGTGTGTGTGTGTGTGCTTTTGTACCTAAGCCTGTTGTTTTGTCCTGTACGGCTGAAACAGTGCAATAGGCGTAGATGGACCTTTTATAGGGTTAGGTGCTGTGGTGTGCAATCAGGTCACCTTAAGTGGGGCAGTGGGTATGACTTTTGGTCGTAGCGACAGGAGTTGGCGTATATTTGTCACATGTTTGTCGATGCTGAGACCATTCCGTGAACACAGAGTTGAGAGCTTGTGCTCGTACGCCATCATGCATGTTGCATGCTGGTTAGGCCAGCCACCTGTAAACTCCCCTTTGTAGCATTTGCCGGAGTATCAATGACATGCACACATAACCACACGCGCATCTTGTCTGCTTCTCTCTGCTCAGTTCTAAAGTTGAAAAGCCGCGTCCAACATTTAGTTAATGCTGCTCCTCTCCAACCCACGCAGGCCGCGTCCAAGCTCAAGCCCAACATCATCACCCGCTACCAGATCTTCACCTTTTTCACCAAAGCCAAGCACCTCCGCAATGCAAAAGATGGCGCGCTGGACCTCCAGTCGTACGTGGAGTTCAAGAGCAACTACCGCAGCCTGGCGCGTGTGCACAAGAAGGCACTCAAAGCACAGCGTGACTTCTGGAAGCTGTTCATGCACACGAGTGCGCATGTGGGCACCGTGCGCTTGCGGCTGCACGCATTGGAAGATGTTGCAGAGCGTGCGCAGGTGTGTGTGTGTGTGTCTTTGCGTGTTTGCATGTGTATGTGTGCATGTGGGTACCGTGCGCTCACGGCTGCACGCATTGGAAGATGTTGCTGAGTGTGCGCAGGTGTGTGTGTGTCTTTGCGTGTTTGCATGTGTATGTGTGCATGTGGGTACCGTGCGCTCGTGGCTGCACGCATTGGAAGATGTTGCAGAGTGTGCGCAGGTGTGTGTGTGTGTCTTTGCGTGTTTGCATGTGTATGTGTGCATGTGGTACCGTGCGCTCGTGGCTGCACGCATTGGAGGATGTTGCAGAGCGTGCACAGGTGTTTTGTGTTTGTGTGCACGTGTATATGTGTGCGTGTGTGTATGTATGAAAATGCAGTAATTTGCATACACAACACAGTACCCACTTACAGTACACACAAGGCAAAGAGGGAATACCCCCACAAAGGATGTGAATATATGAATTATGGTGGCATAGATCAGAGAGGGGAAGCTCTGTGCTACTCTTACTGGTACAGCGCGTGAGGAGGAATGTACCCACTCCAAGTAATTGCCTGTGCCCTTGTGCATCTTTTCTTACAGTTTGCATACCGTAAAGGCATCCCTGTGACGT
>Ga0307960_1002848_pt1 | contig 10406 bp, 12 predicted proteins | sample OrgLakmetagen542_FD_201832 | JGI IMG/M metagenome (GOLD analysis project Ga0307960, IMG submission 201832) | Saline water microbial communities from Organic Lake, Antarctica - #542 | ecosystem: Environmental > Aquatic > Non-marine Saline and Alkaline > Saline | place: Antarctica: Organic Lake... | reverse complement strand
CACGTGTGAATGATTGTGAGCGCACGTGTGAATGATTGTGAGCGCACGTGTGAATGATTGTGAGCGCACGTGTGAATGATTGTGAGCGCACGTGTGAATGATTGTGAGCGCGCGCGTGTTCCCTCTGCCACATTGCGCCCTGATAATACACCCCAAACAAGCCAAGGCGCGCTTCAATGAGACAGAGCGCTTCGTTGAGACAGAGCCTCAACCTCACTGCGGTTTGAACATTATGCAGCGTCTTCTCTCAATGAGGCTAAGCCTGTTGACGTGCACTCCCAGCAGCAGGGGATGCTTGTGTGCAAACTAGCCCTCCTCTCTAACAGCTTCTATTAGCCGTGCTCACACGGTACCTACACACTTTGCGTACAGACAACCCCATCCTGACTCAAGTCTTGCCCAGGTTTGCCAGGCAGTTCCAAAACGTACGTTTCTAATCATAGCTTTTCTCACACCTTTTATTTATTTACCGATCTTTGGTGTCGTACGGTGAAAGAGCTGTTGTCAAGAAAGTCCAAATATGATTGTATGCTGTTCAATCTACAATTTGATCATATACGGCAGGCACCCTGAACCACAGTGGTACTCTCTTCTTAGATTCAAATAAAGAGCAGTTCCTGCTTGCTCACATACCTGCATAGACTTTTGCACTTCCAGGCTGTAGGTTGATGCGACCGACATAAACTGGCCCATGACGCGTCTCAAGTGATTGATCTTGCTCACAGGCAGGTCCGGAAGCATCGGCTGCAGCAGGACCAGCTGCAATGCATCACGTGGGTGGTGAGTGTGTGCATGCGTGTGTGTGAGTTTATCTGTTTGTGCGCGCGCTTGTGTGTGTGCATGTGTGTGTGTGTGCATGTGTGTGTGCACGTGTGTGTGCGTGTGTGTGTGTGTGTGTGTATGCGTGTGTGTGTGTATGTGTGTGCGTGTGTGTGTGCATGCATGTGTGAGCACGTGCGTACGTGTGTGCGCTTGTGTGTATTTGTTTGTGTGTGTATGTGTGCTCTCTCGTTCCCTCACCTGGTCTCTACGTCCAAGGCTAGCCAGGCTCTGGCACATGAAGTTGTGGAGGTGCGTGGACGTAGGCTCCACAAGCACACCAAACTTCAGCCTCGGCCCTGGGAACGTCAATGCCTCCTGGCTACTGGCACTGGGGTGTGAGGTGTTACCGTTAGAGCTGATGCCTGCCTGGCTGGTGCCTGTGTGTTTGTGCAAATGTGTGCACGTGTTAGTGTGTCAGTGTGTGATATGCGAATATATGTGTTTGTTTGTGCATATGTATGTGCGCGTGTCAGTGTGTGTGATGTGTGCGTGAGTGCCAGAGTGCCCGTGTGTATCGCACGTGCGTCTGTGTGTCTGCATCCACCTTTGTATGGATTTGCATATCTCCTTGCCTGACAAGTCGGACACGTGCGGCATGCTGTACAATCTAGACCTACATGATCTACACAGCAGTTATCCTACACGCACACACACACACGCCCTCCCACGTGCAGTTGACCCAACCCTTTGGACACAAACCCACAAAACCACCACACGCGCCCACGTCAATACAAATACATTTACCCTTCGCAGGTACACTTGCACACACACATACACACACATGCGCACATACAGACAAGAACACAAGCACTGCAGCTACGAACCTGGAGCCTGCTCGCCCATATTGCTGGCTTCACTTTTGGGAGAGATCAGCTTAAAAGAGTTGTTGGTGACGAGCACGACGGGTGTGGACACACGCCGCAGCAAGGATAGTGCCACACTCCCAATTACAGCACCAGGGACTTTCCCCTGTGAGAATGTATGTGTGCATATACACCAAAAAGGTATGTGCGTGATTAACATGTTCAACTTGATCTTCTTGTCTGTGAGTGTTGGCAAGTGCAAGGGTGTGTGTGTTTGTGTGAGTGTGTGTGTGTGTGTGTGTGTGTGTGTGTGTGTGTGTGTGCGTGTGTGTGTGTGTTTGTGTGTGTGCGTATTTGTATTCCTGTGTAGGCATGTGTTGCGCGTTCGTATTCTTGTCTGTGTGTACTAAGGGCACGTGAATATTATTCTAACACATGAAGGGCAGACACATGTCTGACGTGCTGAGTTTGCCTGTCTGAAGCCCGCTTGCACGCTTTGCATTTTGCACAAACAAGTGATGGGACACACACACACACACACACACACACACCTGAGTGATGCGTTCAGAGCCAACAACCGCCAATGTGGCCTGGTGGTTCTGGAGGTAGTTCTCCATGCAATCCACCAGGGAGCTGTCTCCACGCATCTATAGAGTGACGCATGTATGGAGTGACGCATGTATAAAGTGACGCATCTATAGAGTGACGCATCCATAGAGTGACGCGTGTGTTTTGTGTGTTTTTGGTGTGAGTGTGTTGCATGCATGCGTGCCTGTGTGAGAGTGATCTAAAGTTACCCCCACGTGTCAGCAGTGTATGCCGCACAAGTGTTTGTTTATGTTGAAGCTGTCTTCGTGCATGCATCTGCGCATTGCACAAGTGTGTGTGTATGTTGAAGCTGTCTTCGTGCATGTATCTGCGTATTGCATAAGTGTGTGTATGTTGAAGCTGTCTTTGTGCATGTATCTGCGTATTGCATAAGTGTTTGTTTATGTTTAAGCTGTCTTCGTGCATGCATCTGTGCATTGCACAAGTGTGTGTATGTTGAAGCTGTCTCTGTGCATGTATCTGCGTATTGCATAAATTTGTGCATGCAAGAGGAACAAGCGCATATACAGTGGTTGGTAGGACAAACCCCTTGACCGAACAAAGGGTACTTACAATCACCATTTATGTGCACTTAAGTTCTTTGGCACACACACACACACACACACACACACACACACACACACACACACACACAGAGATGCAACTGCACAAAAATGCACATATGCGCACATCACCAGATTCAAAGTTGGACACACATACACGCACAAATTGCGCACACACACAAATTGCGCACACGCACCACGAGATCAAGAGTGGCCGGTGAGTTTGCCTTCCCTAAGCCTGCTCCCCCCCCATGCGTGCGCAGCATGCTTCTATACATCCGGGCAAGGGTCTCCTCAGCATCGTTACGCACGTCTGCGTGTTGACGTGTGTGTGTGTGTGTGTGTGCTTGTTTAGAGGGTGTAAAAATAAGTCACAACAAGCAAGCAGGTGATGTTGGCATATGTTTGTGTCTGTACGTGTGTGAGTGTGTGTGTTTGTGTGTGTATATATGTGAGTGTGTGTGTATGTGCGTGCGTGTGTGAGTATGCGTGTGAATATGTATGCGTATGTATGCACATGCAAATGCATTCAAACCTATTTTTGCACTTGCGTTGCTTGCATGCAAATACACCCAGTGATGTGCCACTACAGTGTACGGTACGGTGTACGGTTATACGGTATGGTACGGAAATACGGCGTACAGCCGTATTTATACGGTTTTAGACCGTATATACGGTAAAATACGGTACGGCGTACGGTACGGTTCAAATTTTGAAAGCCTCAGTCAAATAATTAAAATTGAGCCCTGTCTGCCCTGATGTTGGGTGGTGCTGCTGCTGCTCTGCCTCAGGGAGTTGAGTTTGCTCTGCACCTTTTCTGCTGGGCACTCAGCTGCTGCTGTAGAGGATAGGAAGCCACAATCTTGATGTTCAGCAGGTGCTCCTTCATGCGGGCCTCGTGCGCTGACCTCACGTTGGGGCAGTGCTTGCATGCATACATAACCTCCATCGCTGCTGCCGCTGTTGTTGCTGCTGCTGCTGGTGCTGCTGCTGCTGGAGCTGGGGCTGCTGCAGCCTCTTCTTCCTCTGCCATTTCCTGGTCACCCTCCGCTGCTGCTGCTCCTGCTGCTGGAACTGGACGCTTGTCAAAGTGATCCCACACCCAGGCATTCTTCCCAACCCTTGCCTGCTTCTGAATCTGGCCCACTTGAAGGCCTGCTGCAGGGGGGTATGCAGGGGCCCTCAGCAGGCTTTGGGGGTCAGGCAGGCTGGCCTCCCCCAAAGCCTGCCTTTGCCTCTTTTGTATTGGGCCTCTATTCATCTTTGTTTCATTCCTTTATTATAAGTATAATATAATGATAGTTGTTGGGACGGAAATTTCGAGTGGCGGGCGGGCACGCGCCTCAAAACGGGTGGCTATGCAAGCTTGTACGGTCGACCAGTTTCCCGTACCGTACCGGAACTGTACCGTATTTTCATTTTGACCGTATTATACGGTTTTGGAACCGTAACCAGAACCGTAACCAACACCGTATTATACGGTTTTGGAACCGTACCGTACCGTACCGTACCGTAACCGTACCGTGTATACGGTCTGAAAATGGAGATACGGCGTATAAGCACATCACTGAATACACCACCACATGCAAGGTACAATGCCAAATCTAGTATTCAATCCCATGCGCAAGCTCATTCTGCTGAAGGGATCCTGTGTATGATTTCCCAAGTTTACTGTATTTTATAGAAGGACGCATACCACGTAAACTCTTCTGGAGCATGTGCGTCCTGGTCCCTGTCGAGATCAGCAATGCAAAGCAGAGCTGCATTATGAAGGAAACCCACACATGCACACAAGTCCATAGCAGCCACGCACCTGGGGAGTCCGAAGACAAAAAGGTCACTAAGCGCAGGCTGTCACGTCCTGGGAGTGCCATGGCAATCGCGGCATCCACAGCAAGCTGGCTGACCTGCATCGATCAAAAGGGACAATTTGTACGAGTGTTTAGGAAGTGGGTTATTTCAAACGAGCACATAGCAATCCGGCTGACCTGCATCATCAAAGGGCACGGAAGGGAAGTGTTTAGGAAGTGGGTTATTTCAAACAACCACACAGCAATCTGGTTGACCTGCATCATCAAAGGGGCATAGCGGGCGTTGATGTGGCAACTGCGGAGAAGCAGCAGGTGTGCTCTGATGCTGGAATGACGACCAGTAGGTGTGTTTTATAGGTACTATGAATGAAGAGGAGCAGGTGTGCTCTGACACAAGACACACGATCAGTACACGTGCTGCGATGTGGAGTGTGACGAAAAGTGGCAGGGCCCTGGTGTGTTACTTTGCTCCAGGGTCTGTTGGCATGCAGACAAGTGGCCGGGTCTGTTTCAGGGCGTGTGCGTGTGTGTGTGTGTGTTTGTGTGTGCGTGTGCGTGTGTTTTGACACACAGACAAGTGGCAGTGGTCCTGGTGTTATGGGATTCAGACAGGGTCGGCCAGAGTTGCACATACATACACACCAATTGCCACCGTACATATGGCAGGGCCCCTACTGAGATTGCCGTGTATATGTATCAACAAAGCTACCGTACACATTTGGTTCTAGCTGAACCTGCATGCAAAGCATGAAGCACACAAACTCTCTCGCTCAAAGCCGCAGGCTTTTGTACAGCTGTTCTGGCTCTGTACAAATCTGGCCCTGTACAAATGCTGTTCTGGCCCTGTACACATGTATTCTACCTTCAACGCAGCATGTGCCTCACATTTGGGAGAGGAAGGTGCCCTCTGTGGCCAAAAGGGTTCCTCTCACATGACAAGTCCACATGAACAAATGGTCCAGGTTATGACACACACACACACACACTTTGGTAGCAGAATAAGTTTCTGGCCTAACTTGTAGACAGCTTTATAATACTTCTCTCTGGGTAGCCACACATACGCACACACCCAGATGCACAAACACAGACACACACTTTCACACGCACATACACACACATGCATGCATGCACACGCACAATATTAGCTTACTTGCTGCAATAACATACATGCCGCACAGGCGTTGCACACCCCAGCCTCTTGTTTCCCACCAAAGAGCACACATGCACACACACGGCTGAGCAGACATATATACACACTGCACCAGAACATAAACTCAGTCTATTGAGCACATCAACACACACGCAGGCACCAGGACATACTCTCACCCTATTGTTCACCACAAAGACCACAAACGTCTGCTGCTGCAACGTAGCTGCGCCAGTCAACAGTATCTGCTGTGCCCCTGCTGGGTTTTTGGAGGGGGACTTGGCAGCGGGAGAGGAGGACGAAGCGGGGAACCGGCCGACCATATTTAAGGCCATGGGGGGGCGAAGGCCAGGCACCAGTTTCCTCAGAACTGTTTGAGCATGCATGTGTTAAGGAAAGTGTGTGAGTGTTTGTATGAAAGCTCATGGTATTGCTTGTGTGTGTGTGTGTGTGCTTGTGTGTGTGCATGTGTGTGTGCGTCTGTGTGTGTATGCGTGTGTATGCGTGTGTGTGTGTGTGCGTGTGTGTATTTTGGTGTGTATATGTATATGTGTGTGTATATCATGGCCAGCGGATGTGCCTCAAATCGCCCCACTAGCCACTAGTGGCTTGAATTCCATTTAACTAAGATTTCATTTGCACAGCACTTTCTTCCCATCCATGATTTTCGCTAATGTCCCCACTTAGAGAGCACCAACACAAACAGAACACACAGGCTCACACTCGCATCATTCGTCATCCAAATCCCCCACCCCAACTTTCACATTTAACCCCACACCTGGCCCAACACCGACACCCGCACCCACATCTGCACCTACACCTACACCCGCACCTGCACCTGCACCCCCGCAAGCGCACCCGCACCCACATCCGCACCTTCACCCACCCACAGATGCTCATACAGGCAACCCACCTGGGCTGGCATCTTGCTCCTGCAGCAGCTGCAGCAGCACGTCCAAAGACTGTAGTCCCAGCAGCGCTCCTCGCCACTCTTGCCTGTGTGCATTGTGTGCATTGTGTGAGAACACGCATTTGCAAGCATAAATTGGGTGTTTGTGCACATCACGGATCGCAACTGCGCACTGAATTCCCATTTCGCATTAGAGATGAAAAGCCCAGTCATACAGACATTGGCTTGTGAGAAACTGGAGGCTCTCAGTTGCGTGCAGCAGCACTCGATGAACATCCTGACCTCTGGATAGCAGGTTCTGAAAGGAAGCACACATGCTCGTGCAGCGTAAGTCAGGCATCACACACACATGCACACGCACGTGCACACGCACGCACCTTCCTGCCAGCATACCCATGCAGCGCACTTTTGGTGTGGCAAGCACGTCACGTGAATCCAGCTGCACACCCAGCCTCTCGCCATTGGCCATAAGGCATAGCTTGGGGCGGAAGAGGGCGGGAGTGGTGAGGGTGGCTGTGCGAACATTGTGGAATGTGGGATGTAAAGTTTAGGGGGGGATGCTACACAAGGGGTGGGTGCGGGTGGCTGTGCGAACAATGTGGGATGTGGGATGTGAGGTTTAGGGGGCGGAAGGTAACTGCAAGGTTGGTGAGGGTGGCTGTGTGAACAAAGTGGGATGTGGGATGTGAGGTTTAGGGGGCGGAAGATAACTGCAGGGTTGGTGAGGGTGGCTGTGCGAACAATGTGGGATGTGGGATATGTGAGGTTTAGGGGGGATGGTACACAATGGGTGGGTGAGAGCGAGAACGAGAAGGACAGGGTCAAAGGATGGGAGGTGTCATGCATGACGGGGGTGGAACAAGAGTGTGCTCATGCAGACAAAACCTCACACACACACACACACACACACACACACACACACACACACACACACACACACACACATAAACACACATGCCAATCATGGGCACATTTAAGAGGGCGAAATCAGCCTTGTGTGTGGTTTGACGATGCAATGTGGCATGCCCACATGCTCACCTCAAACACTTCCTTTCTTGGCCTGCAAGGAAGAAACACACGTGCACACGCACACACACACACATACACACAAATACAGATCACACCGCAAAGCACGCTTTCATAAGGTACATACTTCTTGCCTCCGAACACGTCTCCCAAAAAATCATGCATGACTTTCCCACACACACAGAGCACTTGCAATAGGGGCCCTCAAACCCTACCCTAAACCATACCTTTTAGGGTTGGAATATGGTATGTGTAACGTCCACACCCTATGGCTATTTTGTTGCCCATGCTTTGGCGCAGGTCCCGCAGGAAGCTACCACCCCCACTGAGGTTGCCCTGAAAGGTGTAAGCGTACAAGAGAGAGGTTTTGAGATGTACTCATGCGCGAGCTTTTCCCTCACTGAGGTTCCCCTGAAAACGTGTAAGCACAGCAGAAGGCAGGCGTGGCCTTTTTACCAAGTAAGTGCCCTGAGATTGTGAAAAGCATAGGGAAAAATTACAGCCTCAAGACACACACACGCACGCACACACACACGCACGCACACACACACACAAAAACACACGCACACACACGCACACACACACACGCACACACACGCACACACACATGCACCACGCATGTGCAAACCCCCACCTGCAGCTCTGCGTGTGACATCTCTACCACGTGCTTCATGCCCGCAAGAGGAAGCCCATCCATCATCGCGGTCTTCATGGTTTTACGCCACGTCATGTGCAGGGCCTTGTTGCTCAACATGATACTGTGTTTGTACATAGAAAGTGTACCACTGTCAGTTATGTGTTGTGCGCAGGGAGCGTGCTACTGTCAGTTATGCGTTGTACGCAGGGAGTGTGCTACAGCCCATTGTGTATTGTTCAGTAGGGAGCGTGCTACTGTCAGTTATGCGTTGTACGCAGGGAGTGTGCTACAGCCCATTGTGTATTGTTCAGTAGGTAGTGTGCTACTGTCAGTCATGCGTTGTACGCAGGGAGTGTGCTACAGCCCATTATGTATTGTTCAGTAGGTAGTGTGCCACTGTCAGTTATGCGTTGTACGCAGGGAGTGTGCTACAACCCATTGTGTGTTGTACGCAGGGAGTGTGCCACTGTTAGTTATGCGTTGTACGCAGGGAGTGTACTAGAGCCCATTGTGTATTGTTCAGTAGGTAGTGTGCTACTGTCAGTTATGCGTTGTACGCAGGGAGTGTGCTACAGCCCATTGTGTATTGTTCAGTATTCAGTAGATAGTGCACCACTGTCAAATGTGTGTTGCTCAGTATGCTTCTCACGCAAGTGGGTGTGACCCGGCAAAGATGTCTCGCTTTGAGCTGTTAGTAATTGTACAACATATAGCGTGCATGCATGCATGTGTGTGAGTGCATTATAGCGTACGTGTGTGTGTATGTGTGTGTGCGCGCATGTTTGTATTCAATTATTGTGTGTTTGTGTGTGTTAATATGCAAGTATATTTGTGCATATATATTGAGCACTTGTTTGTGTTCATGAATGCATGTCAGTGTGCACTTTCCCATTTTTCCTATACCTCTGGAGGAATCCAAGTAGACTAGCAATATCAGGAATTTGGAGTCACTTATGAATTCAGATAAGGGCGTAGAAGGTTGGTGTGGAAACGGCTTCAATAGGATAGGAAAGAAACAGCGGTAGAAATTTAGGCTGCAACCACACATGCACATTTTCTGTACCGTACCTTACTGAACTCACCCCGGGTAAATAACGTTTTTTGGTTTCCGGGGTGATTCCGGTATCTTTTATATATATTTATTTTGAGGCTCCGGGGTTGCCCAAAGTTGGCAAAACTAAAGTTTGGTGCGTGGCTGAACAGTACGGTGAAAGCTCCTCGGGGCCTCGCTCCCCTCCCAGGCCCTGCCCCAGCCCCAGCCCCATCCCAAGGCAGCTCAGCAGTTGACAGTTGATCAGGTGGAGCAGCTCATGCACCTAGGCCCACACCCAAGCTGCACCATCAGCACGCACAAGCACAAGCACACACACAGCAGCAGCAGCAGCAGTTGCAGTAGCAGCAGCAGTGAGGAGAGCAGGGACAGCGCCAGCAATAGTGGCTAGAGGTCTTCACGAGACAGAGGCAGTGTCTAAGACATTTTGAACCAAGTTCTACCCTTTGTTAATTTTCACCATTTGAGCCGTTTTCATGTTTGTGGGAAGCGTAATTGCCCCTCAGTAACGCACACATATACATGCGCAGGCACAAGCGCACTAACACACATGCACACGCAAACAAGCACTTGTGCTCGCATACGCACACACACACACACACACACACACACACACACACTGGCTGGGCTAGATGCCCACCGGGGTTGGTGCGGGAGTGCCCTAAATATTTCTTTACTGGTCTGAGGTTACCCGGGGTTACTTTTAATACCTATGAAATATGGGTTCCGGAGTGAGTACGTTAAGGTATGGTACCCACATTGCACACTTCAAATTATAAAGCCTTTTCTGATCATGAACATATAACAAATAATTCATATTATAGATGCGCACACACAGCTATTCATTCATATGCATGCGCCAGACATATAATCACCCACGCTTACGCCAACTCACCCACACCCACACCCACACATGGACCACACACCTGTCCATAGACTTTGACAGAAGCAAGCTTGCATCCCCAAATTCAAACATCATCTCTGCCACAGCCCCAGCCTGGGCCCTGCGTGTTGTTGTTTGTGTGTGTATGTGTGTGCATGTATGTGT
>Ga0307960_1002842_pt1 | contig 10412 bp, 10 predicted proteins | sample OrgLakmetagen542_FD_201832 | JGI IMG/M metagenome (GOLD analysis project Ga0307960, IMG submission 201832) | Saline water microbial communities from Organic Lake, Antarctica - #542 | ecosystem: Environmental > Aquatic > Non-marine Saline and Alkaline > Saline | place: Antarctica: Organic Lake... | reverse complement strand
AACTCTGTTGGCACCCTTATCAACTCAAAACATCTTTCTCGCCTGCATCCACAATTTCCTGCCACTTAGTCTCTATACGTACCCCCCTCTCTCTTAAAAGCAACACGCAGTTTGCCACATTCACGAATGCACGTGTGCTGCGATTGCATGCGTGCACATGCTGTAGCCCTTGGGGGTCTGTGCTTCCTTCGCCACAAGACGGTTGCTGCTACCTCAGTGTCCCTGCCATTTCAAATCTCACCATGGAGGCAGGCTGCTCCTCTCAGGCACAGAGTCCAGGCACAGGGGGTCAGGGCAGAACACCCACGTCTTCTGGCCCACTCCCCCACCCTCCTCCTCATTCTTTACTTCATGCGCGATGACCACCGCAAGCGCCTTTGGTTGCAGCAACTGGTCACACTGCACGTGCACAGGCAGGACAGGACACAGAACCACGGGTTGTCTTTGAGGTACTTAGAGCAGGATGACCACAGCATGTGTGTGTGGCTGTAGCAGCTGGTCGCAGTCAGGAGGAAAAGATGATAAGATCTGCCTAATCAAAATGCTTATGGACGAAGAAGGGGTTTGCACAAAACACACCAGAGCAAAAAACAAGGCTTGTGTGAGATGAAGCAGTTGGGTAAGGTATGAAATTGGCCAATCTACGCAAACGAACATAAAGGTGTGTGTTTAGGTGTGCGCGTGTGAGTATGTGTGTGCGCATGCGTGTGTGTGTGTGTGTGTGTGTGTGTGTGTGTGTGTGTGTGTGTGTGTGTGTGTAAGCGTGCATGCTTCATTTCAAGAGTGCAAGCAAGCGCGCTCACCCTGAATATCTCTGCCTCCCCGTCCACTGTTTCTTGGCTCGCAGTGCCCTTGCAAGCATCACTGCAGGCACAGATGCAAGTAGCGTGTGTGCTGCGTGCTCGCCAGCATACATGTGTTGTTTCTGGTGTGCGATGTGTCAGAGTTTGTACAAATGTGTGTATTTGAGTGAGCGTGCATGGCAGTGCGTGCCAGTGTGCATATGCGTGTGTAAACGCACATAGATGGAAGTGATTGCGAGAACAAACACAGACACGTGCATGCTATGGCACATGTTTCAAACTGCAAAGAGGACCTATAGGGATGGACCATGCGCTGCACATGCGACTGCTTTAAGACACAATGTGTACCTGTGAGTGTTGCTTCAGCATTCAGCATACACACACATGCAAATGCACGTACTTTATGCAATACTTTTGCACATATGCGTGTGCATGCGCTCATTCATATACGTGCATAAACTCATATACGTACGAGCGTAACACAAGAACAAATACACACAAACCCACATACACAGCCATAAACCAAGTATACAGCCGCACCATGGCAGAGACGCAGCACGAGCACATTTTGCTGCACATGAAAAGAATGGAGCACAAACTTAAGAGCAGGTGCGCACCATGGCATGGGCTTCTTGAGCCGCACCAAGGCCCACTCCCCAAACGGTAAGCCACTGCTGATGGGGGGAGGAGTGGGCGCCTCAACCTGCTGCGCTTGCTGCTGTGTGCCCTTCGCACTGTCTGGGGTGCGTGGGGCTTCTTCATTGGGGGTCATGCTGGCTCTCAGTGACAGATCACCTGCATGAGTGCGTGTGTATGTGTGAGTGTGTGTGCGTGTGTGAGAATGTGATGTAGCATTAGTTTGCGGCGTATGTGAGTATGGTAAGATGCTCTTTTCCAGTTTGGGTAATGACTCACAGTTCCGTTTTCCACGTTGCAACCTGATAAGATGCATCTTTTCGATTGGCGTAACGAACAATGTTGTTGCCTGATAAGATGCACTCTTCCAAGTGGCCTCTCATGTAAGTACTTAAGTGGGTTGACTATTTCACATCATTACCTGACGTGCTCCTTGATTAAAGTAAGGGAACAAAGTAGTTCTCACCGCTTTCATCCTCAATCCATATCATCCTGCTCACTCATCCCTTGACTTTCTCTCACCTGGCGTGCGTCTGCCGGAAGCAGGAGCCGTCTCAGGTCGCGTGCCTGCCGCCTTTGGCTTTCCAACTGTAAGCATTGATGGAAAGACATGTCCGTGCGTTTGTGTGCACGTGTGTGTGTGTGTTTGTGTGCACGTGCGTGTGTGTGTGCGTGTGTGTGCGCGTGCGTGCTCAATTAAGCATGCGATCGACTTCTGAATTTGTCTTGACCAGTGTCACAGTGGGAGGTACGTTTGCAAATCACAAGTGCACAAGTTCCTCTACGTATAGAGCACCCTATTTGTGCCAGTCTCACCAACACATGCCCAAACCACTAACGTACTTCCTGCCTGTTCCAACTGCATACAAAAAAACACAAACACATACACACAAAAGCACACACATAGACACACACACACACACACACACAAGTTGTTGCCACGTCATTTCAAGCATCGCACAAAAAGCTCACCTGGCAGGCTCGATCGAGTGGATGCACCCCTCCCTCCCCTCTCATGTGAGCCTCCTGCATCTCCTGCATCTGCACAGTGTGGGAGTGTATCACTTTCTGCTGGGCGCCGTGTGGCCTCACACATGCACTACACCCACAACACACAAAAGTAGGGTATGAATCACGTGGTTGGAGCACGGGTATGGACTGTACAAAATGTGTGACCCAAGCCTGATGACGCGCTTTGTTTAGCTCTGCTGCAAACTGCAGCAAAGCAGACTCAGACAGTCGTCACACAAGATGGTTTAATATCTGCAAGGCGCACATGCGAGCAGCTCATTGATATGCTACGTACGGGATTGAGACCGTCACTGTGGAAGGAGATGCACTCCGGTTAAAAGCTGCCGCTGAAGCACTGTCACTCTGTGTTTCAATGCACAGATAGAACACGATCAATGCACAAAGAACACGACGCCTCAATGCACAAAGGATCAATGCACAAATAACACGACGCATTAATGCACAAAGGATCAATGCACAAATAACACGACGCATTAATGCACAAAGGATCAATGCACAAAGGATCAATGCACAAAGGATCAATGCACAAAGAACACGACGCCTCAATGCACAAAGGATCAATGCATGAAGAACACGACGCCTCCTGAGCAAGGTTTGAGAGGGTTGTGCTCATTTCTTGTATGCGCGCTGCTTTTACCATGGAGCATGTATTTATGATAAGATTAGGGTTGGCCCAAACCGTACATGGGATTTCCATATACTGTATATACGCCGTATATGACCGTATATACGCCGTATTTCCGTATATATACCATATGTGAGGGGAAATGGATTCACTCAGAATTAAATCATAGGGGGGTCATTTTGCAGCTCTTGAAGAGCTGAGTATGCATGACCCAATCTTTTACACCCAAAAAATGAACGGTTAGAGAGCTAGGCCTGCTTCAAGCCAAAAAGACCAACAAAAGGCCTTTTTCAGTGCAAAAGGGAGTTCAACTACCACAACCACCAATAAAACTAGTTATTAATGCATAACACATGCATCAATAGAAAAGGGAAGCAAAGGAAGAGCTCAGTAAGAAGAGGCGCGAGAAAAGAAAATCGACCAAATAGAGCAAAAAAGACTGCTGTTGCTGGGAACTAAACCCTGCACCACCTGCAAATATGGTCCATAAACGGCGTATATACGGTTCAGACCGTAAATACGGCGTACATATACGGTCGGCCAACACCCGTGTACAGTCATACGGATACGGATACGGTCGGAAATTTCCATATACGGATACGGTTATACGGCGTATCCAGATACGCCGTATTATTGTAAGTACGGTTTTGGCCAACCCTATACAAGATGCATATATTGTAAATATACGTACCACACCATATACATTTTTACAATATACCGTACCGTACTGCGCTTTTAGCATTGCCAGGTCTACTTTTTGCGAGGTGCCCAAATAATTAGAATGATTAATTTGCGAGCATTTAGCTTTTGCGAGGTCCTTCAAAAGTTAGGAAAATTTGCAAATTTCGCGATTTTTAAGGGTGTTACCGTCTTCCCTCCATTCTTCTGGGAGCTTCTACTTCTGCTGCTTGGCTGCTGCTGGAGGATAGCTGCCTGCTGCATGCAAGCACACCGGTTTGCACCTGAGATAGCATCAGCTTTGCCTTCGTGCTTTTCTCCTGGAGAAGCTTGAACCCCCATAGGAGGCTGAGCATGGGTCTGTCCAAAGTTCAGATTGGGCAGGAAAGATACTTGTTGGTCAGCAGCGGGTGCACGTAAGCTTGCTCAGGGCAATGTCAGAAGCTCCCAAGGCGGAACCATGTCCGCTTTTCAGGGTACACTCGGCCAAAATGATGATGGTCGCTCCTGAAAACGATGGGGGTCCTCTGCAAAGCCCAGAATCGTCCCTGCCGGAAAGTCGAAGTTTTGCGAGGTCCAAAAACACTTTTACTTATTCTTGGCCTTACTTATTGCGAGGGGCATCAATAGCTATTTAATTTTAAACAAGTAAGCGCAGTACGGTACCAAATAAGGTGTATTTTTAAGTCCATGTGTTTCATGGAGCAAGCAAGCCCTGTCCCTTCCTCGAGAGCTAAATTGGCCCCCTTAAAAAGATACCGACTCCTCTCTCTCACCCCTCTCTTACCCTCATTTAAAATAATTACTGTTCCAAGCACATGCACAGCCCCGTTTCTGTCTACCAGGAAACGCTCACATTCTCCTCCTCCTCCTCCTCCTCCTCCAACCCCAATTCTACTGCTGCTTCAACCCTTCCTTTCATACTGGTCTAAGCAGGGATGAGTCATACGGACTTCTGAGACGTTTAGTACGGAAAAATATGTGTAAAACACGCAATTCGCGTATAATACGATACCGTATTTTATGCAAATACGTTTGCCGAATTTTGACCCAAAATGGACCCGATTCGCCCCAAAATCATCCAAAACGTTTCTAGTTATTTTTTAAGATAGAAAATGTAATTAATTCAGGTAGTAATGACATTGGAAGCTCGCTGGGAGGTAGTTTCTGGGCGGGAATTCGTCTGAAAAGGCAAAAAAACGGCAAAACCCGTAAAAATTTGGTTTAAGTTGTAATCGTATAATACGGCCCGATTTGTCCAATACAATAAAATACGCGTTTAATCCCATACGGAGTATTATACAAATACGCCGTATACCCAACATTGGCTCTAGGCGTGTGGTATGCTGAAGTGCACTTGACGTCACATCCAGGCACTGACCCGTGCCGCCCCCATCCCTCACCACACAGAACCCAACCCACGCCCCTGAGTCAGTCTGTCTTTAAGTTGAAAGCTTCGTGGCTATTGTGACCTGTGTTTGATGCTGCCACCAACTGCTGCCCTAGGCCAACCACACAAATCCCAGCCCTGAACAGCGCAGCCCTACTGTTCAGGAGCATAAAATGCACCCAAATCCTTGTTTGCCTGAGCCTGTGGCACACTTTACAGCACCAGAGCAACTCCCCATTGGACACATTTGTCACCTGTGTAATCAAACAGCAACACTGGTCACAATGCCTTCACATTTTCCACCTGTGTAATCAAAACCCTGCAGGCAGCTCCAGGCACACCTTGCTGCTCTCTGTCTCTGACACAGTCACAGTGCCAAAAGTGCTGCTGCCATGATACTCCCCTTTTTTGGCCCGCAAACATTTCATTGCAATCATTTAGTGCCTTCATGAAGAGCCACAAGCGTTAGTGGCTTCTAATCGTTCCCACCTCCGAGCGCACCTTGCTGTACACACACACACACACACACACACACACACACACACACACGTACACACATACACACACACCATGCTGTCCAAACCTGAATGCTCCCCTTTTTTTGCAAACATCTTGTGCTTTAAACCCGTGCGAGCTTGTGCCTTCAACATTCAATCTCCAAGCACACTTCGCCGTACACACACATAGACACACACCTTGCTGCCCTCTGTCTCTGCCGCTGCTGCTGCCCACGTAGTGGCTTGAGGCTGCAGCTGTGGGCTGCATGAAGCGAGGCAGGCCAGAGGTGTCAGCCTTGGGGCGCGCACTGGCGGCACGCTGGGGGGGAGCAGGGCCTGCTTGTAGAACAGAGAGGGGTGGTTATAAATCGGTTGGCATTCTATATTCTGTGTGGATGCATGAAGTGAGCAGAGGCCAGCAAAGTGTCAGCACCTGCTGCGCTTTCCCGTCCAAGGGAAAGTGGGCGTGTTGATGCTGTCGGGACTAGCCCCCCACACCTCCTGACCCTTTTTGAATAGTCATGCACTCATCCACAGGCTCGCACAAGCGTACAGCCACCGTTCTGTTCCACTGCTTGTGCTTTTCCGGCCAGGCATGTCTAGCAGCCTTGCGCTGACTTGTCAAAGAGTGTCAAACAGCGCGTGTCAAACAGCGCTGACTCGCCAACAGTGCCAAACAACGCACAGTATTGTAAGAACTCAGACTCACGTGCATCCACACAACTGCGTATGCACCCTTAACAGCATCCATTATCCGTTGCATACAAACACATCCATTCACACAGACGCTTGCGCATACACATGCACACATACATGCACACACCCAAACAATCCCACCTGCTGCCGGCCACCCTCCAGGCAGGTGTGTCAAACAGCGTTTCTGCTGCCGTACTACTCGCAGCAGCATCGCCTCCCTCCAAGCCAAGAAACCCACGCGTGCACCAACGTGTCCACGCTACGCGCCCAATCCACACTCACACCCACCACTAGTTCAGCACCCATGCACACTCTCTTACACTTGTAGATTTTTCCCTTTATATTACATGCCTAATTTATGCTCAGTACACAGCAACCCACACCCACAATGCACACGCCCAAACACCTCCTCACCCACCCACCTGTTTGAGTAGCAGGCAGGCGTGACCCTGCAGCTTTACTGCTGGCACCACCCCAAGCCTGGTTGTTCCCTCTCCCACCAGTGAAGGAATTTGCAGAGCTGCCAACGGTGGAGGGGCTTGTGGGCAGGCGTGACTTGTTCCTGCTGGTGGAGCGGCTGGTACTGAAACCAGCAGTGTCGGCGTCTTCCGGCTCTAACGCGCTGGAGATCTCAAACCTGTGTGTGTATAGGATGGCATGGGCGTGTATGTGTGTGCGTGCGTATGTGTGTGTATGTGTGTACATGCGTGTATGTGTTTGTGAGATGGTGTGTATGTATGATGGTACGTGTGTGTGTGTGTGTGTGTGTGTGTGTGTGTGTGTGTGAGAGAGAGAGAGAGAGAGAGAGAGAGAGAGAGAGAGAGAGAGAACATGATGGTACTGTATCGTGTCAAGTGGGACGCACGCTGACAGGCATGCACGTGCGTGCTGATGAGGGAACACTGGATGTTGGAGGTGGATTTTGCAGCATTGGCACGCCATCCTTTTGTTATTTGGGTTCTGAGTGCACTGTCACTCCGTACTCTCTGTCTTTAACGTGTCGTACAGCACCAACCACACGATTCACAGTGTGTCCAAGCCCCTTTTTCCATTTCCGAGCCCCACAACATGCACGAGCCACACAATGTGCAGTGCACGTGTGCGTGCGTGTGTACACACAGTGCACGCGCACACCCACATACACACACTTTGACTGGTTGGGCCTGTCAGAAGCAGCGCCCTGGCCGTGGATGGTGTGCCCCTGTGCCGCCGCTGTGGGTTGCATGAAGCGTGGCAGGTTGGATGTGTCCGCCTTGGGCCGTGCGGATGCCAGGGCGGCAGCCTTGCTGCCACTGGCGTTCCCGTCTGCGTGTGTGTGTGTGTGTTGCGTGTTGTACACGTGTGTGTTGTGCGTACTTGTGTGGTGAGTGCGTTTCTGTGTTGTGTGGGTGTGGGTTTGAATGTGCGTGTTCGTTTGCCTGCCCATGAGTGTCAATATGCGTGTGTGTGCGTGTGTGTTTGTGTTTGTATGCCATTGCATGGCTGTACAATGATGGCGTGTGCAGTTTTGTGATTGGGTGTGACTGAATGTCGTGCAAAAATGGGCGGAAGGACGGGAGTAAAATAAGAAAGCAAGCAAGATTGGTACTTATGTTTGTTCGTAGCTGTTAGCATGTGCCTAGAGTGGGCGGCAAATGCTTCAGGTTGCTACAGAGGATTCTCATTTGGCAACGTGCAAAGCTGCTGCCTAATTAGCACCAGCACATGCTCGCAAACAAACACCAATACAGCAAACATACACACACAAATACTCACGCACTCACACTAGTGCATATGCACACGTGCACACGCCCCCAAAAACACACCAGAATGGATTGAGGTCGAGCTGCTGCCCGGTCCCCCGATCCTCCGTTTCTCTGTGCTCAGAACGCGTTTTTCTGCTGAGGTGGCACGGTCAGACGCATGCTGGTGGGCTGCTGTACAAAAAATGAAAGTACAGGGGTAAATAGTGAGGAGGTAGTTGCAGAACAGCAATATAGTCTGCACTTTATTGTTGAAGAGGCACAGTCAGACACGTGCTAGTGGGCTGCTGTATGGACTTACAAAATTATAGGGCAAAATAGGAAATAATTGCAGTGCTACAGTTCAAGCGCGCTTCTCTGTTGAGGTGGCATGACGAGCTGGAGCGCTGCTGCTGCTGCTGCTGCAAACACAAAATGAAGCAAGCAGACACAAATGCACTCTTCTTTGATGGAGTGGGGCACGTACCTGCTGGCAACAACGAAGACCTCTTTCACTTTTTGGACAACAAAAATTCCTTTTAAGACCCACACCTCCAGGCTATCAAACCCATATACCTAAGATCAAAACTCCTCTTTCCCATCACCGTATGAAGCTGCTGGGCGTGTGCTGTGGTGGGCGTGCCTTGGAAGCAACGACAAACACAACTCACGTGCATCCCTGCTTTGTTGTGCGTGTGCTTAAACAGTTCTCTGCCTCTTCATTGCACACTTGCAAACAGATACTCACAAGACACCTGAATAACACACAGCAAACACCCCAACCCAAATACACAGAGCAAACACACACAGCAAACACACACAGCAAACACCCCACAGCAAACACACACAGCAACATCCCAAACCAAACACACACAGCAAACACCCCAACCCAAACACACACCTTCAACACAGGCCTTTGCTCCGTTAGATAGATCACAAGCACACCGACCCACCCACACACGCGCATACCCCTGACATCCCAAACATACACACACCTTGAACACGGGCTTCCGCCTCTTTAGCATTGCCAAACAGTGACGCTGCTGATGCTGTGGGCTGCATGAAGCGTGGCAGGTTGGATGTGTCCGCCTTGGGCCGCTGCGCACGCTGTGCACACATGCATACCAATAGATCATATCGTCGCAAGCATGATGGGCGGCCAACGTATGAAAAGGGTTGGCCATCAGTAAGAACTTGCATCGTGCATGACCATACCATTTGAGACTTCTCTGTGCCTTCGATACTGTGTATACATCCCTTTCATACGGGTCTGGCCACCCCTACACACCATCGAGCACAGCGTGCTGTCAGATGAACACAGCGTGCTGCAAGCAGACACCAGGCTTGTGGACATGCATGCCTAAGCTTAGCAAGCACTGTCTAGCTTTTGGTACGTCAACTTCTTACACCTACTTGTGTGGCGCCTCCTTCCTCTGCCGATCCTGCGGACACCAGGCTTGCACGTGAGTCTAAGCTGTTGACGGCGCCAAACGTCCCACCCAAACGTCCTTTGCTGCTTGTTGCAGCGGAGGCGGAAAAAGGCCGGACGCCTGGGCACGAATGAGAAGACAGAGGTCAGAAAGGCTGTTCAGACACGTGCGTGCGCATGAGAGGATATGGTGGGCATCAGGACAAATAACACCGAATGCCTGGGCATGAAAGCTTACAATCAGGCTTGCACGAATATGCCTTACTTCTTTACATTCTTGACCCTACACTGTTGTTGCAATATGCCTGACTGCCGCAGAGATGTGTGCGTACGTAATCGACACAGCAAGTTGCGCTTTTTGTGCACTCTTGGGCTGTGCTCACGCAGGCGTGAGAGTGACAGGCACACGCACGCACAGATGGGTAGCAATTGTGTGTGGGTCGTATTTTCTTACCTGAGTGAGCCCTGTTGTGTACAGCCACATACAAAAAGAAAGAAACAGCAGGGAAAAGCAAGCACCAAGCACGACCACCACATTCTGACCCTGCACCACGCTTACCCCACCCACGCATTTACTCGCACACACACAGCCACACAACCACGTACGCACAAATAGGCACGCACACACACACACATGCACATCATGCGCTGATGCGTACAAGTGACCGCGCTTTCTGTACAAATACGAGCACACACAACATGATGACCACCAATAGAGCGCACCACCACCCAATCCACCACCACCACCACCACCACCACCTTGATTAAGAGAGCGGCCAGCACTGCCACACTGTCATACCCCCCCCCACCTTTGTTAGGAGAGCGGTCCTGCTCAGCAGCGGAAGCAGCAGCAGTTTCTTTACCCAGCAGGTGCTCAGATGCGACAGTGGGCTGCATGAAGCGGG
>Ga0307960_1002837_pt1 | contig 10417 bp, 8 predicted proteins | sample OrgLakmetagen542_FD_201832 | JGI IMG/M metagenome (GOLD analysis project Ga0307960, IMG submission 201832) | Saline water microbial communities from Organic Lake, Antarctica - #542 | ecosystem: Environmental > Aquatic > Non-marine Saline and Alkaline > Saline | place: Antarctica: Organic Lake... | reverse complement strand
TGGGCTGGGCAGAGGTCGAGGTGGTATGCGCATACGAATGATTGCTAAAATGCTTGGTCTAACTTAGATCAAGGTACAAGCTTTGGAGAGGCAGAAAAATGGTCCCAACATTGGAGACATATCTCGTCCACTGCATATGAGAGGGCCTTCAAGCCTTACTAAGCCACTCATGATTGCATGTGACAGACAACATAGAAGCATGTACAGGCGTGCATGTGTGTATGGCTATGTGTGAAGGATATGGCACCCTCCTTGAACTGCACATTATTACACTTACAATTGCTTCAACCGCTTTACATTCTTATCTTGGGTGCCCCTAAATGATATTTCGGCAACGCCATTATACTTTTTATTACTGGTAGTTTTTTTGTTTTGAACATGTAAATTGCAGTTCTGTATTGCAATTCTTTATGTTTTGAATACCAGCCTATATGTCTGTATAAGTGGATTTGATCAGTCACTGTAAAAAAAGGGTTGTGATCTGAGATAGTGTGCCTGATCTTGGTCATGAAAGGATGTCAGATTACCGGGTCTGAAAGATACGTAGGTCCTGAAGAGTTGCAAAGAAAGATAGGATGGCCTTAGGGGGATCTTTTGGAAAGATAAGGAGGTCCTTACGTAGTTCCTTAGATAAGGAGTTCAATAGGGAGCACAGCCAAATCTACGGACCACCATAGCCTCCTTTCCCATGGAGGCCTTTATTGAGGCCTTTATGGAGGGTATAACCTCCGTATGGAGGGGGGGACTCCAGTAGGGCTGTATCTGAGAGCACTAAAGCTCTAACTTGCAGCTGGATGTGTGTCGCTAGCCTGTGTGCACACGCTCATGATCACACACGGATACATACACACACACTCCCATACATACACGCCTACACATACAGCACATACAATACTCACGTCAAGGGCAGAAGGAGCAGAGCCAGGGGGAGGGACCGCGGAGGGAGGAGGCACGTGTGAGGATTGGAGATCCTCTGGAGGCGGAAAGGAGGACAGTACCCACCAACCTGTTGTCACAGTCTTGACAGCCAAGCCCATATTGACCAGGCCCTCCCACGCCCTGCCAACAAGTTGGGTACGGAGTGGAGGCAATTGCGGCTGCTGCTGCTGGTAGAAGGGCGGTTGCTGTTGCCCCGATACTGCTGATACAGGGACCAAAGACACTGCATTGACACCTGCACAGTCGCGTACCTCTTGATCAGATAGATACAAGGATACCAGATGAAATGTTCATGGTAAAGCATGAATGAAACACATGTGCTAGTTGGATAGCTGCATGCTTTATGGTTGCAGCGCAGCATCACCACTTCAGAGGTGCAAATTTAGGGCATGGAGCATAGGGGTAGTTGAGGGCACGGGGCCTGGGGGTGTTGTGTGCATAAAGGCTGAAGCTCAGGGTTTATGCTGGTCATGAGGTGTACATTCATCTATGGGATGCCCCCGTCACATTTCGCACCTTGGTGTGCAAATGGCTGCTGGTGGAATCGGGGCTTCAGGAAAGGCGGCCTTTGCTGACCTATGGCCAATGCTGAACCGAGACCTGTGCAAATGAATTAATTAAGGTTTCCTCAATCCTCAGTATATGAGCATACCTAGTTGTATACGCTTACTTGCTGCTTGCACACACTTACACACACTTTCACACATTGACAAATCTCACTTGAATTGTCATCGATGGGGGGCCATTGGTTTAAGGCCAGAACTGGTTAGGAGGCCTGTCACTGATCTTATGTAATTCATGCACAGATCTCAGCTTGATATCCCTAACAAGTCTCGAGATAGCACAGTATGCATGGTGTGACTGTAACAGAAGAAATCGAATACATGAATAAGAGCAGACAGATGTAAGCTCATCTCAAAATTCTTGCTCGTCTGAATTCCGTACAAGATGAGTATGTCATATATTATATATAGCACCGGGCACTGGCTTCATAAATATTAGCTCAAGTGCTGTTGCAACTAGTAGAGCGGCAGTAAACTGCACAAGACAGAAAAGAAGTGGAACTGAAAACATCACAAAAATGCCCCCCCTGCACACGAATACTAAGTGCTTGTTTCTGTGTCACGCAAGCGCTCGTGGTGAAGGCCTCATCTTGTTTACTCAGGTATACCAAGTTGTCAGATCAAATTACGGTCACTGCTGGATGGCCAGTCTTATTGAACAAGACATATAGAAACTCTCAATTGTCAACCAATTTAACTGCTCCGTCACACGATTCGTCGCTGCCAACAATTGGGCGTGACAAAGTTTACTAATAACACAGAAATACTGGTGTACCCAATTCAGACCTTACTTGTCGGCCTCATAGCAGCATCACACCCATCTCCCACACTTACCGATGTGCCGAGTCCTTGCCTGCTCAACATTATATCAATCTGTTGGCTTGGATGCAGGCGCTGCTGCTGCTGCTGTTGCTGCTGCTCCTGCAGCATACTGCCTGCGGTGCAAATACAAACAGTGCCTCTATTAATTTTGCCTTGGCCTTTGCTCTGCATATTCACCCACTTGTTGTGCCTTCCCTTTGTTTTCCCTCTGTTCCTACCTTCCCCCTCATTGCAAGCTGCGATGTTATCATGCTCACTACAAGCAGCGGCAGAAACAGGAGGTGCGTAACAAGAGCTAGCATGCGTAGCAGAAGTGATCGCATGTCGTGAGGGAACGTTGCTGCTCCTTGCCTAGTGTACAATCGGGACATATGAAGCCTTCAGATGCGCAGTCCATGAAGTTCATCAGCGGACCGTTGCCATTTACTTTGCTGTGCGTGGGTGTTTTCAGCTATTAATTCAAATGCCGTGATTTGTTTAGCATTTATAACTTTTCGGATGGCTTTTCATCGGATTGATACAGACCTGTCATAAAAATTGGTTTTTATATCCCAGTGTGAAGTTTTGCTGGAAATCCTTTGCATAGAGTTGGACGCGCAATAGCAACCCCTTTCTTATTGAATTATGGTGCACATAGTGACGAGCATCCCGGTGTGAATAACTTTAGAACCAAGACGTCTCTACGCTGGCCACCATCTCTATCGCTATTGATAGAGCAATCCATGTTGGTTCTGCGTCATAAATCGGTCCCAAGAAGAAAATCCGCCACGTACCACTCTGTCGGCCGTTTTGGTGAAACTTTGTCGTAGAATAATGATATATAGTGTGGTTGAATTATTCTGTATATTTTATCAGTAATATTTCAGTATTCTACATATTTCCCAGAATTAAGTGACCAGGAATATTTTTCCATTGGTCATTAGTTTATGCCAAACATATAGTCCAAATATTAGTATAAACATATACCAGGCTGTTAGTACTAGGCTGTTGGTACTAGCGCATACTTAGTGCTAGGGCATACGCAGTGCTAGGGCATACATAGTACTAGCACACACGTAGTGCCAGGGCATATGTAGAGCTAGGGCATACGTTGTGCTAGCACACACGTAGTGCTAGTGCATACGTAGTACTAGCACATGTAGTAAATATTAGTATATGCCAAACATATAGTCCAATATTAGTATATGCCAAACATCTAGTCCAAAGAATGCGTCATGACAGGAATGGAAGGCCTTATGAGCTCAGGATGTGTGACAGATGTGACTCCTGGCACACTATTCAGGATGAGGAACACATTTTGTTGGACTGTCCGCATGAACATCTAGTCAGACTTCGCACACAGCAACAGCTTATCTTCCCACTACCTCAGTTTGAGGATGGCCCAGCTCGTTTGAGGACCTTTATGAACCAACCTGATAATTTTGGTGTTGCCTCTTTTGTAGCTAAGTGCCTAGCCCTGTTCCCTTGATTTTCTAGCGTTTTTTTGGTTCGGTTACAGGCTTTTTTCCAAGCTTCCGCTCAGATGCCCACCAGAGGCATATATAGCGATGTAACCTTACCTTACCTTGTGCCAAACATTATCTAAATTGTCATCTGGTTTGTCCAAAGTACCTAAGAAACTCTCTACAGAGAAATGGCAAGTGCTTCTAGCTCAAGGAGGTGAGACGTGCAATTATAAAAAAACCACATTGACAGGAATATAAAGATTATATTCCTCGATGCTCACACATACACGCACACACACATACGCACAAAAGTACACACACACACACACACACACGCACAAAAGTACACACACACACATACACACACACACACACACTTCACTCGAAGCACAATGTATACACTACTAGTTCATGAAACTTTACATGATTTTGTGCGACGAGGAGGCAATTAGGCAGATGGTGGGCCATTCGGAGTTCACAGGTAAAGGTGATGTTAAAAAGATTATATATATTGGTTATTTATAACATATATCAGGTGGGTGGGGTTTTCCAGACACTCTCCTAAATGCGCTCCTTTCTCATTAATATACTTTCAGTGTTTATGAGATTCTGGTTGCAGGCTTTTTATGAGTTTCCGCTCAGATGCCCTAGAGGCATATATAGGGATGTAACCTTACCTAGTGGGAATACTTGCTTTCAGACAGACACGCTGCAAACTTTACAACCTGGCTGAAGGCCATTCTGATAAAAATTTATGTTTATAACACCATCATACTCACTTAGCTCAGGCAGCTGAGAAACAAATGTCTATAGGGGCCATAACTCACACAGACAATGGCATGTGACATCAATCAGATCACAATTGCCGTTTGGCAACAACATCAATGAGTTTAGCAATTCCACCTGCTCCATACTGGTCCAAGAGAAAAGTTTATCAGCATGACCAGTAACAATAAGCAGGTCTTGACAACTTATCATTACTTCGCTAACCTAATTAATACTGTCAGCCCACTAAGAGCCAAGGTCCGAACCAAAAATTTAAAAATTGAAATGCCGAGATTGCAGGGTTTGCTTTTGTATGATGAATTGCAAGTGCGGTGTGCTGCGGGATCTGGTGCGTGGCAACAAGCCTAACGCCCTTGACCCTTTCACCTTCGTCAGTGTGCAAAGAAAGGAATATTGGAAAAAGACGAGGAAAGCAAGAAATTTTAATCGCTACTGGCCTGTGCGCATTCATAGCCTAATCCCCCCACCCACAAAAAACACCGTCAGGGACAACCCAGCTAGCTGGTAACACTGTGGCTGAACGCATTTGCTTGAGTCTAAACTAAGATGTACCAAAGCAACACATGGATCCCTAGAAAGCCGGAGCTTAACAGCCTCCAGTTGTTACCGCTGGCACACTGTATTCACTTGCCCTGAACTTGCTTGAGCACAACATATGCTTACACAAAGCACAGCAAATACCCACCCTTCACATCAGGCAGAGTATGCCCCGCCCTGCTTCACCTCTCATTCTTCGTAGGGGCCCTACTTCCAGAGCGAGCTTTTATTCATCCATCATTCTCTACTCCCACGATGGTCTTTTTCTTTTTGCACGTCCTTTGTTCTCTATAAACCATTTCAGCGTTTTCGACACTTACAAGTGCCCGTTCGCAAACCTGTGTGGGCCCTTGACGACACCGATTTTGAGCATTGGCATTGGAAGGCAAGGCATTCAACGCACACAAGTACGCACATAACACACAAACACACACACACACACATTTCTGTCAGAACACAGGCGCCGTTTTCATCTCCCATTCACGAGCAGCAGCGGCACCACCCCGCATCCATTTGTACAAAAATCATCTGCGCAACTGGGATTCTCAGCCGTTCTTCCTACCATGTGCGCTGCATAAAAGAGGAGCTTGGCCTTATTTCAGTTAATCTGCAAAAGAAGGGCACAGCACTGTCAGCAGCCCTGAGCAGTGATGGCGACTGACAGGTAGTTAGGCTGGCATGTGAGATATACACACACACATAGGCACACACACAGGCACACACACACATACACACACGCACACACACACACACACACAAAGGACCTGACTGGATTTGCTCCTTCCCTTCTGTGGGCTTATTATTCCCGCCATTCCACCACTTATGCGCTCATACATCGTCTCGCACTCACAGCCCTGCTCTCATTCACTCACTTCTACACACACGGCACTGCCTCACTCACTCACTCACTCACACACACAAACTCACTCACGACCCCTCTCCATACCTCACTTTCACACTCAACCAGCCAATATCTGCCAAGCGAACAAGGTTATAGAAAAGGGCAGCACCCAGAGAAGAGGCACGTTGGTTTTGCCGTCGTTAGCTCCGCTAGATGTGAAGAGCTCTGCAAGCAAGGAAGCGATGATCAGACATTTGTAGGATTGGCCAAAACCATATATATACACCATAAACGGTAGTTTGGCAGGGAAATCACCAAGTATGTGGTCATATACGGTATACGGTGTATATATTTATATATGGTTATGGCCAACCCTAGACAGTTGCGTTCTTAGATACATAAGAAAGTACATGAAAAACTTGGTGTGACGTTCAGCAGCTTGCCTGTTTCATACATTTCAGAATTAGCTGAAAGCAATTACATTCGGCGGCAATACTTGAAGCAAAAGTCCCTTGCAAACCCCACAAGCATATCTGTCGCAACCATCAGTTTACAAAAAACCCCTTGTCAAGATTGGTGTGATGCGTGGAAGGAGGTGCATTGAGGCCATGCGCCAGAACACCTTATGCAGTAAGAACAAGAATGAATGAGCACTAGGTTGGTTGGTATCTAGTGTGTATAGGGTTGGCCAGAACCGTATATATACACCGTATATGACTGTATATTTGGTAATTTTTCTGTCATGAATATCGTATATACACCGTATATATATGGTTCTGGCCAACCCTAAGTGTGTATATAGATACACATGGCAAACATACGAGGATCTTTAGCAGGACAAGAAATCCATGTTATAAGTTTAGGGTCGGCCTGAACCATATATAGGGTTGGCCAGGACCGTATATACACACCGTATATGACTGTAAGTGTGGTGATTTTTCGGCAAAATTAACATATATACACCGTATATACGTATATATGTGTGGTTCTGGCCAACCCTATATATGTACGGTGTGTATACGGTACTTTTGGCAGGGAATTATACGGCCCTGGCCAACCCTGTTTATTGAACAAACATGGTTTTGTGGATCGTCCCTGTGCCAAAGTCACCCCAAACAGGGCCAATAAGCTTTTCAGTCAATCCAAAGCCCCCTGTACCTCATCTGAATGCAAGATACTCGATTTCATGTCTAAGCCATTGACATTTGCTGTGAATTTGGCATTCTGGGGGGCTGTGTGGGGCCCGGTGTGATTTTGCACCCACTTTGGCAGGGAAAAGGTGCATTTCTGAACTTACACCGATCAACATCTGCTTCAGGATAGAAGCATTGTAAATGTCATAACAATGCAGCAATGTTGTATTTGGGGCAGGGGTACTGGGAAAGCCGGTGAAGGGGACTCACACAGGGGACACAGGGGAAAAAGAAAACTCTGCAGCTCCACACCTGCTTCTTATACACAGGATAATATATAATTTAATTGGGGCCAGTCGGCGGCCTGGCTGAATTCTAGCGAAATTTTGCAAGCATTTTGGCTGGGGCTTCCTTGGCTCCATTTCACAACCTCTCTTTCACACCAGAGTCGCGGTCCGAACTATCAAGGATATTAAATACTAGATATGTCCAAACTAGGGGGTATTGCCCCTATTTGCCCGGGGGTCGGGGGGGGGTTGCATGGGGACGACCTGTGGCCAATCCTACACATTCACACATTTTACTAAAACTTGCATGAACAGCTGACCTGTACCAGCTAGCGTGCTCATCTCAGACTTCACCTGTTCCACACGCCTAAGCTTCTAGGGTTGGCCCAAACCGTATATATACGCCGTATATTTTGGATAGGCTCAAATTATACACTAACGCTTATGTTTTGTACCCGACATACACCGTATAAACAAGTTGTATTTTAGGGTTTTCTTCGACGATGTAAATATACGGCGTATATAAACGGTATGGGCCAACCCTATACACTTCACATCATATCATTCCTACGTGACACTCGCACCATTGTCTGGACACATCGCTAGTACGAAAGCACACAATTCATCACAGCGTGATATAAAAAGGAGGAGTCACACAGGCAGTGAGAAAAAGGAGTTAGGCAGCGTGATATGAAAAGGAGGAGTCACACAGGCATTGGAATCCACTCAAGGCAATCGATTAAGGAGCCACTGAGGTACTGAGAGTAACTGAGGTACTGAGAGTAACTGAGGTACTGAGAGTAACTGAGGTACTGAGGTACTGAGAGTAACTAAAGAGCCACTGAGGTACTGAGAGTAACTGAGGTACTGAGGTACTGAGAGTAACCCATGAACTTCCTTGACTACGAATCAAAAGAGGGGATCAAAGAAGGTAGGATTTCGGTGGGGGAGACTCACGGCACATTTTGGGCAAAAGTGTCTCCTTTCCCTTACTTGATGCCGGGAGTGTTTTGCTGCCTGCGTAGTTTTTCTTTACTTTTCTTTTCTTTCAGGGAGGACAGTTGCAGGCTTGGCCTGAAACCGGCTCCTGATGAGAGTCAGTAACAGTGGTGCAAAGGGCGCAGGTAATCGGTAGTCTAGGGTTTGCCAGAAACATAGATATACGGAGTATATACGATATATTTGGTAGGGAGATCACCAAATAGACGGTCATGTACGGTGTATATATACATATAGGTCTCACCGTGTAAGAGCAAAAGGGATCGAAATGGATGCCACACACAACACAAGGATAAAACGTGTTGCACACACACACACGCATAAACATGTTGCACACACACACACACACGGATATACGTGTTGCACACACACACACACACGCATAAACATGTTGCACACACACACACACACACACACACACACACGGATATACGTGTTGCACACACACGCATAAACGTGTTGCACGCACACACACACATATACATGTTGCACACACACACGCATAAACATGTTGCACGCACACACGTATATACGTGATGCACACACACATGGACTTACGTGTTGCACACACACACACACACACAACACACACGCATAAACATGTTGCACACACACACACGGATATACGTGTTGCACACACATGGATATACGTGTTGCACACACACATGGATATACGTGTTGCACACACACACGCATAAACATGTTGCACACACACACACACACACACGGATATACGTGTTGCACACACACGCATTAACATGTTGCACGCACACACAGGTCAAAGGCCAGTGTCCACTTGTTAGTATACAGACCCACCAAGGCAAATGCTTACAGACCTACCAAGGGAGTTACAATTGTTGGAAGAACAGCACTGGATGCCTTCAAACTGCCTCATCAGATCCGCGTTCGTGCTGTTTTGTATTTGCACGCATGATGCTAAAGACTCCCAGCAAGTGTGGACCACAGTGCTGCTCTCAGCCTGCGCAAATTTGGTGGCGGGAGAAAACAGGACGTTCAAAACTATCAAATGTATCCGTGCAAACCCACGTAAGATGGTGGGAAGCTGCAAGCTTGCATGTGAGTGTGAGTGTGTGTGCGTGTGTGTGTGTGTGTGTGTGTGTGTGTGTAGATGCTTGCATGCACGTGTGCATGTGTGTATGCATGCGTGTGTGTATGTATGTGTGTGTATTTATGTGTGTGCGTGCGTGCCTGTATTATGCGTGCGCGTGTGTATGTATGCGTATGTGTGTATGTGTGTATGTAAATGTGCGCACGCTTATGCCTGTGCGAGTGCGTGCGCATGCAAGTGTGCGCGTATGAATGTGTATATGTGTATGTGTATGTAAATGTGTATGTGTATGTGTATATGAGTGTGCGTTGTATGTGTATGTGTGTGTATATGTGCGCTAATGTGTGTGCGAGTGCGTGCGCATGCATGTGTGCGTGTATGTGTGTGTGAGTGCGTGTGTGTATGTGTGTTTAAGTGCGAGTGTGTGTGTGTGTGTGTGTGTGTGTGTGTGTGTGTGTGTGTGTGAGTGTGTGTGTGTTTGTGTGTGTATGTGTGTGTGTGTGTGTGTGTGTGTGTGTGTGTGTGTGTGTGTGTGTGTGTTGTGCTTGTGCAGGCCATGCCGGCATTTGTGCTTGAGGACAAGAGAGAGAGCTGGTCCCCATTCCAACATTGCTCACACACCCGCCAGATAGCGCAAGCAGATCCCTCCTCGCAGCGGTATCCGCGTACGAGTACATCCTTCTCTTTGCTTTTCACGGAGTTCCAGCATTCCTGCTGGCTTCCCGATTCACCGCGTTGTGCGCAACCCGACGAAATATACAGCACTAGCAAGCTAAGAACTTGGTTCCGCATCGCAATTCCTAAACTAAAATAATTAAATTGGCACAACAGGGAAAATATTTATTAATTCGCGGAGCCTCCAGGTCCTGAGGTTCTTCTGGGGTTCCACGAGCGGTGCTCACACACACGCTTGCACTCACAAACACACACGCACACACATACACACACACGCGCACACCCACACCCACCCCCACCCCCACACCCCCACCCCCACAC
>Ga0307960_1002835_pt1 | contig 10419 bp, 14 predicted proteins | sample OrgLakmetagen542_FD_201832 | JGI IMG/M metagenome (GOLD analysis project Ga0307960, IMG submission 201832) | Saline water microbial communities from Organic Lake, Antarctica - #542 | ecosystem: Environmental > Aquatic > Non-marine Saline and Alkaline > Saline | place: Antarctica: Organic Lake... | reverse complement strand
CCAGACAGCACCGACCTAAAGACCTCAGCAAACCTTGGCGTGACATCCACCTTGTCGAGATCAAGTACTGTGAGGACACCAGACCTCAGAACCAGCTGAATGCCGCAAAGGAACAGCACAAAGACCTTTGCAATTACATTCTCCAAGGAGCCTCCGTTACTCTCCACATCATCCTTTTGGGTGTGGGCGGCACCATCTACAACACTCACACTCTGAAGCCTTTCAAGGAACTGGGTCTCGATCCTCGAAGAGTTAAGAAGCTTGCCTCCAAGCTCCATGTACACTCTGTGAACTTTGCTGCTAAACTTGTCCATACCAGACGTGCCCTTTCCACTACTGTTATCAACTCTCATCAGGAGCCGGTTTCAGGCCAAGCCTGCAACCCTCCTGATCCCCATTGATTTCTCCTTTCCTTTTTGCGGTGCAGGAGCTTTACGGTACTCGGTACCAAAGTGGTTCCTTTTCCTTCGTTGATGTGGGGAGTGGCGTTCACTGCCTGCGTAATTTTTTCTTTCTCCTTTTCTACCGGCATGGATCAGGAAAGGATGTTGATTTGTGTTCTGCACCACCCGACAATTCTTATATGATTTAGAGACACACAACATCCCACCTGGAGCATATATTTAAAAGGAGCTTTTCAAGGTTTCACAAGGTTTTACAAAAAAGGCCTTCAGTCAAGAAGAGCAACTGCTAGCCTGCTCATAAAAAGCAATTATTTCATGGAGGAAATGACAAAGCTCTAGCTTAAGAAAAGGACACTTCGTGGGCTCCTGTTGGGGGAAACAGAGATGCATATTTCCTGCGGAGAGAAATTACGTGGGGATTGACGCGGTGAAAAAGAACATGCTGCTCATCTTGGATATCATCAACATCACACAGGTCACAGATCACAGGTAGGGGAGTTGCTTTGGTTCCATGTCGCTGTCTAGAAAGGGCAAAGGACGCAGATAGTGTAAAAGCTACCGGCATAGATTAGGAAGGGCTAATCTCATGTGGATGTCATGTTAAATTATGCTGAGATCTATAGGTCGGTGCTGCTTGGAACCAAACTGGTGGCTTTGTCATTGGCTGGCAGTGCTACTCTGTCTTAGCTGTCCAAACTTTGAAGATAGACAGATGACCCAACCCCCTCCAATAGCTAGTTCTTGGGGACTTTTGGACCACCGCCACCACTCCAGGAAGATGCCCTCCAATTTCCAATCCATTGCCAAAGCAATCCACCATCGCCCATTCATTTCCACAAAGTCAAATCCCACGCAGGTATCATAGGCAATGAAAATGCTGACGCTCTTGCTAGAAAATCAATCACAATCACAACCTACTTTGACGTCGCGGACACCTCCATCAAATCAGCTGGCCCTGAGGGAAATCCCTTCTACGATATCTACTGGCTTGCAAAAAAATATGAAGAACACCAAATCATACAAAATCACCCAAACACAGCCCAGTACCTGCCTCAGGGCTTTGGTACCTATCCAATTACCACGACGCCTTGCAAGCACATATGCACCCCCTCCACAAACTAGGAAATGCCAATACCATAGCAAGCTATCATGAGTACTACCAGACTCTTATCAAAAATGGCGCTGCCAATGGAGCCGCTAGCAACGCTTACCTAATAGCGTCCTATGTCCCTGTTATAACCAAGTGCATCATTAAGAAGTACAGAACAGGAACCCTGTACAACCAAAAGTATGCGGTATGGTCAATAAGCATAACTTGACTCTTCGCTCTGCCCTCAACTAGACAGTGCCCTGCATACCTTTCTGGATGCCAACACAAGCAAATGAGAAATGTGATCACTGAGAGACACAACTTAGCATGCAGTATGATCAGTATGATCTTCAAAGCCATCAGCAAGACAGGCTACCTAGGATCCTGCTTTGTCTGCATGGATATAGGCAACAGCGAACGGCTGGCTATGCAAAATCGTCAGATTCCCAATACAGCTGAAGCTAGGATTATACCAAAGTGGCTCTTTCCACCCCGCTTCTCAGACAAAAACAGGATTACATCCAGCGGTCCGGATGCTGTACTGGTTGCTCCCATCTTCGCAAAAACAAAAAGCAACAGACTAGCAATGAAGGGAGGTGCGTTCTTTGGAGTGGCAGAGGGCAACTGAGAGATACCGGGAGCACTTCAACAGCACCGTCAGCCGCCACCAGCAGATCCACCTTCTCCAGACAGCACCGACCCAAAGATCTCAGCATTCTATAACATGACATTCACCTCATCGAGATTGAGTAATGTGAGGGCCCTAGACCGCAGAACCAGCTTAGCACCGCGCAGGATCGGCATAAAGGCCTCTGCTCCATCCTTCAAGGAGCATCCGTTACCCTCCACACCATTTTTTTGGGAGTGGGTGGCACCATCTATAACAATCATATGCTGGAGTCTTTTAAGGTGCTGGGTTTTGGCTTCCAAGATTCATGTCCATTCTGTCAAATACGCTGCCAAACTTGTCCATACCAGACGTGCCCTTTCCAGCACTAATCTCAACTTCTCATCAGGAGACGGTTTCAGGTCAAGCCTGCAACCCTCCTGATCCCCATTGGTTTTTTTTCTTTTGGTGGAGGAGTTTTGCGGTACCCAGTACCAAAGTGGCTCCTTCTCCTTAATTATTGTGGGAAGTGGTTTTTCACTACCTGTGTGGTTTTCATTTTTCTAAAAAGGTTCTTGCTGTGTAGTTTTCTATTCTGTTTTTGTCTTTGAAGCGGGGTGGAAATATCCACTTTGGTAAAATTTTAGTTTCAGCTCCTTAGCCGTTGGTACAGTTACATTTGCGTGCTCACACCCAAAGAGGATATGGAAGGCACGGTCTAGTTGTGGGCAGAGGGGCAAATTAGATTCATTGAACGTTTAAATATACCGCATGTTATTGGTTGTATATGATTGCTCATCTATATTTCTTATTGATGCACTTGATTTTAAAGGAAACATTACTGAATTAAACGTTATCAGGTAAGCGTTGTTAGTGGCTCCATTGGCATTGCCGCTCTTCACAAGGGTTTGGCAATGTTGCATGGTTGTTTGCTTCGGTACTGGCGTTTCCCAGTTTGTGGAAAGCTGCACATGTGTTTGTAGGGCGTCATTGTAGTTGGACAGGCACCAAATTTTTGAGGAGAGTGGCTGGCCGCGTTTTGATAGTTTGGGTTTGTGTAATTTGGTGATCTTTATCGTCTGTTGCAAGCCAATAGCCAATAAATATTGTAGAAGGGATACTGGGATACTGCTTCCTCAGGTCCTGCTGTTCTGGTGGAAATACCAACAATGTCGGAGCAGGTGGATATTGACTCTCTAGCAAAAGGGGAAAGGGGTGGGATCATGCTGTCTACTTATTGCTTCTTGGGCATGTGCAACGTTTGGGTTGCAGTTAAAAATTCTCTGAGTTGATTATTTATCCTTGCCTTTTGAACACTGAACTTGCCAGGTTCTAGGCTTATTATATAATTAGTATTTGTAATGTCACTATGTTAATGGTTGGGGCTGAGGGCCTCTGAACCGCCAGCTGTGTAGTTGGCTTTCCCCCGCGCAGCAAACTCGCCCACTCGGTGGTGCTCTCAGGTGAGAGACCACCAATAACATTGCAGCATGTACACTGTGCCCAAAGCTTGGACCGCAGGCAAGGAGAGCAGCATAACTGGTTGCCCAGCACTACTAATGGGTGATCTGCCAAATCCGTGTCAGATATATGGTTGGATGTAAGCATTTCGATTTGACTGCAACTTGATTAAATCTAAGCAATCATCCGGGTTGTGCTGCAAGCAGGTGTCTGCCTTCCAATCTTCATTAAACAGCCATATCACTTTTTAGATATTTGCGTGCTCTGCATTCATCGGCCGGACTAGATCTATTAAAGACCACAGAACAAAGAAAGAAACGAACACAGATAGCGATTCCCTCACACATGCACATTTTAAATCACGCTGTAGGCGTTGGGGTTTTCCTTTCCTTTATGATACCATATCATCCTGGGTTTTGAAAAGCAGATTGGTGAAGGTTGGTTTTCCACCTTTTTGGCACCCCTTTTGTTGATTTTCTTAAGGGAAATGGGCCAAAATGGGGTACCTGGCCAACTACTGCTCCGTTTTGCCCCATTTTTGTTGCAATGATATTTATTTATAAAAAAAATCACCATTTAAATAAAAATGACCCAAATTGGTGCAGTAGGTGGTGAGTTCTGCCGGATTGGCAGTAAAATGTTGGGTCCACGCCACGGGAAACTGGACATGTGCCCCCTAGCTGGCAACACTCAAGCTCAGGTGCTATTGGTAGGGCAGGGCATGCCCTGCTACCTATGTAAACTCAGTTTGAGTCTTGCCCGCTGGGGGGCCCATACTCAATTCTCAATTTACATTCCAAAAGTACCCTTGTTTGGGGCCTCCGTTGACCCCCTCTGGTAAACCAGGTTAAACTCCTTTTGATTTGAAGCCCATGCTGCTGAGCTTACGGCAGCAACAATCAGTGCTCATTTGACATAGCAGGTTCAGGCCAGAGAGAGGCCCAAAAGCAATTTAGCACACTTATGCTTTGAAATTGTATAGAGCATCTGTCCTGATTCCAGCTCACTGATGTGCAGAGGTGCAGGATGAGCAAAGGGGGGAAATCCGACTCGTTATATCAAAAAATTAAACCAATTCCTGCTGAATCTCTCTGTCCAGTTTCGCGAGAGTGCCCAGGAATAAAAGGAAGACAAAATGCTGGGATGCTTTTTTGACTTCGCCTGTTTCTATTTACCTTATGGCGATTTGCAGGTATACGGTAATGTCCCAGTTGTGTCCCCGGGAAAAACAAAAAAGTGAAAAAAAACAAAACAAAACAAATGCAAATGCAAATGTGATTGTTAAAATCAGCTTACAAGGGGCGCAGGGCTCAACCCCGAGCTGATGGAGCAAGAGAGACAGCTGGGGCCTGAGCCGTCAGACGCAGACACCCCCCCTCCTCGTAGGCGCAGAGGAGCTGCTGCCAACACACAGGAGGAGAGCACGGAGAGCACTGAGGAGGTGTAAGGGCAATGGCTACAAGACAGTGGATGCTACAAGATAGTGGATGTCCGCTGTGCAGGCAAGAAGGTGTGCGTCCTGGTCGCCCCTGCCATGGATGTGCGTGCAAGCATGGCAAGGGGTGTGCAATGCAAGCATGTGTCAAACCTGCATGTCATCCTGCACAATAGACACCAGCAGCTGGGCAGCCACCGCATCATGCTTTCTGTGGGAGCGGAGAAAGCCCTTCCCTACCCTGGGGCACGCGGACTGCACGATGCACCCTGTAGTCCTGGATGATCCGCTGGACAGTCTTGCTGGACAGTCTTGCGGGCAAGGACGTCCGCTGAACCATCTAGCAATGGCTGAGCACTTCACGCCACTCACAAAGTAGAGGTGCACAACCTATTCTCTCAAGTGCTTGTCATAGGGACGGTGAAGGGGAGGCTGTGCTTATGCCCCTTCTTCTATATTTATATCATAAAATCAGTTTTTTTTCACTTTTTTGTTTTTCCCGGGGACACAACTGGGACATATACCTGCAAGTCATCCTAACTAGAAAAATCCAACATGCAACCCCAACCTCGAACTCGACGTCGGAGCAACTCCTCAGTGTCAACGTGTTAACTTATGAGTTCAATGCACATTATAACTCGATGCAATTTCCCGGCTGTTTTGACATCATGGGAAAAATTAATAAGGGAAAATCTACTCCAATAAATGTTTCTCCAGAGAGGACTCCAAACGGGGGGCGGCTGGAAAGCCTGTCAGAGGCCCCCCGCACAAAGCCCTGCTAGATGTCTGCGCACTATAGACCTGCCCACCAGGATGTGCGCTTCTGAACAGGTGCGTGCGTGCAAGCGTGCAAAGCAACAGACTTCAGTATTCCTGGTGCGCTGACCTGTACAACGGTATGAATATGGGAAGGGCTTGAGGAGCAAGCAGGTTGTTTTCTAAGCGTGCAGGTTGACCTTGCAATCACCTCCGAGCAGCAGGCCTACTCCGACACTGAGTTGAATGGCCTCTGGGAAAGCACGCCCCGTGCCTTGCTCAAACTCGGCAAAAGCGGGGCCCAAGGATCTCATGCCAGGTGTGTGCAAGATGCAGTGGGGCCGGATTGTTGTGTTTCTGCTACGAGCACGCAGTTCGTGCTACCTCTGAACCTACTAGCTAGGAGTACAGCGAGCCAAGCGTTTCATCCATGCTGTGCATGCATGCATGGCTGTTATCGCTGTTTCAGCCAAAAGCCCTAGCAACGCAGGAGCTCCCAGGCGCTCCTGACATCCCACATCCTCCTGCTCGACGGCGCTCTCAAAACCTGCTGGGAGGAAATAACAAATTTGGATTGCTTTGCCTCTGTCCCGAGTGGTTTTAGCAACAGCTTTTCCAATTTGTCTATTGCGAGCCAGCTTACAGCTCTTTGTAGGTTAGGACAGTGCTGACTGAGCAGGAAGGACTCCATAACTTGTGTGTTATATCCTTGTCAGCGGCACAGATTGCCACCTTAGAATGATATGGATACATACTTGGATGGCTAGTGAGTACGCAATCCAATCTGCAGGTTTTACCGGGCTTGACAGCACTGTTCACAGCAAGTGCATTGGTCTGTGCTGCCTTGCAGGTCATTGGAAGAGTTGCTCCCAGCACATGTTATAGTTAAAGTACAGCTCAACGGCAACCCAAGTAGAGCCGAAGAGGAGGGGCAGAGATTAGCTGTTCTGGCCAACGCCTGCTTGTTGGAAGTACGAGGCTCGCATATGCTCTTCACATCAGGTGAATATGAGGACAGCATCTGTTTCATCATTTTCAAGCTCCCAATACTTTACTAACAGAGCCCCAAGTCAAATATGTAGCGGTTTTGGCCCTCTTTCCTCTTTTGCCCGACCACCTTATATAATCTCTTTCTTTGGCCTTCTCCTCAGATGTTCACTCCCGCGCCAAAGTACTAGAAATCTCACAGCAGTCCAAGAAAAAACAGGTAAGAGTATTTGATCATGTTGGCTTGTGACATATTCGCAGGCTTTGCTGTCCCTCAATAAAGCCCTCTTTCAAGCAAAATTGCCCAACACAATTCAGAAGTTGCTGTACACAGTGATTTGCTGAGAGTGGAGAATTTGTGAAAGCACGTGTAACTTCCCTCCTTGCTGCTTTGCCCTCACTTGTCCTTGCATAAACAGGAGGCCTTCCATCAAAAGAGGAAACAGGCACGAATTGATGCTGAGACTGCTGAGCTGACAGGTCCCAGCAATGCAGTGCCGGACCAGCAGCCGCAGGGTGAAAGAAGCAGGAGAGCTGGTCCCAAAAACGACAACAGCGAAAAAGACACTGGCATCAACAAGCTCATAAGCAAAGTGAGCAGCAACAAAGGAGGCATGTCTCGCAGCAGCCTGAAGAGTGAATGGGAGAACTTGGAAAAGGCGATCTACGAGAGCGAAATTGCAGGTTGGTGGTTGTGTGTTGGTTGTGGCTGGGGCTGTGACTGTGGCTGTCCCTTGCCGTGTCCTGCAGAGCCAGTACATAAATTTGTAATCCCAATGGTAAATCAAGGAAAGGAATGCCAATCTGAATAAAATCTTGCACATTTTGTATTACAAACTATCATGGAATGCGTTTGTCTTGTCTTGCCTCGTGAATCTTCCTTTAAATAACCTTGCACTTGCTTTCACTACAATCTCCCATCTTACCAAAATTTGGTCCACCATGCCATTACTCTGCCCTTCAACATATAACGCTCCCTGTCACTTGTTTTAATCTCAGAGGCGGAAGCGGAGGCACGCCTGTCACGCTCTGGGAACAAGAAAAGCACAAGCGCTCCCCCCAAAAATGTTGGAACAGCCTCACGTGCAAATGGCAGAAGCAGTAGAACATCATATAAGAGCCACTAGGTGAAATGCTCCTTCGTCAATTTGCCTTTTTTATGTTTAATGCATGTTACTAGCTTTCTATGTTGCAATATTGGTAACTAAACTGATTTATAAAAAATCGTGATGTTTTATCTATTGAGATGACGGCCTTTTTTTTGCCACGTAGCTACTTGCTCATTCACAAACATGAAAGGACTCCTTACACTGCTAAGTTCTCTATCGGATAGAGAACTTAGCAGTGTAAGAAAAGAAAAGCTATGCAGGCAGCAGTGAGAACCATTCCCCACATAATTTAAGGAAAAGGAGCCACTTTGGTACCGAGTACCGTAAAGCTCCTCCACCGCAAAAAGGAAGGGTTACAAGGGTTACAAGCAAGGATGGCCTACAGCCTGAGACTCTGGCTGATGGCAATTGGCTGGTGAAACAAAATCAACCAGTGTCGAAAATTGAAACTAAATCTGACACAAACTTGAGAAGTCTGTATGCATAATAATAATAAGCAGTACTGCTTTCTTGTTTACTGCGCGAGGACATGAAAGGGTAAGGGTAAGGGTAAAGGTTACACAGCTATATCCGCCAGCGAGGGCAGTTGAGCTATAGCAAAAAAAAAAAAGGCAGCTTCAAGAAGAGAAGGAGGCCAGACTGAATAAGACACCAGAAAAAGAGACAAGGTCAGTGATCAAACAGAGCAAGGCATTCGTCCGCAAAGTCAGCTACTCCTACGGCATCAGACTGATTGAAGAAGTCTCTCAGGCGAGCAGTGCTACCTGCTGGTATGGCATCAAACAGGTGCTGGAATTGATTGCGCAAGCTGACCAGCTGAGCATCAGGGCAATCCAGAATAACGTGTGCTTCATCCTGGACATTATTAAAGCACATCTGTCACAGACTCTTTGTTCATAAGGGACTCCTTGATTGTAACGCTGAATCTGCACTTGAAACTCGTGACCAGAAAGACGAAGCTTGTTCAGCATCGTCTGCATTTCACCATTAGTAGTTAATCCAAGGTCCTCAGCATACAGCATGTGTGGGACACACAATTCACTCGAAATTCACTCGAATGGGACACACAATTCACTCGATCACCAGTCACGGCACCCTCAATGCCCTCACGTGAGTGCACTGATCTCTCTGCCCATGTCATTCATGTACAAAGAGAAAAGGAGGGGGGACAGAGGGCACCCCTGTTTGACAACATTCGTGGGATGCACCCGAGCCCTCTTCTCACCATCCATTAAAATGTACTCATCATTCTCCTACATATGCTTGATCACGCTGAGCAAAGTAGATGGCATAGCACTACGACGCAGATGTGACCAGAGTTGTTGCCTAGAGACAGTGTCATACGCTTGCAAAAAATCAATGAAGGCAACATGCAATCTAGGACTGTTCCTGGGCTTCAGCTTTTTTGCAGCATGCCTAAGATGCCTCAGAATAAACAGAGGGTGCAGAGTGCTTCTGCCCGCAAAAAGGAAAGGAAAATCAATGGGGATCAAGAGGGTTGCAGGCTTGGCCTGAAACCGGCTCCTGATGAGAGTAGATAACATTACTAGAAAGGGCACGTCTGGTATGGACAAGATTAGCAGCGAAGTTCACAGAGTGCACATGGAGCTTGGAGGCAAGCTTCTTAACTCTTTGAGAATCGAGACGCAGTTCCTTGAAAGCCTTGAGAGTGTGAGTGTAGTAGATGGTGCCACCCACACCCAAAAGGATGATGTGGAGAGTAACAGAGGCTCCTTGGAGAATGTTGCAGAGATCTTTGTGCTGTTCCTTTGCGGCGTTCAGCTGGTTCTGAGGTCTGGTGTCTTCACAATACTTGATCTCGACGAGGTGGATGTCACGCCAAGTTTTGCTGAGGTCTTTAGGTCAGTGCTGTCTGGGGTTGGTGGCTCTACTGGTGTCTGGCGGTGCTGCTAGGGTGCTCCTAGTCTCCCTCAATTGCCCCCTGCCACTTCGAAGAACCCACCCCCCTACATTAGTTTGTCGTGTTTGTGTTTTTGCAGCGATGGGAGCAACCAGCAAAAAATCTGGGCGGCTGGAGGTAAATCTGTCTTTATCTCGGAAGCGGGGTGGGAAGAGCCATTTGGGAACTATTCTACTTTCAGCTGTTTCAGGAATCTGGAGATTTTGCATGGTCATCCGTTCTTTGCTGCCTATGTCTATGGAGACAACGCATGATCCTAAGGGGCCTGTTTTGCTGACAGCCTTCAAGATCATGCGGCATGCTAAGTTGTGTCTCTCGGTGATCATGTTCCTTATTTGCGTGTGTTGTCACCCAGAAAGAATGTGCAGGGCACTTTCTACTTGTGGGCAAAGGGGGCAAGTTTGACTTGTTGAGAGTTTGAACAATACCGCATGATTTTGATTATATAGGGTGCCTGTTCTGTATTTCATAATGACACATTTGGTCTTATAGGGGACATTGGATGATGTTAGGTAAGCATTCCTAGTGGCTCCATTGGCAGTGCCGTCCTTTATGAGGGTCTGGTAGTAAACATGGTAGTTCGATTCAGTTTTGGCATTTCCCAGTTTATGGAGAAGATGCATATGTGCTTGAAGGGCGTCACGGTGGT
>Ga0307960_1002834_pt1 | contig 10420 bp, 9 predicted proteins | sample OrgLakmetagen542_FD_201832 | JGI IMG/M metagenome (GOLD analysis project Ga0307960, IMG submission 201832) | Saline water microbial communities from Organic Lake, Antarctica - #542 | ecosystem: Environmental > Aquatic > Non-marine Saline and Alkaline > Saline | place: Antarctica: Organic Lake... | reverse complement strand
CTGTAGCTTGCGACCTGCTCCTGGCGAGTTAGGCACCGGCTCCCTTCGCGGCCAGGCATGCCCTGGCTCACAGTTTCAATTGGCAAGTTGTGGAGGACAGCATCGGACTGGTCTGCTGTAGCTGGGTGAGCTGGTGGGGTGGGCAACTAGAGAGGAGAGAGAGGAGCTGTTTTTGGGGGCTGCATGCGTCCTTTGTCCTCTCTATCTTCTGCTCCGCTGCACTTGTTTTCTTGGCACTCCTGGTTTTGTGAGGCTCTCTCAGCCTCTTGTTTCCTGTTTCTGACTGAGGCTTCTTATGCACACATCCTGAGATATGTCAACAGATTTTTTCTCGTTCTCCTTGATGCTTGCCTTCCCGCTTCTTCAAAACAAACGTTCTCTTTCTCTGTACACTTTTCTCTTCTACATACATCTGTATTCATGTTTCCTCTAGCTTCTGTTTCTTTTGTTTAGCCAGGTGTAGTTTCAGGCTTTTTCCAAACTTCCGCTGAGATGCCCTTTGAGGCATATATAGTGATGTAACCTTACCTTACCTTACACTTTGCAGTGACGGTGATTTGCTATAACAGTATGCACTGCAATATAACACAAGCAACTTTTTGCCTTTTCATCATTCATTCATCACCTCTTACTCATTTTCCTAAGAGAACAATATGGCACTGGCTGAGACCAGTTATTTTTTACAACCTTACGTTTACTTAACGCTGGCTGATCCAGCAATGCCCAACATATGTGGCTGCCGGTTTACCCCATTGTATACCCTTTGTAAACCCCTTGTAACACAAGCAACAACAGTCAAGGATTGGGTCTGGGTGCTACGGCACACAACCCCCCTGACCCACATTAAATTCTTTTTGATTGTTTGCCTGATGCGGGCACCTAAGTAACCCCCTCCCTTAATCATGCTGGCTGTGTCATCACTACTCTTTACTTTTCTTAATTTACATTGACGGGAGAAGGCTAGGAAAATAGACCCACATCTTGAGGTTGCACGGTGCAAGACAAAAGCAAGAAATGGAGGTACTGGAGTCTTCTAACGAAAGTACAGAGCTGCTCGGATAGGGTGGATAGATGTGGCGCCCACATTAACGCCGGCCTAACCACCCTGCCTTAAATCACTCCAGTCAGCTGGTGTCCATTGGTGCTGCTCCCTCCAAAACCTTGACCTCCGCCAGTGACACCAATTTCTCTTTAATGCCAGCTGCGTGCAGTAAAGAGCAAAAAGTGATTTCAATCAGACCATGCCTGTGTGGCAAGTACTAAACTGCGAGGGGAAAACAACACTGAGTACGTGCTGCACTAGCTGGTGCCGCAGAAAATAGATCGTTCAGCACAAGCATTTGCGATGACTAAGCTCTGCAAAAGTGTGCAAGACCCTCGTCACGCTAAATCAGTGGCATGGACAATATGGCTCATACTTGCAATCCATGCTTAAGCTGGTACCATAATTCGTCGTGACAACCTGCATCTTGAAACAAAAGATGGTATGCTCTCCCTCCCTCCCTCCCTCCCAAGACCTTTGCCAGCTATGACCAATCTGATGTCACCATTAACAGGATAGGGGAGTGGCTTAGAGAGTCCTAAGAGTCAAACAGTCGAGGCTCAAGGCTTACAAGAATGCAGCTCGCCCAGTCCCTTGGCAGCAAACATGGAACCAGGCATGTGTCATACGGTCATTTGGGACGTTCAATACGGTAAAATACGCATTAAATACGATACGGCGTATTATACGAATACGCCATATGACACATCCCTGCATGGAACACTTCTTTATCAAAGCCATCTGCTCTCAGCTTAGGAAGTTTGGTAGGCATGAGCAATGCAAACTCCGTAAACTATACATGATGCATCTGCTCATTACCTCTTCCTATGTTCCAAGATATCACCACGCACCCACAGCCACACACCCACGCATACACCCACTTATGCACGCACACATGCATACTCATACACACGCGCCCACACCCACACGCACATCCACACCCACACTTTCGCACCCTCCCCCCCCCTCCCCTGCCCTCACACACAAGTGCTGGACACTCACGTGCAGTGCCCTTCTCATACTTCACAGGAAACTTGCGGCTGTAGGTCTTGTCCATAAGGTACTCGTGGTTGCGCAGGTATTGAGATCCCTCCTTGGTGATGATCATGATGTCCACATTGGAGCCTGACCCCAGGTCGTTGTAAATACCAGATCTGATGGCCCTGTGCAAATTTGCAAGCACACAAACAGGTGCAGGTTTCAGCCACGTAGAGCGTAGGATGTGGTAGAAGCACACAGGAGGTTTTGCATGGAGTACCATGTGCAAACAAGTGAGCTGTGGTCTTGACCACTGACCGGTCTTGTTGAATGCAAAAAGTTCTTCATTGTGCCAGGTCAAAAACCTACATAACCAGAAGCTCATAGCTTCTCCAAACACAGCCATTGTAATCACTAGCTCTCCATAGAGCATGCTGTACAACACCCAATTATAGGAATGTTTGCTGCGTTTGGAAACCTTTAAAAGAATTTGAGAACTTGCTTCAACATGGAAAATCTTAAAGCACGGAACTCCCAGCGCTGCCCCTACAAGTCCTGTTTGCATGACTCGTGCACGATCTTCAAATGCCAAAATCTGTTGAACCAACGCTGGTCTTAACTTTACTCAGATTTGGTTTAGGGTCATCCGCAGCTTACTCTTGGTACCAGTCCCTAACCTTGCCGCTGCTTCTGGCCTTGAGCTCTTCAGCAGTGTTATGGCTGCCCAGCGTCAAAAGCTCGCTCTACTAAACCGGACTATTCTGTTTTCTTGCTCACTGCCGTTGCAGCACCCCGCCCTCGAACGGCAATCTTAGCGACGGAAGTCCCGCCCAACTTGTGTTTGGTCCCTCTCACCTTGTTACTAGGTCCACGGCCTCCTCCTTTGTCATGTCGTCCTTGTAGCTAGATTCAAACACAGCCATGGCATTCAAGCTTCCGGAACCCATGGTAGCAAAGGGCAAAGAGTCAGTGGAGCCGTGTGGGAAGACCTGGAGCGAGTGCGTGCATGCATGTGTGTATGTGTGTGTTTGTGTGCACGCATGTCAAGCTTTGAATAACAATAATGCATGTTTGGACCAGTGTGCATGCATACCGCTGCCCTACGAAACCGAAGCCTGAACAGGAAAGCACTTGGACCTGGAACACTGCTATTTTGACCATAAGATTCATAGTTGTAAGTGTGCTGAGAAATGAGAGTGCTTGGAAGCGGGTGTTGACATGACATGCGTATTGTGCCACTCTGCTCACCGTAAATAAGTGAGGGCCGTTAAGGTCCACACCTCCAAGAACTAAAGCTGCACTGACGTGCCCTTGATATCTGCGTGCCGAAAAGATGGAGCAAAACAGGGCTGGCTGAATAAGATGAAAGGTATTGAGTGCTGTGTATAAATTTTAAAGCTTTCTTATGCCCAGGAAAGCGGTTTTTATATTTTCAAGTTTATCAGGGATATTGTTGTAGTGCATGTCTTCAACTGTTGCCTGTGCTAGCGTCTTTAATCAATGTATGTGTAAGCGTCTTTACCATTGTCTGTACAAGCAAATGCGTGTGAATATACATGCACCTTTGGATTCAGTCAGCTTGCATTTACATTAGAGCACTCAAGTGAAAGGATTGCATGACAGGATTGCATGAACGCAGGTCTGTGCGCATGAGTGCTTGTGTCTGCATATGAGCGCGATAATGCATGCGAATACAATGAGAGCATTTACCCAATATTGCATGTGTTTGGGTGTATCTCTGATGCTGCTGCTGCTAACGATGATAACGTGAAATGAAGTATTCTCTTGTCCACATGCATACAACGGTGGATTCCTTTTTGATGTGTATTTGTGTGTGTGTGTGTGTGTTTGTGTGTGTGTTTGTGTGTGTGTGTGTGTGTGTGTGTGTGTGTGTAACATGCATGTACGTGCATGCACTAACATGCGCATGTGCATGCTTCGTGTGTGCCTTGGCGCATGCTTACTTGAATAAGTGTTGCTTGAGCATGGTTAGGGCGGTCACTAGCCTTGATTGCCGCCCAGTCGCGTACTTGTGTAGCTGCAAGGCCGCAGCTACCATGTCTGTGAGGGAGCCAAAGGGGGGAGTGTTGGTGTTTATGGAGGTGGAGCTAAGAAGGAGTGGCAGAGAACAGACAGGGCAAAACTCTCACTTGTCACTGCCTCTGTGTCCGCAGCGGTCCCGGCACCACAGCACTTGATGTTATCGGCAATGTGATGTATCTTTTCACAGTTCTTGTCCGCGACGGTGGTGCCCGCCGTGGACCGAGTGTCCGCACCGAGCACAACTCCGTCCTGGAAAAAGGGTTTTTCGACACCGTAGTCTGTGTCTGTGAGTGTCCTATGTTTCCAGAGTTGAAGATGCACAACGAGCAATCTGATAACTAGATGAGCAGGGACAAGCACACTGACAGGCGCGTATGCATGCGCACAGGCAGTCCTGATGAATGCCTCTCAATCACGCCCTCGCCTTGTAAATCACGCCAGCAATGGTGGTTCCTGTGCTCCATGCCTTGGGCATGGGCACGCCCTTTGCACTGAGCATGGCATTCCTCTTGCACAAATCAAAGTTGAAGCCAGATCCCTCAGACATATTGTTAAACGTATTATCAACTAATGAAAAATGAAATTGGAAAAATCTGCATCTCTTTTAGCTTTTTTGCCAGAAATCCGGAGTCAACCGATTCCAGGGATCACGACCAGTTTAAAAGTTCTAATCATCCATGGTCTTGCACAGCTCCTCCCACATGCTTGCGGACTGGGCCACGAGATCAGCCTGATATCTACTGAATTGTAGCAGCATCCGCCTGAAGTCAACAGCTCGCTCCAGGTTCACCCGCCTGCGTATTTGCAACAGTGATTTCTATTTATATACACGGAAGTTGATGATCAACTAATGTAGAGAGATAGACACACCATGGAGATACGTAGGTTGTATCAGTGTTAACGTCCATAAGTCAAACGGAGATCCCCTTAATGGTAAATCCTTATAATCCAAATAATGACAGTCTCTTTTTTGGCTAGTTAAAAGTAATGGCCTGGCCCGTTTAAGAAGGTGAATGCAATAAGACAACCTCTGTGACTCCTTGTACTCTTTGGCAAACACGCCGCTAAATACCAACTTCAAATACATGCAAGCTGGGGGATGTAAACACAAATCTCCGTGCACCCCTTCCCCTTCCCTCGATTTTCTGCTGCTAACCCCCTGTTAGATCAAGGTAAAAGCTCACCACACAGCCTTTTTCCTACGCCTCTAATTGCTGCAAACTAATTTCTCCAAAACACTCCTCCAAATACACATTCCTACACCCATTCCTACACCCAACCTCAGGCTCAATTCAAGCAATCACAATATTTAAAACTTTCCCTCACTTTACTCCTTAATTCAGCCTGACTTTCTGTTTTTTCATCCCTCTATTGAATCCTGTGCACTGCAAAATCATCATCAACTTACCTTCCAACCTCCCGCCCTCACCCCAACTCATTCATCACCACTTGACATAACTAAGCCAGTAGGATATCCACCCACCCACCTGCACTCACGCACTGCACGCCAACTTCATCCCTGCATCCCGCCCTCACCTCAACTCCGCCTGGTTGCGTTGCCGCAACAGGATGTAGCGGTCATGGGAAGCCTTGATTTGAGCCTCTAGCTGCTTGATGCTGTTGGCGGTGCGTACTTTCTTGTCTTCGCTCCCAGCTTCGGCATTCATTTGAGCCTGATTGTTGAAGGTGGGAATGTTAAAGAGCGCTAGATTACAAAATGAATTGACTTAGATCGAGGCTGGCTAGGACCATTTACCGCATATGCGTCACACATGCCTGAGAACCTTAGAAGATAAGGCTAATATGCCATGTTTCCTAGGTAGTTATTGTGCAACAGTTTTTTGGTCGTCCCCAACGAAGACGCCTGCCCACATCAGGCGTGCATGTCCACCTTGTTTCTGTCCAATCATGTCCAATCGTCTGGTGTCAGAAATATGGAAAATGCAATTGTGATTATCCAATTGCGCCTGCACAAGCCTGTCACACCCCTGCCCCTTCTGTTCCAAAACGCCGGGCTTGGTCAAACCCAAATGAAGTTTGGCTGCAGCTCAGTACGCACGCGTCATTCAAGTGCACATCTTTGGGTAAGGCGCATGCAGGACACCATCTCACGTGCAGAGCTAGCACTTAAAAAAAATTAGGGTAGGTATGAGTGCTGTGCAGAGTTATGTTGAGCCAGTTTGAGAAGATAAGTTAACTGCAGGATTGAAGGGTAAGTCCAGCAAATCGCACCAGTTGGTGCTGCTTGAAAGCTAGCTCGTCTTCGAGCTCCCACGTGTGTGCAAGGGTGGCCTCTCGCGCTTCTAGAGCAGCTGTCGCCTGTATATATATGTGTGTGTGTGTTGAGAAAACATATATAGCCGAATGCTATATGCCATGTATATGCCATGAATGCATGCGTATCTCAAACTTTTTAGCTTCAAGAAGAGTAAGCTTAGATGTACAAGAGTAATGAGTGGTGATGCAATTTTGTGCCCGTGCACACGAATTGATGCAAGAGAGAAAAACAGAGTGTTCAGAGTGTCTTTCTTCTTATAAACTGGCGAGCGCACCTACCTCTGGTAGTAAAGTAGCGTAGTCGTGAAGGATCACCTGCATATACAAGATATGAACAGAAATGTGTGTGCGCGAACAACAGGTTAGAGTCATAAATAGTACAGAGTACCATCTTGCACACTTTAATTCTAGCAGCTTGTCTCATGCACATGCTGCCGACCGCTTTGTGTGTGCGTGTATATATGCCATTGAACATTGAACCTACCAAGCTTGCAGCCGTGCGCAGTGAGAGCGCCTTCCATGTGGACTGTTGCTTGTTGTTGGCAAAAGCCACTTTATGTAGGTCAGTAGCACGGTTGCCGGCATTAATCCCATCCTCAGTGTATTGACCCGCCTAGCAACAAAAGGTCCATGGTTGTGCAGTGTTGTGTGTGTGTGTGTGTGTGTGTGTGTGTGTGTGTGTGTGTGTTTGTGTGTGTGTGTGTGTGTGTGTGTGTGTGTGTGTGTGTGTGTGTGTGTGTGTACATGCGTGCGAAAAGTGGGCGTGTGTTGAACGTGTTATGAGCAAAGGTGCCAGCATACAGACAGTGTGCTTTTTATTCATAGTAATGAGTGACAACCATGTCATCCGCCTCATGAAGTCAATGCCTCATCACACCATCATGTGTTGGCCGAATCAAAAAACTTCCGGGTTGTTACCATGTCTTCTTTCAACTGGGGTATACGCCCCCCTTGTCAACAGGCAATGGACAGGCTGTGCTGTACCTGCTTCATCATGTTCTCGTCAAAACGAGACAAGGAGGAAAAGCTCTGGCCGAGCTTGCTCAGCTCGTTCGCCAGGTCCTCGTAATTCCCACAAACCTTCCGTGCAAGTTCAGAACTGGTGGTCAGCAACTTTTGCAGCTCTTTCACTGCTTCCCCAGCCTGCAATGTACACACACATGTGCATGCACGTGTTTGAGTGTTTCAAGTGTTAGGATGCAGGTGTAACCCACTGCATGCGTGTGCTGGGGTGTAAGGATGCAGTGTGTTAGGACTTACACACACTTGCATGCGTATGCTGGGGTGTTAGGATCAATGCTGTGCCACTACGGTGTACGGTACGGTGTACGGCTATACAGTACGGTACGGAAATACGGCGTACAGCCGTATTTATACAGTTTTAGACCGTATATACAGTAACATACGGTACGGCGTACGGTACGGTCCAAACTTTGAAATCCTCAGTCAAAAAATTAAAATTGAGTTTTGTTTCAGCTCTGCAAATGGCTAAGTAAGCCCACACTGTTTCAAAGGCTCTAAAGAGGACCAAAAAGGTCCATAATAGGCATCAAAATTCAAAACTGTCTCCTTTCCCCCGGCTGCTGCTAATCTGCTAATTCTGCTAATAGCTCCACTGCCTCCTTTCCCCCGGCTGCTGCTATGCTGTACACTGCGCTGCTATTCTGTTCTGTGCGAGAGCGTCTCTGTCATCAAACCCAAGCATAGCCTCTCTCTCCTCGTAGGTACTCCTTCATGCGGGCCTCGTGCGCTGACCTCACGTTGGGGCAGTGCTTGCATGCATACTTAACCTCCATCGCTGCTGCCGCTGTTGTTGCTGCTGCTGGTGCTGCTGCCAAAGCTGGGGCTGCTGCAGCCTCTTCTTCCTCTGCCATTCCCTGGTCACCCCCCGCTGCTGCTGCTCCTGCTACTGGAACTGGACGCTTGTCAAACTGCTCCCACACCCAGGCATTCTTCCTAACCCTTGCCTGCTTCTGAATCTGGCCCAATTGAAGGCCTGCTGCAGGGGGGTATGCAGGGGCCCTCAGCAGGCTTTGGGGGTCAGGCAGGCTGGCCTCCCCCAAAGCCTGCCTCTTTTGTGTTGGGCCTCTATTCATATTTGTTTCATTCCTTAATTATAAGTATAATATAATGATAGTTGTTAGGACGGAAATTTCGAGTGGCGGGCGGGCACGCGGCTCAAAACGGGTGGCCATGCAAGCTTGTACGGTCGACCGGTTTCCCGTACCGTACCGTATTTTCATTTTGACCGTATTATACGGTTTTGGACCGTACCGTAACCGTACCGTATATACGGTCTGAAAATGGAGATACGGCGTATAAGCATAGCACTGGTTAGGATGCAAGTGTAGCCCACTGCATGCGTGTGCTTGGGTGTTAGGATGAAGTGTGTTAGGATTGTATACAAGTGCATGCGTGTGCTGGGGTGTTAGGATGCAAGTGTAGCCCACTGCATGCATGTGCTTGGGTGTTAGGATGCAGTGTGTTAGGATTGTATACAAGTGCATGCGTGTGCTGGGGTGTTAGGATGCAAGCGTAGCATGCGCAACTTGTCAGGTGTGGTGCGTGAGGAAGTGCGAATGCGGACACATGTGCTGATGTGCTGGAGTGTGCAAGCGTGGGTGCTCAAGGGTATGCAAGTGCACACGCATGTGCTGATGTACCGATGTGCAAGTGCGGATGCATGCAAAAGTGCAAGTGTGCACATGTGCTGATGTACTAATGTGCAAGTGCAGGTGGATTAAGGCATGCAAGTGCGTACACGTGTGCTGATGTACCAACTTGCATGTCCTAGCGTGTGCTGTCATGTACTAACGTGCACGCGTGGGTGTCTTAGGGTATGCAAGTGTGAAGAGCAAGTGTGTGTGCACAATCTTTCAAGTGAGTAAGTGAGCAGGTTTGCATGCCCATCCTTGTTAAGAATTATAGAGGAAGCTGTAGAGGTGTAGGGTTGTTCTCAGTATTTAGGCCGTTAAGCAAAAGGGTGTAGGTATGTGTATGAGTGAGAACAGAGAAAGTGAGAAAAATAGGGGGGTTAGAAATAGAGATGAGTGTACTCAAGCGTCAATTTAAGGAGGGTTTTGGCGTGTAAACAGGCCATCGTGCGCTCAAGACGCCTCATGAGATTGGAGAACCCCTTTTATTTAGTAGTACTATATCTACAGCACCACACTTTCCGTGGCCAACTAGCTCCATCCAGTAACCTTGTTTTCACATGGCACACACACACACACACACATAGACACTCAAACAATTCTATACAATTAAACATGTAGACACACTCAAATGCACAGACGCACGCACCTGCCGAAGCTTTAGCTCTTCACTACACATCTCATGCTTTGGCTTTGGCGGTTGCTGTGTCACTTTGCTCATCCTGGTGCGAGCATTCAGGGCGCATCAGATTTTAGTACTGGGAGGCAATCAGAGTTTAATTCAGAGTCAAGTGAGGTATATCGTTTCAAAAAAGGGACGTTGCACACCACACATGCTGTCAGGCCACAGCCACCCTACTACACCTAAAACGATTCATAAGCCATAACTTTTTTAATCAGCTTGACGAATGATTTGGAATACAGCCCCGCAAGGTGCACAAGGAGCTGGCCTGCTAAAAGCTGCTCTACTCATTTTGGAGCAGGCGTTTAGGGAGCACCACGGTTTTCCATGTACAAGCAGGTCCAGGACAGCGAGGGAGTGGCAAATTTTCAAGCCCCACCCTAACTAAAAATTGCTTTGCAACTGGTCAGTTGTTTATCCTGGCGTAAGTCATCAGGGTGCACCAGTTGTTAGCTATCAGGGTGCACCAAATGTTAGTATAGTTCCATCAACAGAATGGCAGGGAGCCACTATAAACGGGAACGTTGCAGTGGTGCCAACTTCAGCGAATTTTGTTGGTTCCCCCGGTGCAAGTAAATTAAACCTTTCGATTCAGATTTCAAGCACTGTAAGCCCTCAAGAAATAAAGCTATTGGCCTAGCACGTGGGGTAAATTCTGGACATGCAATGCTCAAACATACATACACACACAAACGCCTGAGCCCGCGCCAACAACCAACACCCAACACCCACACCCACACCCAG
>Ga0307960_1002829_pt1 | contig 10425 bp, 8 predicted proteins | sample OrgLakmetagen542_FD_201832 | JGI IMG/M metagenome (GOLD analysis project Ga0307960, IMG submission 201832) | Saline water microbial communities from Organic Lake, Antarctica - #542 | ecosystem: Environmental > Aquatic > Non-marine Saline and Alkaline > Saline | place: Antarctica: Organic Lake... | reverse complement strand
ACAACGGTTGGGTGCTAGGCACGCCGTCAAACAACGGTTGGGTGCTAGGCAAGGCGTCAAACAACGGTTGGGTGCTAGACTAGCCATCAAACAACGGTTGGGTGCTAGGCTAGCCGCCGTCAAACAACGGTTGGGTGCTAGGCTAGCCGTCATCAAACAACGGTTGGGTGCTAGACACGCCGTCATCAAACAACGGTTGGGTGCTAGGCTAGGCACGCCGTCAAACAACAATTGGGTGCTAGGCACGCCGTCATCAATCAACGGTTGGGTGCTAGGCTAGCCGTGAAGCAACGGTTGGGTGCTAGGCTAGCCGCCGTCAAACAACGGTTGGGTGCTAGGCTAACCGTGAAGCAACGGTTGGGTGCTAGGCTAGCCTAGCCGTCATCAAACAACGGTCGGGTGCTAGTAGGCTAGCCGTCATCAAACAACGGTTGGGTGCTAGGCTAGCCGTCAAACAACGGTTGGGTGCTAGGCACGCCGTCATCAAACAACGGTTGGGTGCTAGGCACGCCGTCAGACAACGGTTGGGTGCTAGGCTAGCCGTCAAACACTGTGAAAAGGCTGTATTTCATTGGGGTCTTGATCTTAACGTGGTCCTAATCCTTTGTGGTCCTAATCCATTGTGGTCCTAATCCTTTGTGGTCCTAATCCATTGTGGTCCTAATCCATTGTAGTCCTAACCCTTATCCATTGTGGTCCTAATCCATTGTGATCCTAATCCTAATCCTAATCCATTGTGGTCCTAATCTGTTGTGGTCCTTACCCTAATCCATTGTGGTCCTAATCCATTGTGATCCTAATCCTAATCCTAATCCATTGTGTTCCTAATCCATTGTGGTCCCAATCCTAATCCATTGTGGTCCTAATCCTAATCCTAATCCATTGTGGTCCTAATCCATTGTGGTCCTAATCCTAATCCTAATCCATTGTGTTCCTAATCCATTGTGGTCCTAATCCTAATCCATTGTGGTCCTAACCCATTGTGGTCCTAATCCATTGTGATCCTAATCCTAATCCTAATCCATTGTGTTCCTAATCCATTGTGGTCCTAACCCTAACGTGCGGCCCAGCACGCGCCTGACAAAACAAGCAAGGGCACAGACAGGAGCGTGCGCGTGCCAATGGTTTTTGCTGGCAGGCGAGCCAAGCACTCGGCAAGTCTCGGCAAAGCAATGACCCACCCATACACACATGTACCCCATACACAATACACAATGCATTTTCCACCTACCCTCTGCCTGCAGTGTCTTCCCACTGGGTTTGTGCACATCAAGGTAGAGAAGTAAATAGGGTTGGCCAGAACCGTATATATACACCGTATATGACCGTATATTTGATGATTTCCCTGCCAAAAATACCTTATATACCGTACATATATGGTTCTGGCCAACCCAACGTATATGTACACTGTATATGGCCGTATGTACGGTAATTTTCCTGCTAACAATACCGTAAATGTACACTGTATAAACATAAGTATGTATGATTTTGGCCAAATGTAATCATATGCATATACATAAGTATGTATGGTTTTGGCCAATCGTAATCATATGCATATACAGAAGTATATATGGTTCTGGCCAACCCTAGAAGTAAACGTACACCACCTTACAAAATGCATTTCCCCCCCTCCAGTGCCATCCCACTGGGTTTGTTCACATCAAGGTAAAGACGTAAATATACATATTACCCCTTACAAAATGCATTTCCACTTACCCTCTGCTTGCGATGCCCTCCCACTGGGTTTACACACATCAAGGTAAAGATTTAACTAAAAAGACGTATCTAAAAAGACGTAAGTGTACATATTACCCCTTACAAAATGCGATTCCACTTACCCTCTGCTTGCGATGCCCTCCCACTGGGTTTACACACATCAAGGGCAGCATTTTTGCTGCGCTCGCATGGACTTCCAGAGCTTATTCCTGCGTATGTTGTTGGCAGTGTGCAAGAGTGTTTATGTGTGTGTGTGTTTGTGTGTGTGTGTGTTTGCGTGTGTGTGTGTATGTGTGTGTAATTGTGTTTATGTGTGTGTGTTTGCGTGTGTGTGTGTGTATGTGTGTGTGTGTGTGTGCATGTGTGCATGTACGCGTGCGCGTGTATGTATGTGGGTGCGCGTATGTATGTGCATCACTAGGATTAGCCAGTTTTTTTCTATACACGTATGGCAATGGAAACTTATGCATGATTATTGCGAACCTCATGCAGAGCACTTCACCCAGTCTGCAGCGCCCACGAGCCAAGGATTGTCGCCAGGTCATGTTCATTTCCTATATTTAAATGCCAACTTCATTGCAGAGCACTTACCCCAGTCTGCAGCGCCCACGAGCCAAGGATTGTCGCCAGGTCATGTTCAAACCCAATTCGCCAGCTTCGTGTCAGAACACTTACCCCAGTCTGCAGCGCCCACAAGCCAAGGATTGTTGTCAGGAGTAGGAGGCTTGGGAGGGGCAGGTTGGTTAGCGGGCTTTGGTTTTGCGTGGAGCGTGCGTGAGGGGGAGTCAGGGTAGGCGGAGAGGGGGGTGCACGGACACACACACACACAAACACACACACACACACAAACACACACACAAACAGGCAGGTTTAAAGAAAAATCCGGAGGCATTGCTGGTGCATGCTTTGGAATGTAATGCTGGGTACATGCTTTGGAATGTAGTGCTGGGTACACGCTTTGGAATGTAATAATGTAATGCTTGGTGCATGCTTTGGAATGTAATGCTGGGTACACGCTTTGGAATGTAATGCTTGGTACACGCTTTGGAATGTAATGCTTGGTGCATGCTTTGGAATGTAGTGCTCAAGTAGGGTTGGCCAGAGTCCTTTTAGCAGCATCTGCTTTTGGTGTGGTAACGACTGTATGTACATATTCCTTCGCATGCTGAGAGGGGATTGGTCAACATATGGGCTATTATTTGTACGTGTACTTCCTTCTTCAGTTGCCCGCAAGAGTAACGACTGTATGTACATAATCTTTCGCATGCTGAGAGGGGACTGGTCAACATATGGGCTATTATTTGTACGCGTACATTCCCCCTTCAGTTGCCTGCAAGAGCTGTGATCCATAACTCGTGAATGGCAGCCCTTGATCGAACCCTAGAGAAGAAAGCTTTCTCAATGCCTGCGTAGTTCCTTTATTTGGACGACGCCCGTCGAAAAGCCCCGTCTGAAAGATAACGACTTACGTAGTAGGCAGAAAGCAAGGCGCCCTCCTGAAACCGAGCGCCGGAATAATTAGGGTTGGCCAGAGCCATTTATGTACGGTATATACACGGTATTTTGGCAGGGAGTTTACCAGATATATTGTCCATATATGGTATTTTGGCAGGGAGTTTACCAGATATATGGTCCATATACGGTGTATAAATACGGTTTTGGCCAACCCTACTGATGCACATTTGATACCCAGTAAGGTCACAGTAAAGTCACAGTAAAGTCACGTGACCCAATCTTTGGTGAATTGTAATTACTCCGTCCATTTATCAAGTGTGCTAGAAGCAAGGAGGCATTGGTTGCTCCTGTTGCTAATGATCTTGCCGTTGCTCCTGAACTTCCAGCAGCTGGAGCCCACACTCATTATAAGGGACGGAGGCCATTAACAACAATAATTATTATAAATGAATAATAATGTAGGACGGAGGCCATGAAAAACACTCACGGAAATCTGAGTCCATGAAACGTACCTAGAGGAGGTTGTGCGCCTTGGCTTGGTGCATGCAAATGGCTTGTGCTGCTGCTGCTGCTGTCCGGCCGGCTGCTGGCTCCTGCCCCTGAGGCCCTGTTTGCTCACATCGATAAGTATGACAGTTGTGGCTGTGAGTGCTATGACAGTTGTGGCTGTGAGTGCTATGACAGTAGTGGTTGTGAGTGCTATGACAGTAGTGGTTGTGAGTGCTATGACAGTAGTGGTTGTGAGTGCTATGACAGTAGTGGTTGTGAGTGCTATGACAGTAGTGGTTGTGAGTGCTATGACAGTAGTGGCTGTGAGTGCTATGACAGTAGTGGCTGTGAGTGCTATGACAGTAGTGGCTGTGAGTGCTATGACAGTAGTGGCTGTGAGTGCTATGACAGTTGTGGCTGTGAGTGCTATGACAGTTGTGGCTGTGAGTGCTATGACAGTAGTGGTTGTGAGTGCTATGACAGTAGTGGCTGTGAGTGCTATGACAGTTGTGGCTGTGAGTGCTATGACAGTCGTGGCTGTGAGTGCTATGACAGTAGTGGTTGTGATTGCTTTCGTGGCAGAGTGGTCTTTGCATTCCAGTCCTGTTCAGGCCTTAAGGGTTTACAAACTCTGAACCCTAAACCCTAAACCCTAAACCCTAAACCCTAAACCCTAAACCCTAAATCCTGTACACGTGTTGCGGCATGGCGTGGATTTGGCATTGAGCACAGACTCAGTGCGTAGTGCAGTTCTTGTAAATCCTGTACACATGTTGCGGCATGGCGTGGATTTGGCATTGAGCACAGACTCAGTGCGTAGCGCAGTTCTTGGCACTGACCATTTTGTTACTAAGCATGCGTACAGCAATTATGAGCTCTGGGTATGAGGATGAGGATGAGCATTCTTGGCACTGACCATATTACTACTAAGCATGCGTACAGCAATTATGAGCTCTGGGTATGAGGATGAGCATTCTTGGCACTGACTTTATTGTTATTAAGCATGCGTACAGCAATTATGAGTTATGAGCTCTGGGTATGAGGATGAGCATGTGTAGGGTAACTTCATGCCTATCAGCCTGACATATGTGTAGGGTTGGCCAGAATTGTATATATATACACCGTATATGACCGTATATATGGTGAATTCCCTGCCAAAAATACCGTATACACACCGTATATATATATGGTTCTGGCCAACCCTACATACGTGGCTGCCGATTACCCCCTTTGTAAATCCTTTGTAAACCCCTTTGTAGGGTATTTTCAGGCACGAGGCATGAGCGTACGTAGGGTAATCGTGGGAAATAGGTATGAGCATCATTTCCATTTTAATTCATCTAGTCCTGACACCCATGCATGCACGCACTCAAACACGCAGGTACACAAACACAACAGCACTCACGCACGCACAAAGCAAGCACGCTGACATGCAGACACGTTCACAAGCACGCACGCAGGTACACAAACACAACAGCACTCACGCATGCACAAGGCAAGCACACCCTCATGCAGACACGTGCACAAGCACGCACATAGGCACATAGGCACAGAGACACACGCACACATAGACACACGCACACATAGACACACACACATAGGCACATAGACGCACGCACACAGACACAGATACTCACACACACGTGCACCCTTGCCTTCAACCCTCCCCCCAATCCCCTCTCACACACCTAGAAGAATCCCCAAAGCGCGCATGCCCTGTTTCTGACACCCCTCTGGAGCTGGCAGCAAGGTCAAAGCGAGCTACTCCAGAGGGTACAGAAGAAAACTCATGCGATGCTTGAGCATATTCCCCCTCTCCTACTGCAGCGGCTGCCGCCGCTGCTGCTGCTGCTGCTGCTGCACTGCTGCTGCTGCCCTTCATTGAGGAAAGGCGGGGGAGGGCCACCTGGGAGGTTGCTGACAAAGGGCGAGAGGGGTCGTGGTGGTGGGTGGTGGTGGTGGTGTCTCCAAGCCCTTGTTGTTGTTGTTGGCTGCTGAGTGTTGAGTAGGCAGGGGCAGCAGCTCCGCGTGCTCCGTGCGCTGCGTGGGAGGGGGCGTGGGGAAGCACGGGTGCGACAATGGTAGTGCAAAAGGTGCTGGTGTGCGGTTAAAATGAATGAGTAGCCAGGGGCAGCGGCTCCACGTGCTCCGTGCGCTGCGTGGGAGGGCGTGGGGAAGCACAGGTGCGACAATGGTAGTGGAAAGGTGCTGGTGTGCGGTTATAATGAATGAGTAGGCAGGGGCAGCGGGCCAGCGTGCTTTGTGCGCTGCGTGGGAGGGCGTGGGGTAGCACGGGTACGACATTGGTAGTGAAAAGGTGCTGGTGTGCGGTTATAATGAATGAGTAGGCAGGGGCAGCAGCTCTGCGTGCTCCGTGCGCTGCGTAGGAGGGCGGTAGGGAAGCATTAATGTGGCAATGACAACTTGTTCACATACACATATACATACACAGACACACACACACACACACACACATGCGCAAACTTGCAGCACAACCGTCTCACCAGTGTTTGGGGCCGTAGCTGTTGTGATGGGTGGGAAATGCACGGGCTGTGTGGGGCGTGGGTTGGAAATGGTGGGCTGGGAGGGAGATGAGGCCTGCGTCTTTTCCTTGGCATAGCGCACAAACTCGTCCCGGGTCATGCCTGTAGAGTTGTGGGGTCGCTGAGGGCCAGGCTTTGTTTGTGATCCCTGCATGGTTTTGGACGGGGGCACAAAAAGAAAATATATTGGCAACCAAAGCACGCCCATCAAACACATAATGCATCCCAGGTCATGCCAGTTTGATTGTGGGGTCGCTGAGGGCAAGGCTTTGTTTGTGATCCCTGCATGGTTGGACGGGGGCACAAAAAGATAATAGATTGGACTGGCAACTAAAGCACGCCCATTAAACGCATAATGCATCCCAGGTCATGCCTGTTAGATTGTGGGGTCGCTGAGGGCCAGGCTTTGTTTGTGATCCCTGCATGGTTTTGGACGGGGGCACAACAACACAAAAATTGGCAACCAAAGCACGCCCATCAAACACATAATGCATCCCAGGTCATGCCTGTTAGATTGTGGGGTTGCGTTGGTTTAGGCCCTGCGCATTCAGATGTCTGGTGTCTGGACAGGAGCACAACAGTTGTTGGTCTTGAGTCCAGATCGGTCAGTCTTTGAGAGCTGGGTGAGCAACTTTTCAAGCTTGAAAGCCCACGGTTGTGGAAAAAAGCAAGGTTGTTCAGTTTGGGATTCGCCAACAAAAGTTTGGTTAAGCTTAGAGTTCGCTAACTCGGACTTTTGACGGAACCCTGAACTGAACACCCTTGCTTGTAAAAAAGGAACATGAGAGTGTCAAGCCAATCGTATGGCTTTCATGGCTCCTTCCACCAATCAACCTTGCCTATAGACATGGCTTTTCGCCTCAAATCAAACAAGCACAAAACGCACACCTGGCGTAGCGTGACCCCCAACTTGACATCCATAAAACCCAAGGCACTGGGACGAGACCAGTTTTGACACATGGCGTTTCACTTCACATCAAACAAGCACAAAACGCACACCTGGCGTAGCGTGACCCCCAACTTAACATCCATAAAACCGAAGGCACTGGGACGAGACCGGTTTTGACACATGGCATTTCGCTTCACATCAACAAATCCAAAACGCACACACCTGGCGCAGCGTGACACCCGGGTTCACGTTCATAAAACCTAAGGCACTGGGACAAGACCGGTTTTGACACATGGCGTTTCATTTCACATCAAACAAGCACAAAACGCACACACCTGGCGCAGCGTGAAACCCGAGTTCACGTTCATAAACTCCAAGGCACTGGGACGAGACTGGTTTTGACACATGGCGTTTCACTTCACATCAAACAAGCACAAAACGCACACACCTGGCGTAGCGTGACACCCGAGTTCACGTTCATAAACCCCAAGGCACTGGGTTGAGACCTGGATGGAGCTTCTCGAAAGTCATTCACAAGCTTGCGCTCTGCAGGAGCTTTTGAAATTTGACTTGGACGGCCTGTGTGTGCGTGTGTGCGTATGTGTATGTGTGTGTATGTGTGTATGTGTGTGTGTGTGTGCGTGCACGTCTAGGGGGGAGGGAAATTGTGTGGAATTACTTGTGTATGCATGTATGCATATAGGTGTGTTTGCATGTGCTGCCTTTCAATAGTCAACAAAGCTTTTAGTGAAACCTTAAACCTCACGGTGAAGTGTCAATGTAATTATTCAGGCATCATTGTAATGCAATGACAGACACAATGGTGATTACAAAATTACACAATTAGAAATACACAAAGCACAAAGCATAATATTTGATCACTAACAGTGGCAAAAATGATAAGATCTGTGTGTCAGGCTGCTAGTATTCAAGCACATGTTTAGGGTTGGCCAGAACCGTATTTATACACCGTATATGACCGTATATTTGGTGATTTCCCTGCCAAAAATACCGTATGTAAACCGTATATATATGGTTTTGGCCAACCCTACACATGTTGCACGGACCTTACGGGTGCCAGGTCTCTTTGATAGCGACCCATTTCAACACTACGTCTACTCTTCCTGCTAAAACCGAAACCTTGTGAATGTGGATGGTGCACGCAGCCAGGGGTTGCCTGGTTTCTGATAGTAAGAGCGCATTAAACAGTTTCCTTTGTGGATGGTGCACGCAGCCAGGGGTTGCCTGGTTTCTGATAGTAAGAACGCATTAAACAGTTGCCTTTGTGGATGGTGCACGCAGCTAGGTGTTGCCTGGTTTCTGATAGTAAGAGCGATTTAACAATTTCCTTTGTGGATGGTGCACGCAGCTAGGGGTTGCCTGGTGTCTGATAGTAAGAGCGCATTAAACAGTTTCCTTTGTGGATGGTGCACGCAGCTAGGGGTTGCCTGGTGTCTGATAGTAAGAGCGCAATAAAAAGTTTTCTTTCTTGCTCGAGGTGTGATCAGCACTGCCGCCCTTTTACGATCATCCAGAACGGGACCTGCCTCCATCCAACCTATGCATTCTCTTCCAATTTAAATTAAGTCGGCAGTATTACAGGCATTAAATCAATTGCCGCCCCTGATGCTTGATGCTTGCAAGACACACACACACACACTGACACACAGACACAGACACAGACACAGACACACACACACTGATGCCTGATGCTTGATGCTTGCAAGACACAAGCAGCATTGAAACGCTGCATTGTAACTCTGCATGAAAGCCCTGCATAGATAATCTGCAGCCGACCGACAGAGAGCAAATCCCACACACCAAACACATACAATCACACGCACGCACGCACGGGCACACACAAACACACACACACACACAAACACACACACACACAAGCAAACCCACACTCAACCCCCCCCTTCCCCCCCAAAACACAAGCAAACCCACATAAACCCACCTGCTGCCGCTGATGCTGCTGCTTTTTTGGCCCCCCCTGCTCTCTCGCTCGCAGTGTTGAGGGTGTGGCCCTTGTGCCCTTGGTCTGCAGACTGCAGCTTGAAGTCTGCCCCTGAATCGAGCTGTCGAGAGCTGTCAGCGTTGAAGGCTGCCATAGGCACGATGCGGCCCTGTGTGTGCATGTGCGTAAGTGTGTTTGTGTTTGTGTGGTGTGCGTGTGTGCGTATGTGTGTTTGGGTTTGCGAGCTGTCAGCATTGAAGGCTGCCATAGGCACGATGCGGCTCTGTGTGTGTGTATGCGTGTGTGTGTGTGTGTCATGTGCATGTGCGTCTGTGTGTTTGTGTTTGTGTGGTGTGACTGATGAGTGTGTGCGTGCGTGTGTACGTGTATGCTTGGGTGTTTGCTAAGACGTGTATACAGATAGCCCTTGCGGTTTGTGTTAGCTTTGGTAAGTCACACAGATCATGTCAGATCACACAGATATACCAAGCAACAAGGGTGGTGCCTTGCCGCCTTCTTAAGCTGTTTGTTGGGATCCTTATAGTTTGAGCAGCCATGCCGGGTGAGAGGCCTTTGTCATCCTAAAACAACTTGCTGCCCAGCCACTGCCGTGGTAGAAGGTGCACATGAAACCCGAAATCCACACACAAGTGGTGATAACACCCCAAGCGTGGAATGAGGATTCTTGGGCTCTGCTATCAGACGACGATGTACTCATGCTACCAAGCTAGTTTGATCCATTATTAATTAAGGACCCATTATCAATTAAGGATATTGATTAAGGATAAGAATTACTGATACTGATTAAGGATTATTAAGGATCCATTATTAAGGATCCATTATTGATTAAGGATAGGGATTAATGAAATTAAATAAGGATGATTACGGATATTGATTAAGGATCCATTATCGATTAAGGATCCATTAATTGATTAAGGATAAGGATTATGGATGATTTAAAATATTGATTAAGGACCATTATTGAGGATCCATTACTGATTAAGGATCCATTATTGATTCAGGATAAGGATTAACGACATTGATTAAGGATGATTAAAGATATTAATTAAGGATCCATTATCGATGAAGGACACCGAGACGGCCACTACTGATGGATACTCACTTGACCAAGCAGGTTCAAACCCTCTGAGGAGCCTGGCCTGACCATGGACCACAAGGCTAATAGGGCAGCTACCCAAAAGGAAGGTTTGCAATCTATATTAAACCAATTGACCAAGCAGGTTCAAACCCTTTGAGGAGCCTGGCCTGACCATGGACCACAAGGCTTGTAGGGCAGCTACCCAAAAGGAAGGTTTGCAATCTATATTAAACCAATTGACCAAGCAGGTTTAAACCCTTGAGGAGCCTGGCCT
>Ga0307960_1002826_pt1 | contig 10431 bp, 12 predicted proteins | sample OrgLakmetagen542_FD_201832 | JGI IMG/M metagenome (GOLD analysis project Ga0307960, IMG submission 201832) | Saline water microbial communities from Organic Lake, Antarctica - #542 | ecosystem: Environmental > Aquatic > Non-marine Saline and Alkaline > Saline | place: Antarctica: Organic Lake... | reverse complement strand
CAGCCACAGCCACAGCCTCAGCCACAGCTTCAGCCTAAGCCTCAGCCATAACAAACAGCAGTAGCAGTGAACAGGCAGCATTCACAGGGGGGCTCTCGAACTCAAAATTTAATTCCCGGCAGGGCCCTCCCGAAGTGCCCTCGAACTCATAAAATAATCCCCAAACCCCCTCACGAACCAAAATCGTAATTTTAATTAATTTTTTGAAAGTGGGCTCCCGAAGTGATCGTGAACGGACGGTATACATATACGGTGTATATACGGTGTTTTTGGCAGGGATTTAACCAAATATACAATCATATACGGTGTATATGTACGGTTCTGGCCAACCCAATTTTATATCATATTTATAAATCTTTCTTGTGTGCCGATGTGTCTGGGAGCCAGCATTGCGTGCCCAAAGTCTTTGTCATCTGCGATATAGCCCTAACTGTTCGTCTAGCTGTGTACCACATCAGGCGAGGAGTCGCTCCTGCATGGTATGTGGTATAACGTGATAAAAAGGCTTGTCCACTCATTTGGAAATGCGCTGCATCCCTACAGTCATTGTACGTAAAGCTGTGTTCTTAAACTGTGGGGGTTCTCCCTTTTTACTTTGTACAAGACAGTGGTATTGCCACTCACGCTTATCCCTTTTCTCCTATGCAGCGGTATCGCTGCTCACAAATTTGCACCTGCTAAAAAGTGGTGTGCGCTTATTAAACAGTGGAATTTGCCACTTGCAATTTTGCGCCTATTGAGCAGTGGTGTGCGCTCACTGGACAGTGGGATTGGCTGCTCACAATTTTGCGCCCATTGAGCAGTGGTGTGCGCTCATTAAACACTGGAATGTGCCACTCGCAAATTTGCGCCTATTGAGCAGTGGTGTGCGCTCATTGGACAGTGGGATTTGCCACTCACAAATTTTGTGCTATTGAGGAGTGGTATGTGCTCATTAAACGGTGGAGATTGCTGCTCACAATTAAGCGCCCATTCATTAGGGATATGCGCTCAATACACAGTGGAATTTGCTGCTTACAATATTCCGCCAATTGAATAAAGGCATGGGCTCATCAAACTTAGAAACTTGTAAATAAGCACCAACAAATCAGGAATATGTGATCATCAAATAGTTGTACTTATGTTCGCGATGACGCGCTCAGATGCGTAGCCAGCCACTGACGCTCGTTTTCTTTTTTGCGTGCATTTGCAGGGTGTGACCTCATGGTTTGTATTCTACTTGATTAAGGCCAAGGGCGTGGAGGATGCAGCACAGGTGTGTGCGTGCATACGTGTGTGTACGTGCATGTATGTTTGTTTGTGGGCGCATATTTCCTTGTTATTGTGTTCTATTAGGTGCCATCCTCTAATCAGCTGTACCTTGTCATGTGGGCACGCTGCTGGGTTCGCATTTGCGCGAGTGTGTAGCGTCTTATTGCCGTCAGTGTCTCGGTGCGTTCTTGGTGCCGTCAGTGTGTGGCGTCTTGGTGCCATCAGTGTCTTGTACTTTGTACTTTGCTTCACGCAGGCGGGTCTCCGTGTATCTGGACTAGAGCTAGGTGGCCTGTTTGGCAGCCTGCTAGCTGGCAAGCTCAGCGACTGGCTGATTGGTAGGGCCAAGGGCAAAGGGGGCAACGTGGGCAAGCGTGTGCAGGTACGGAAGCGTGTCGCCGTGCAGGTAGAACGTGCAGTTTAGAAAAGAAGAAAGGAAACTGTGCACAGTGGAAAAAATTTCCCACATTAAGAAAAAGGCCACCTTGGTATCAGGTACCGTAAAACTCCTCCACCACAGGAATTAAGGACAAGTGTGGGAGCATCGCTAGCAACGCTAAAAAATTGGCAAAGCCCATCACGGGCGCAACGTGTGCATGCATATGCATGCGTGCGTGTGAGTGCGTATGTGTACGTGTGTGTGCGCGTGTGTGTACCTGTGTGTTTGGGCATTTGTATGTGTGCGCACGTTTGTCTGTGTGTTTGTGCGTGTGCACGTGTATGTGCGTGTGCATGCCTGTGAGTACTCGCGCGCGTTTGTGTTTGTATTTGTGTGCACGTGTGTGTGCAAACGTGTTTGTGCGCGCGTGTGTGTGTGCATGCCTGTGTGTGTGCCTCGCTGCCTTACAGACACTGCAGTGGTGTGCATGACGCAGTGCTGGAGCATCCTTTGCTGAATCAGGTGTGAGGATGTGCTGGTGCTGCTGTTCCCTGAGTTCCATGTCTGTTGAGAGGGCAGGTGCGAGTATGGCGCCCGGGCTGGCCGCGATGTCTGAACACTGTTTCAACACACAGTGCACGGCAAGCACCTGCACCGTGCTCTCCATGCCCCGCAAATAGTCCAAGCCAACACGGACCGCGTCATTCAAGGGTCCCATCCAAGCAAACTTCCGCGCGTCATGATCATCTGACTAAATTAAAATTATATAGCCCATCAAAATTAGTACTACTTGATCCTGCTGGCATGGTCAACCGTAAACTTTGCAGCCGGAACACAACCAGCCGGTACCTGACGCAGCAGTGCCCTAGAAAGTGTGCTGATAGATGCTGCACCATCAGGAAATGTTCCGGGGCCTGGCTGAGGAATCCTGGGCAGCTTTCAAACATGAAACTTTACACTCGGCACCCCAGGATCCCAGATTTTATTTGACATGGTGAAGCTTTTGGTTAGAAGCCTATGTCGAGTCTCAGCCCGGGAGGTGCCCTGGGTGGGCCTGGGGAGGAAGTCTGGACCCCAACAAAAACAAAATTTTGCTTTTCAACATCATACACCGCACCCCAGGGTCCCAGAATTCATCTGACACGGTATGCGTTTTGGTTAGGAGCATATGCCGAGTTTCAGCCCGTGGGGTGGCCTGGGTGAGCCTGGGGAGGCCTGTGTGAAGTGTGGTGGGAATCTGACAACGCTAGGGGCTCACGCCCCCATGAGGGGGGCTTCGCCAAAAAAGTTCCCAATTATATCGTGGCTATCTATGCGTTTAACACGCAATCAATGCTGTAAGCCGTATGGCTTGGGGGGTGAATAGGGCGTGCAAGTTACGGGTGCAAGCTTTCTGGCACGGAAGGGAAGGTACATTGTGCATTGCATATGTATGGAAGGGAAGGTACAGACACAATCAACGTTTCAATGTATGAGCGTCAATGTATTGTACGAGCTGTGCGTGCGTACTTTCTCATTGTACGTTATCTTACAACATGCCTGGTACTGCACTTGCTCTCCGCCTGCAGGTGGTCATGATGTACACTGTAGGCATTGCAGCCTCCTTATTGTGCTTCCAAGCCATCCCTGCCTCCATGTCTGCACTGCAATGGCTCAACGTCTTCATGATCGGCTTTTTCCTGTGAGTGTCTCTACGGCTTCCTTTGCATGTGTCTGCGCCCTTATGGACTGCAATAACCCAACGTAGTCGTGGCTTCTTTCTGTGAGTGTCTCTACTACTTCTTTTGCATTTGATTACGCGCTCGTTTAAAACAATAGCCCAGTGTAGTTGCGGCCTCTTTCTGTGAGTGTCTCTACAGCTTCCTTTGCATTTGTTTACGCGCCCAGTTAAAACAATAAAGCAGGATTGGCTTCTTTTGTGAGTGCGGCTGCAAATTGTTTCTAACTGGTTTTCCTTTGTTTTAAAGCACTAAAGGCAAAAAACACATAGATGTGTTTGAAAGGCAACGATACATTCGAAATAATATCAGGGATATATCAAACTACAAGGCCGCACAAGGTGCATGAGTGTGCACAAAGCTGGCCGACTGTCACTTTGACTGCGTTGTCACTTCTAACCTCTTCGCTGCGTCAAACCACTGTGTCCACTGTGTCAGTATGCATGTGGCAGCTGTCACGCCAAATTTGCCGACTCATCGTGTGATCGTAAGCGTGCCATTTGATTGAAAAGTGCCTTTTGATCAGGCATGTGCATACCATGCCCACTTCTTTTGTGTCACGCGAAAAATGTAGGTATGGCCCCCAGATGCTGATCGGCCTGTGTGGTGCTGAGTTAGTGGGCCCAGACAGCGTGGGCGCCAGCGAAGGCTTCCTGGGCTGGGTGGCCTACTTGGGAGCTGCCAATGCAGGTGGGTAGCACTGCACACTAGTGCAGCATAAGCGATGCTTTTTGATCGGTCTGAAACGGCCAAGAAATGATGAGGGAGTTCTTCTTGGTCAAAGTAGGGAATGGGTTTTTGTCTAATTTGGTTTGTCGTTAGTGAGAAGGACCTACAAAGTTATGATTCATGCTCACAAGAGCATCCTGAGTACCGTACATAAAGTATATCACCACCCCTAATTATTGTTTTTTGGTGACAGATTACTCGTGAAACAGTGGTAATATATATATTATTTCTAGGGGTAGCGGTTCGGGTATTTAGGGGGGCGGTAACGAAAAATAACTATTGTTCAAAGTGACGAGCGGAGAAGACGCCCCCCCTGCTCCGCCTGCACCTTCCCCCCCAGACCCCGTCCGCCTGCAGCAGGCAAGAGCATACCAGGTTGAGCAAGAGGCAAAGGAGCGCAAGAACAAGTACCCGCAGACATGCAAAACTTGCAAACCTTGTTGTGACCCCACAGGATTGTACAGTTGGCACTGCATTGGCATTCTGTAATTATGCTACTAATTAAGTTGACAGGGATGCGCAGGCGTACAACGTGCATACACATGTGCACACAAACTCACACACACACATATACACACACGCACACACATGCACAGGCGCACACACTCACACACTCACACAGGCGCACACACGCACAGACACACGCGCGCGCACACACACACACACACACACACACACACACACGCACACGCACACGCACACGCACATGCACACACTCTCTCTGGCACCCTTGCACACACGTGCTCACACACACACACACACACACACATGCACACATTCTAGCTATAGCACCCAAGCAGCACGCAAAGCTAGCACGCGCATGCAGTAGCAGTAGCAGCAGTGACGGCAACAACAGCGAGAGTGCTTACTCCTTTGAGAGGGGGTGGTTGCTGTTTTTTTCTGTAAAATTAAACTTTTTCCAGAGGGGGGGGGTGAGTACATGTACGTACGGTAGTTAGATGTTTGACCGCACATACCACCCACAGACGTTTATTTGCAGAAAGTGTGATTCAGGCACATGCCTGCCTTGAACACATGCAAACCTGTTCGCCTCACTGAAATCCCACTCCAAAAAAACGTCAGTATGACGCAGGAACAGAGCTAGCCGGTAACTTCCAGCTCATCCCCATTGTAAGCCTGTGTGCTCTTGTGGTCTTACACTTGCACTCACAGGCATCCCCCTGTCCATCATCGTTAAAGACTATGGCTGGAACGCGTACTTCAGCACGCTAGCGGCTGCATGCGGTTTGGCGCTTGTGCTTCTGTGGCCCATGATGAATTTACCCAGTCAGGTGCGTAGGCTTGTCTGGTAAAATCTGCCATTAAAAGGCAGCATCTGTCATCGGCACCATTCTTCGTGCATGACATAAGGACGCTTTGGAGCTAGTTGTGCTCACAAGATCCTGGATGAGTGCCCATTATAAGCTTGCGTGCTAATTGCAATCCGCTGGTAGGTACGTTCGAAGTAAGATGGAGCAAAATAAATGCGGTTCCCACCTAATTGTTTTTAATGCCTTCTCCCAAAAATAACGTGCAGGTGCAACGAGTGGCTCGGCGTAAAGCTAGGTTGGAATTGGAGCAGAAGCAAGAGTGAGATAGAGTGTGCTTTTCTTGCTTAGCAGAAGTCCCACTAGTTGCATCTTGCTTAGCACACCGGGATGGTGTAGCTTAGTGTTTGGTGTTATGAAGCTGCTTACAATTTATGTCTCAAATTTCTTTAGTGTGTGCCCCCTAGCACCATTTTGCTTTCAAGCATCATTATTTTTAAGTAACACCAGCTAATCAAAAGGTGAGATGCGGTCCTAGCAATGATTAAGAAACAGAAACATGACAGCTCATTTGGTGTTGTGCTTTGTAGTGCTTTCAGATTGGCATTCCTCTTATGATGGTTGTCGATGGCATTAATGCTACATCTGGTGGCTGCGCAGGGAATACGTGGCCTTGGCTCACACATGTTACAGGCAGCATGAAACAAATAATATATGAAGTTATTCCACAGAAGGCTTGCTTGTTTTCTATTTTGCTGCGTGTTTGTTAATAATGCTGTAAAATATATTCAGCTTCATCTGATATGTTTAATATCTCACACCCTCCGAGGGTGAGTCACCGGCCGGTAGCACCGAACGTTGTGTAGCTAATTTAATAGCTGCTACAACATCCTTAAAGAGGGTAAGGGTCAAGGATCAGGTAAGGTTACACTGGCTCGGTATATATGCCTCATGGGCATCTGAACGGAAGCTTTTTTAAAAGGCCTGTAACCACATCTAGCTAAACAAAACGGGAAGCGTCCATGCAGACGTGAAATAATTTAGGGAAAGAAAAGAAAAACTACGCAGGCAGTGAAAACCACTCCCCGCAATAATTGAGGAAAAGGAGCCACTTTGGTGCCGAGTACCGTAAAGCTCCTCGCTCCACCGTAAAAAGGAAAGAAAAATCAATGGGGATCAGGAGGGTTGCAGACTTGGCCTGAAACCGGCTCCTGATGAGAGTTGATAATAGTACTGGAACGGGCACGTCTGGTATGGACAAGTGTAGCAGCAAAGTTCACAGAGTACACATGGAGCTTGGAGGCAAGCTTTTTAACTCTTTAAGGATCGAGACCCAGTTCCTTGAAAGGCTTTTTCTCGTGACGCCCATGATCTATCAACCTCTTCTGCCTTCTCCGCAGCCTTCTTTACTCCCTGCTTGACAGCATTGGAAGCCAAAACGGACGACAATAACAAAAGACAATAACAAGACACTAGTTTTTGTGATGAGCAACAAAATTTGGCTACAGGAGGGAAGGGAAGGCAGGAATTTATTTGTTACTGACTTAAAAGCTTGCTTTATTTTACGAATTAGTCCATGTGACTGGTCAGGCATGACATGGCAAGTATACACTCACCCACTCACTCTCTCACACTCACTCACACTCAAGCATGACAGGGCAAGTACACTCACTCACTCACTCACTCACTCACTCACTCACTCACTCACTCACTCACTCACTCACTCTCTCACTCTCTCTCACTCTCTCTCACTCTCTCTCACTCACTCTCACTCTCTCTCTCACTCACTCTCACTCTCTCTCACTCACTAACTCACTCTCTCTCTCTCTCACTCTCTCATCACTCACTCACATCAGAGTACTTGAAACCACGGATTGTTGAGTCAAGCACGTTTTTGATGGCATCAAGAGGGTCCAGGATCATCCTGGCACCCATCTGATGCAGGCGGCAGAGCGCTACCAAAAAGTGGAGGGAGGCAGGCTTCTGCCTAGAAGACAGGATCCTCCTCAGACTTGGTTCGACCACGTGCATGAGGCTGCATTGCGGAGGGAATGAGAGTAGATCAAAGGTTTGAGAATTAAACAAAAAGGGATCTCCTAAGGCCGAGCGCCACGGAGTGTACTTTATTTTCTTGCGGAACAACAAACAAGTTCAGGACAAATGAAAAGTGCTTTCCTCTGTATTAATCACATCCTGTGTTCCTGTGCAGATCCCCTTGCGAAACCACTCACCCTTTGTTTACGTAGTTGACGAACACAACTTCTACCAGGGTTACCTCTCCGACGTGGCCGCTGGCTTGCAATGTGTTGATAAAATGTTGAGCTGTGGTCTGCGGGTGAAGAGATCAATCAATTCAAGGGATCAATGTTGGCCTGGTGTTTTTGTAATGTGTCATACAGCAACATAGCGGTTTAACATGATGATCTTTTGTAAACCATACTGCAGATCACTCACATCAACCAGCTGCTTGTTAGCTAGGTTCACCGCGTTCCCCCGACCACCATGAGGAGGCAAAACGCCATCAAGCCTGGAAGAAATGGACAAAAGTAATTTGCTGAATGGCTGAGGTATACTGGACATTGATGGACAAGCACGAATACAAGCGCACTCAGGGAGTAATAAGCGTGCATGCGCACATCGTTGAGAACATGGAATTGATCAATTGGAGCAATTGTGGCTATTGCTCGTGACAACGACTCACGCGTTGCTTGCCCCCACTCGCCCTACGAAGGACAGGTCCTCAAGGCAGGAGACGAGCTCGCGGGCATTGAGGAGGGTTGAGCAATCTAAAATCTTGTCTGTTAACTCTACGTTCAGGTCCTTGGCGATGCTCACACCAACCTTGGCCTGCATGGCGCGGACGTTGAACGCCAGAGTACTCATTTTAAACTTTTTAGTTATTATTTGGGTTGGGACCCCCTGGACCACACCCAGGGTTGCACAACACGGCCACGCCACGCCACGCCACGCCACGGCACGCCACGCCACGGCAGGCCCCCAAAACGTGGTGAATTTTTGACTTCACGAAACAGCTCCAAAATGCTTGTGTCAGCTTGCTTTAGTGTTAGAACATTGATGGCTGCCTCAAACAGATCAAATTCTACTTGGCGGCTCCTTTCCAATGCAGTTGCTTGCTGATAGTGAATACACTACTATCCGCACATCTTTTCTTTTCTTTTCTTCGTCTGCCTCATACGGGAGGGATGTGTGGAGGGTGTGGGAGCTGATGAGCGAGGTGAGTTTTGATGCTGTAAAGGAGTGGCAGAGTCCCTCCGGCTGAACTGCCCTGAGGAGGCCCCAACAAAGGGTCCTGCTCCTGCTCCATTCTTCTTTTCTTCAAAGATGTCCGTCCTGGACGTGCATGAACATTAAGGACGTGCATTTGCAGCAGCAGCTGGAGGGACGTGCATGAACACTAGACGTGCATGGACATTAAGGACGTGCATTTGCAGCAGCAGCTTGAGGGACGTGCATGAACACTAGACGTGCATGGACATTAAGAACGTGATGGGAACAATCTCTCACCTGCTCGGCCTTCTCCTCCAGGCCTCCAGGTCTGTCATCATGGGCTTCAGCTCCTGCTCGCTCGGAATACCTTGAGGTACTGAAACATCTCTGCCCGTTATAGACATGAGCTCTCAGCCTTCCTACATCCCCCCCTAGCTACAAGCTGCTTGCATCCATGACACCTCCATTTCTGCTGCCCCTCAAAAGGGGTGGTATAATAGCTCTCGAATGTTGTTTGATGAGTTACCATTTTAATATAAATGTAGCTAGGAGGAGGGAGGAAGGAGGAGGGGAGTAAAAAGGGTCAAAGACGGCAAAAAAATTAAGAAATTTCTATAAGTTAAATTTCCTCCGTGGCGTGGTCCGTGGCGTGCCGTTTCGTGGCGTGGCGTGGAAAAACGTCACGAAGACCCTCCGTGGCGCCGTGTTGTGCAACCCTGACCACACCCCCCCCCCCTACCCCCCCTTCCGGTGCCCCCACCCAGACAAAAAGGGTACCAATCTGCTCCTTTTCCAAATGGGCATCCATCTGCATACTTATTACATCCAAAGAGTGGAGTGATGCAGAGTTATGGGGCAAAAACTGAGTTGCGGGCGATCTTGCATACATGACCTACCAAGCACCCACAACTGACTTGCATGACCACAAATTGCATTCCTTTCTTCAACATTCCTTTGAGCATCTTATGTTGGCACCATCCTGCAAGTTTGGAGTGATGGGCTGCTCCTTTGGCTTCACACACCCCGCGGCCCACACCCATGCACGCGTGGCTCTGACTTGTGGCCATGCACACAGACCCCCCCTTTCATCCAATTTGCTCAAAAAGGGTGCCAATCGACTGGGCTTGAGCAGAGGATTCCGCTGATATATATTTAAAATTTCGTAGAAGTGGCCCAGAAAATTTTTAGAGAACCCCCCCAAAAAACTTCAAACCCCCGACCCCCCCCCCCCTTTCCAACCCCCTCCGATTGGACCCATACATGTACCAATCGAAAGCTCTTGATGCGAGGATTCCAAATATCTAATTTTTATTCGAAAATTTCGGACTGACTGGAATTTTCCTGCCGACCGAACAGTACCGAAAAGTTGATCTAAAATGAGTTTACATTTGTAACTAAATTGGCGCACATAATGACGATGGCATCCCTGTGGGAAAAAACTTAAATACCAAGAAGTCTGTACACTGACCGCCAGCGCTATCGCTATTGGTAGAAATCTCAATATTTTTTAGGCGTGGTCAATTAGTCGGAGCCCTTTCTCAATGCTGGGGTCACATGATTTGCAACGAGGGCATTATGTTACCTTTCCAAACACGTGTATATGCAAATTGGTAGGTGACACTTGACTGCAGCATTCAATACATTGATGAATCCTACCTGAGCTTATGGCACCGTTTCTACTTTTAGGAACAATAGTGATGATCCTTGTCACCGTTTCTTCAAACCAAGAGGCATACAACTAAACAAACGCAATATACATTTAAACAAAGTTAAGTACTGTGTAGACACCTCCCCTGCAAGTAGGAAAGGCACGAAAACAACGTAAGCTGCTAATGCCTCGCTTTCTCAGACACCGTAG
>Ga0307960_1002814_pt1 | contig 10455 bp, 8 predicted proteins | sample OrgLakmetagen542_FD_201832 | JGI IMG/M metagenome (GOLD analysis project Ga0307960, IMG submission 201832) | Saline water microbial communities from Organic Lake, Antarctica - #542 | ecosystem: Environmental > Aquatic > Non-marine Saline and Alkaline > Saline | place: Antarctica: Organic Lake... | reverse complement strand
TAATTCCCGACAGGGCCCTCCCGAAGTGCCCTCGAACTCAAAAATTAATCCCCAGACCCCCTCACGAACTGAAATCGAAAATTTAATTAATTATTTGAAAGTGTGGTCACGAAGTGATCGTGAACGAACGGTATAATAAATAAGACGGCCATGTGCCACAATTTACTTGCGCATGTGCTTTACCCATGCATGCAGTAATCCTTGCTTGCAGTCGTTTTGTATTGTTTAACTGTCTTCCACGATTGCACAACAACAGGGCCTTTTGTTTGCTGTCTGAATGTTTAGCATGAGCAAAGCAATGACAAATGAAATTGCTCTCCTTTTGGATGCTTAGTAACACAACGAAGAAGCCTTTCACTTTGACTGCAAGGACCCACGCAGTTAAAGTGAAAGGCTAGAGCTAACCTTTTTTCCGTTGCTCTGTTCACGTCATTTTGATTTACAAGAATACTTACAGGGCGATGGAGCCCTTTTACAAGAATACTCACAGGGCGATGGAGCCCTTTTTGCAGTCATGACGATAGGGAAAGTTAATGAAGACATGTTCCCTCACAACCATCTCAATTCACAAGAACACTCACACAGCAATGAGGCCCTCCTTGCGGTCTGAACCGTAGGCTAGGGCGGCAGCGGTAGGCTCGTTGATAATACGTAGCACGTCTAAACCAGCAATGCGACCGGCGTCCTTGGTGGCTTGACGCTGGCTGTCATTGAAGTAGGCTGTAGGTGCCAAACAAGAAGAGTATTAGTTTACAGAACCGGGAAGCTGTTCTTGAAACTAACCGTGGGACTGAGCAAGATTGAAGCTATGAAAAAAAAAGGCAGGTCACTCGTTCAGGGTAGTCAGGTGACACAGTGTCAGCCTTTTGAATTGTTTAGTATCAACAGCAGGATATGGTCCTGAGCCTTCAGAGCGTAGATGAATGTTAAGGGGCGAGGGGGACAAGCAGCTCAGCTGGGGTCGATAAGCAATGCACGGCCCTTGAAAATGATGGCACTTGTATACCCAGCTAGGGTCCTTACCCTTCTTGTGATACAGCAATACGACAAATAACTACATAATTGAAGAGAACAAGATGCAGCAATCGGTCTGCCGCAATGCATGTGATGACAGCTTAATAGCGATTGACACCTAGTCGCTGGGACAAACTTTGAGCGGACAGGTTGGTTGCGAAAGACAAAGGCACAGGCCAAAACATTGACCCACCAGGCACGGTAATGACAGCTTTGCTGACGGGCTGTCCCAGGTAGGTCTCTGCAGGCAGGAGGGGAGAAAGGAAGGGAGACAACAAAGGGGTCAGAACTCACGTCCAGTGTGTGTGTGTGTGTGTATGTGTTTCACTTTGGACAATCCCACGGCCAATTGTGCCGGTGTGTTAGAGACAGCTGGATACAGCATCTCAGGGTATCACCCATCCAAAGGAATGCGCTTAAATAGTCCACTGACAGTTCCCCTTACAGTACAGGATGTGCGCAGCGACAGCGAAATATCTGTCGATGAACCCTCCTCCAATGCCACCAGCACCAGCAACGGGAGCCTTGTCTTGATAACTCACACTAACCAACATTCACACCTGCGGTCTCCTTCATCTTTGACAGCACAAACGCGCCAATCTGTTGGGGGGAGTACTGGTTGCCACCAGCCTGAAGGTGATATGAAAGTTTAGTGTTATTGGTACAAGCTTTGGGTCGAAAAAAAATAGGCTGGCCGAAGGACAGCCCCAAAGAGCAAAGGGCTGGGCAAACAGCGAGACGACTGCCTTGTAAATGTGCGGAGCACATAGCAGCAGTGTTGCACTTTCAATGGTAGGAAGAGGCAAGCATGCGCAAATGGAGGGTCGTACGTAGCATTCTGGCAAGAATGTGTACGCAGCTTCTTTGCCTTCGTTGCACGATGCTAGCAGTGCCATGCCAAAAGCATCGCTTCCAAAATATCACTGAACTTAAAGGAGTTGCCTTCTTAACCTATAATGGTGGACTGGCCCCCATACCAAATGCTCACCTCTACCCAGGCATCTCCGTTAGGGGCCTTGATGATCTTGTAGGGCACCATCTGTAATTACGAGGAAGGAGATACATTCAGTCCCCTAAATTAACTCTCAGTGTTCACTGAGCCTTCAACTTGTGGGTGAGAGACAAACACCAGTGTGTGTCTAGCTCCCTGATTGTGCAAACGCGTCTGTGGTGCTCATACAATAAGGCATGATCAGGGGGCACGAAGCATAGCACAGGTCGCCACGTTAAAACCTGTTGAACACGAAATAATTGTAGCGTGCAGTTGCACCAAGTGCTCATACACACAGGTATGATCAGGGGGTGGGTATGCAAAGTGCAAGTCACTGCAAACTAAAACTGACAAAAGAAGAAAGAGGGATTGCAGCCTGCACGCTGCACAAATAAAATGGGCGTACCTTGGCCTCCTTCTGCGTCTGGGGGTCATCGAACGAGCGGCCTATCAAGCGCTTGGTGGCGGACACGGTGTTGGTAGAGTTGGTGACGGCCTGAAAAAAAGTGGGGATGTGTAATTGAGGTCAAAGCATGCACTACTGCCATCCCAGCCCCCATCCCCACCACCACCATTACCACCACCAGCACACGTAACAAGAGAGCAGCAGGGTACAAAGCAGAGTTGGTGACAGCCTGGATGCGCTAGTGATCTAATGGTTGAAAGGAGGGAAACAATAAGACTGACGTAGTGACACAGCGTTGACAGACTTGATGATAGAACACACAAGGTCAAAGAGTGGATAGGTAAGCAAATCACGCCTGTGGCTGGCATTCTGGGGCTAGCACCATGCAAGCTGGCTGCACTCTCTTCGTTGCAATTCTATTCGTATGTCTGCCTACTACTACTGCCATGCACACATGAGCATCGCGATGCTCACCTGTCGCTTGGCAGGCAGACCCACGAGCCGCTCTCCCTTCTGGGTGAAGGCCACCACAGAGGGAGTTGTGCGTGTGCCCTCTGTGTTCTCAATCACCTTGGGCAGCTGCAGGGGTCAGTTGATGGAAGCATGGACGTTCAGCAGTAAAAAATGTTGGCTGAAATAGGCTGACAGGTATCTGTTGTGTTGTCAGTTGTGAGATGCGGAAAAAACGTGTGTGTGTGAGGATGTACGCAAACTTGTGCGCCTTGCTAACAGCATAATTTTGATGCGTGTGCGATTTTTTAATGTGTGCTGTATCACGCATGTACATGCCTTAATGTTTGTACGCACTGGTGGCTTTGAGCGTAGGCATGTATGCTTGTGCGTGTGTGTGCGTGTGTGTGTGTGCATGTGTGTGTGTGTGCATGTGTGTGTGTGTGTGTGTCATGTGAGTGTGTGTGCGCGTGTGTATGTGTGTGTGTGTGTGTTTGTTTCATGTGTGTGTGTGGGGTGTGTGTGCGTGTGCGTGTGTGTGTGTGTGTGTGTGTGTGTGTGTGTTTTCCTGTTCCCACATTACTTTGCCCCCACACACCTTGCCCTCCATGACGGCCACACATGAGTTGGTTGTCCCCAAGTCGATACCGATCACAGCGTCTTGAAGGGAGGAAGAGGTGCTGAACAGTACACAAACACAACACAGGAAACACTTGTGAAATTGAACTTAAGAGAGGAATGTTGGAGGGGCGGTCGCTGGTGGTGTGTGCTGGGGGAACTTCTAGTGGCTGCGAAAAGAGTCTCATGAATTCACTCACCTAATGGCACGGGAGCCGAGGGCTTCCAGAGACCCAGCCTGCGAGTATGAGTGATTGAGCGAGAGGTTTGCATGGTGGACGAGGAGTAGGCGAGAAGAGTGCTCGCGAGAGGTTGAGGCATAAGGCTTTGCAAATTGACTGAAATGATCCCCGCAGCACAAAGCCTTCACAACCATGAAATCGGCATAAATTCTCGTAGATTACCTGCTTTAGCAGGCCCCGGCATGCGCCCGCGGCGAGCTGAGGAAGCATTGTGATGTGTGTTCCTAATAAACGGGTACAATATTATTTAATCTGTTTTTACTGATCAGTGGGTTTCCTCAACTCCTGAAAATTGCAAGGTCCAAATGCCGAAATTCAATTATACATTATATGGTGTCTCTCTCAGTCACCATGGCTGTTGAATTTACTAAGTTTAGTAGCTGATCAATCGCTGATGTGCTGATGCGGGCACATCAGCAGTTTACACCCAATAAATCACAAATGTATTAAATCAAAAAATAAGCTGCTCCCGTTTTAGTGGGAATCGCGCACTAAGTTTCAGACATCTGAACTAGAAAAAAAAACTACGCAGGCAGCAAAACATTCCCAAATCAATGAAGGAAATGAGACATATTGGCCTGAAGTGCTGTGAGTCTCCTCCATCAAAGGAAAAAAGAAAAAAGTGGGGATCTGGAGGGTGGCTGGCAGTCCCCTGCTCACCAAGACCTTAGAGCAACTGTTTTTTTCAAGTGCACATCCATGCAGTCTCAGTCAGTTTGTGCGCATAACGGACAGAGTGAGCATGCAATGTAAGGGCAGTATGTGAATGAAGGCCGAGCTCTTTTAGATGATGCAAAGTGTTCGAGGTATAGATTGATCCTCCCACACCAAGAAAAGATGGTGTGAAGTGTAACTTTTCTAGCTTTCAAGCGCTTGCATAAACTCTCGTGCTGTTTGTTAGAGGCCTCCAGCTGGCGTCCAGGCCTAGTGTCTTCACCATTCGCACTAAACCTGACTCCACTTCTATGAGGTGTACCTCCCTCTAACTAAGTCAGTAGTTTTTTCCAACACCAAAGTCTCTAGACACGTGCTGCTTGCTTCATCTTCCCAAGACAATACTTGGACAGCAAAAAAAAAGCGAAGGCAGGACACATGGTTACAAAGGCCACAAAATTAGGAGTAGACCAGAGTAGCAGAGTAAACACAAATATCCCCTCATTAGTAATTCGAAATATAGCGATGTAACCTTACAAAAGACTGAAGGGTTCGTCGTCCGATTAATAGCAAAGGGAACGCCTAGGCTTTATCTGAAGTGAAACGATAGATGGTTCCCGGTTAAAAATTGGGTTCAAGATACTACAAACACACCTGCCTTTGGATCCGCTCAGTAACGACAAAAACCACCGCTGCGCAGCCCCTACAAATTGTCCAAGTTTCTGTCTGTACGCTGCAATCAAGGGTTTCACTTGAATCACACGCCAAGCGCAGCACCAGTCCTATAAAAAGTCACGCCAAGCAGACATATTCACGCCTATCGCCGCGGTCTGCTGCGCTGCCTGCTTGCAAGCAAGGCTTGATGGCACAACGCCCCGTCACGAACCGCCAGCCCCCGACACGCAACCGTGGTGGTTCTGCCAGCATGATTCTCCACCCCTCGAGCCACCATACACATGTGCGCAGCCTCCACCATCACCACAACAGCAGCAGCCCCCAACTCTGCAGCCACAGCATCTGCTACCTGGTGTGTGATGCGTTCCTGCACCTGCAGACGCTGTGTATACATACCTACAATACTTTCTATAGCCAGCTGCTCACGTGCGCTAGCACGACGGTAAGTCTGAGTTGACCCTTGCACACCACTGTCACTACTATTCTTAGCAACATCGGCACTTCGAGTCGAGTGTGAGGAAGGCGGCCCTACTAGCTTGCCACCACCAGCTGTCTGTGCTTGCACTTCTCTATCAACAGCATTGCAAGCGCCATGACCGCTGCCACCGAGAACTTGTTCAACGTGCGTCTGTGTCTGCGCTCCCACACCATCACCTTGCAAATTCAATGTGCTATCTAACGCCCCGCTCACTCCCACCCCGTCACCAGCTCCACCCACACTCGTGCAAGGTGGAAAATTGCTGCCAGGGGACTGCAGGTGCGGTGCCTCCAGAAACACAATGCTGGCTGTGCCATAAAACGGCAGCATATGGTGCTCGCACTGGGAGTTGAAGGGCACACAGACTGCACAAAGCTGCTGAGCGCAGCTACTCCCCTCTCCTTTTTCTCTGCCTGCCTCGGCAATACCATCACCACCACCTCCAGCAACCCCCCCGCCCTGGTTATGAGACTCAGCACGGGTGGCGGCAGAACCACAGGCGGCAGCACCACAGGCGGAGCTGTCAGCAGCAAGAGTAGCAGCGGATACAGGCGGTGCGACGAGGGGGGGGGGCCCAACGCCCACATCCTCTGCACTGCTGCCCCCCAAACTCATGCTACGCTGCGACTGATCACTGCAGCAGGAGCTGTCACTGTGCATGCGCTGCTGCTCGTGGTGGTGGTGGTGGTGATGGTGCTGTTGGCGCCAGGGTGTGAAAGGCGGGATGCCGTTGCTGTTCAGTGGGTGCTGTTGAGAGGAGTAGCCAGAGGTGGAGGCAAGGAGGGTTGCCACGTAGCGACGTGCGCTGCCTTGTAATCCCTGTGAGCATTAAGGTGTATCTACGTGCGTGAGATTGTGCATGTATATGCATGTGTATGTGCATGTGCGTATGTGTGTGCGTGCGTGTGCGTGGATATGTGTGTGTGCATTTACGTGTGCATGTGTGTGTATGTGTATGTGTGTGTGTGTGCGCACGTGAGCAGCGTGCTTGTGTGAATAAGGAAAGAGAGAGATTTATGAGGAGAATAAAGTAGAGGGACCTATACAGAAGCCAATGTAATGTTTGTTTTAAACAGCTGAGCATACGCACACGTACGCACACACATACGTGCACACACACACACATACACACACGCACACACGCACGCATGCACGCAACCACACATTCGTACACATTAACACGACCTTGCGACCACACACCGTGCGTGAAGGACACTCTCCCATCTCAGCCAGCAAGCTCTGTATGGCGGCTTCCATTGCCTTGACACCAAATTCCTCTTGCAGCCGCAACCGTTGAGTTGCATCCACAGCAGCACTGCACAGCAGAGAATAAGCAAGGAGCGTCAAGTAAGAAAGTTGCAGCAGGGCGTGCTTGCTTTGATCTCCTACAGCAAGTGATGCGCAAGGATCATAAATGATTGACCCTGCAACACGACTAGGAGCAAATTGGCACAGTTGCATTGTTTTTGCTGCAGCAACGACGACCGCACAACACAACTAGCTCTGCAAGAAAAGGCCGTCAATTATGTTTGTCTTGAGAAGTTCCGCAGCCATGCATCATACGCACACACAAAGCAGAGATGCGCTTTGATGTATGTAAGCATTATGTGGTGGTGCTACATGATACCGTGGACTTGTGACAAACGCGACTTTTGAAAATAACCCCAAATGCGAGCTATGCGAGGGGCACACATTATAATTATTAACCTCAATGCAGCTTATGCAAGGGCCTTTGGCTCTCTGAGCTGCACGTACATGCGTATGCACGCACGTGTGCGCGTGTACGTGTGCGTGCGTGCTCATGTGTGCGTGCGCGATTGTGTGTGTGTGTGTGTACACGTACGTATGTGCGTGCATTGTGTATACGGTTGTGTACGTACGTGTGTGTGTGTGTGTGTGTGTGCTTTTACGTGTCTGTGCATACGTGTGTGTGTGTGTGTGTGCGCGCACGTACATGTGCGTGCATGCGCATGTGAAGGATTGAAGACGCCCTTCCTTGGTGTCCTTCCTCCCTAAAAGAGGGCCAGCCTCCCAAGCTGTTTGTCCCCCTTGGGGGCCTTGAGGGGCGGCATGGGAGGCATTCCCAGCCTGTTCCCATTCATGCTCAGAATTAATTAAATAACCCCAATGCGAGCTTTGCGAGGCCCTTAGAATTTAATTATTTGAAGGTTCCCAAACACTGCGAGGGAGTCAGAGACGTCCACGGTACGCGATGATATATACCGTCTTTACGACATTTACTGACATCAGAGCGCTTCTCTGCCTGCTGCGGTACGTCATAAGGAAAGCCTTACATGCATGTGTGCGTGTGTGCGTGCATGCGTGCGTGTGTGTGTGTGTGTGTGTGTGTGTGTGTGTGTGTGTGTGTGTGTGTGTGCGTGCTCGTACGTCCCTGCACGCACGCACGTGCTTGTGTGTGTATGTGCATTCCCTGAAAACCCACTTACACCTGCAGAGTGTGGCGCTCACCCTTTTTGATGTAGCTCCTGCGGCACCTTCAGACCTGCTGCCGCTGCTGGTGCAGCTGGTGTTGGTGTTGGTGGTGCTGTTGCGGTTCCCATGTGCTCTCCATCCCAATCCATGCATCCCATTCTCTCTCCATCCTCAGTGCTCATCGCGCTCAGTCGTTCCTCCCCGTCGCACGAATCGTCCTGCAGGGTGTGGCGCAGTGTCAGGGTGTCATGTTATGCATCTTATGCAGGGCAGGCCAGAACCATACAAGTATACAGCGTTCATACTATTTATACAGAGGAGGTTATCTGAGCAAATGTCCAAACATGCTCCTTTTTGCATTAAAGGGGCAACCACTCTCACGTCAATTCACCAAAATGAACACAATTTAGCTTCACACTGTTGCTGATATTATAAGCTACCCGAGCACGTGCTCAGATTTAGTCAAGTCGCCCTGCGTAAGAATGACGGGGCTAGAAGATTTCAAAAGTCGAAAACCCATGATCTCATGTCGATCGACATGGTATGTCGCCTTAAAAAAACACTGATGCGCACGCACACGTGTGCATGCACGCGCGCATGCATACAACCATAAGCAAGTACACGCACACGCATATTTGTGCACACGTAAGCATGCACACGCACACGCACACGTAAGCATGCGCACGCGTGCATGCATACAATCATAAGCAAGCACGCGCACATGCATGCTCGCGCAAACGTAAGCATGCACACGCACACGCACACATAAGCATGCACACGCACTCGCACACGTAGGCATGCACACGCACATGCAAGCATGCACACGCACACGTGTGCATGCACGCACGCAAATGCACACACACATGCACGCACACGCACAAGTACACGCGAACATGCACGAATCCCAGCACGCGTGCAAATACAGACGCACGCACAACACGCGTACATGCATGTACCTCTTCACACACACACACACACACACACATGTGTGCATACACAAACAGGGTAATTTGATGGGGCGGGGGAGTCTCGTGACAGTGACCGTGTATGCCTGTGGGTTTTGGCCTCTTTGGGCAAGCATAGCTTCCCAACCTTTGGTTTTTTGGCACAACTAAATTGGTTACGTTTATACAGCTCTTCAAGACCTACAAAATGACCCCCCTAAAATTAATTTCTGAGAAGGTCGAAATTTCAAATATACGGAATTTATACGGAAAATACATATATATATACGGTTTATACGGCGTATATATCCGTAGACGGAAATCCCACATACGGTTTGGGCCAACCCTACGCATATGTGCATGCACCCACCCCCGCATGTGCGCACATCTGCATTCACGCACCCCTGCAAGCGCACACATACATGCACGCAAACCTGTGTGCACAGATGCACACACAAAAACACACGTACGTGCGAAAAGGTACATGCACGCGCATTTACACATGTACGCGCACGCACACATACACGCATGAATGTACACAACTCAGCACGCACGCAAATGTATAAGCGCATGCACACACACACACACATACATACTTCCATAAGCAAGCACACGCACACACACATGTAAGCATGCACACACACACACGCACACGTAAGCATGCGCACGAACACGTGTGCATGCACGCGCGCATGCATACAACCATAAGCAAGAACACGTACATACATATTTGTGCACACGTAAGCATGCGCGCACGCACACGTGTGCATGCACACGCGCAAATGCACTCACACATGCACGCACACGCACAAGTACACGCGAGCATGCACGAATCCCAGCAGGCGTGAATACAGACGCACGCACAACAACACGCATGCATGCATGTACCTCCACACACACACACACACACACACACACACATACACACACACACGTGTGCATACACAAACAGGGTAATTTGATTGGGCGAAGGGGTCTCGTGACAGTGACCGTGTATGCCTGTGGGTTTTGGCCTCTTTGGGCAAGCATAGCTTCCCAACCTTTGATTTTTTGGCACAACTAATTTGGATACGTTTATACAGCTCTTCAAGAGCTACAAAATGACCCCCCTAAAATTAATCTCTGAGAAGGTCGAAATTTCAAATATACGGAATTTATACAGTTCTACGGAAAATACGTATATATACGGTTTATACGGTGAATGTATACGTAGACGGAAATCCCATACACGGTTTGGGCCCACCCTATATATGTGAGCTCACTCTTGGCGGACGAATTTGCTTGCCATGCAGGTGACCCTAAGAGCCTATAGGACTTTTGCGCTAGGAAGCCGATTGAGGTCCTGTAGCTAACGGGAGGGCTAGGGGTGCATGTGTGGGCGGACTGTTTAGGGGCCATCATGATTCATGACGCCGATCTATATATAATGGTTACAATGGGGGGTGACCTTCAGCCAGGTAGTTTGGCTGATCGGCTGCTGACTGGTCTCGGCCAGCCACAAATAAATCCATAAGCTCAGAAAGAAAAAGAAAAAGTCTATTGTTCTGCTG
>Ga0307960_1002808_pt1 | contig 10463 bp, 8 predicted proteins | sample OrgLakmetagen542_FD_201832 | JGI IMG/M metagenome (GOLD analysis project Ga0307960, IMG submission 201832) | Saline water microbial communities from Organic Lake, Antarctica - #542 | ecosystem: Environmental > Aquatic > Non-marine Saline and Alkaline > Saline | place: Antarctica: Organic Lake... | reverse complement strand
GTAGCACCCGTTATCAGCTGAACTTACGTTCGGCAGGACATCGGCTGGCTGGAAATCCCTAACCAAGATTTCTAGCCAGAAATGTCCTTACATCCAGAGAGAGGAAGAGTAAGGAGAGAGACTTTGACAACTAAATATTCGATTCAGCCCCAAAGCGAAAACCAAGCACTGGGGTGGGTTATGAAACTGCCGGAATTAAACTGCTGGTGGTACAAATTGGCAAGATGAGCCGGCTCCGACCAGTTCATCTCTCCAAATGAGTAGCGAAGCTTATTTTAAATGAAATCATATCTAAGCAATGCGCAGTATCGCTACTCATTTGGGGATCTCAGGAGAGAGAACCAGAAATAAAGTGACGTTGCGAAAACAAAATCCTCCATCTATTTGAGTACTGGAAATAAATCGAGTTTTTAAATGGGATTGTCGGTACTGCCCGAACGGTTGGCGATGCATACCCAACCGTTCGGGGGTACTGACCCCTACTTAATTTAAACGCCCATTTTGGGCAAACCAGGAGAACAGCAATGTTCAATATCGAAATCAACGGCACGACTGTCAACTTCACCAAGTTCTTTTCGACGGCCGACCAGGACAATGTCCTGGCGGCTGTCGAAGGCGCGGCTCGGGTTGTCTTCATTGACACTCCGAGCACACCACACCTGGTGGCGACGATCGAAACCCTGATCTCTCGCGGTATCGTGGTGGTCGTCCGCGACCATCATGACGTTCCGGACCCGCGCAACCCGCGCGAGCAGGAAATAGCGGACGCAGCGAACGAGGTTCGGTCGCTGGTGGGCAGCAATGCCACGATCAGCGACCGTGTCACGCAGGCCGCGTGCAGCGGCCTTATCGAGGTTGGTGAGTTCAACGGCGAAGGGACGGTCATTGTGGCCGACCCCGATCCGGACGGATTGACCGCCGCCATGAAAGCGCTCGGGGTCGTCTACGACGGGCTCGACGCTGACGCGGCGGTGCTCGACGGCGCACGGAGCGAACAGACGGCCGATCGGCTTACGCCGATTGCGCTGTTGCTGGTGAAAGGTATGGCCACGTTGCCGCCCTTCAACGCAGCGCGCCCGCAGGTGTCGGAGGAGGCGAAGGGGAAACTCTTCGCCGAATTCGCGGCTGCCTCCGGTGGTGACACCGCTGCTCTCGAAAGCCTCGGCCGCAAGGTCGAAGCCTACGAGGCGGGTGTCAAGGAAGCTGAGGTCCTCGCGGCCACGGCAACCCAGCCGACCGCGGGCGTGGTCATGGTCGATTCGGTGGGCAAGCCCCGCCACGACCTGACGACGCTCACCCAGCGTCTTGAGGCCATCGCTGGCGCGAAGGTCACCGTCGTCCGCAAGGATAACGGCCCGATCGCGGCCAAGCATGGCGGCGTACAGATCTCCATGGCAGTGGTGAAGGCCCATCAGGCCGACATCAACCTGCAGGAGCTGCTCGCTTCGGGCTTCGTCTCATCGCCGGAGGCGGGGATCATCTCGAATACCACCTTCCTGCTGCATGTCAGTCAGGAAGTGTGGGACACGCAGGTACTCCCCGCGCTTTGCGATCGCTTCGCGGAGTAGCGCAACCCCTTCCGTGTGAGGGTAATAGATTCGACCAGTGCGGCACGGCGCACTGGTCAAGGTTGCGGGTTGGTTCCCGTCGTCCGATGCTCGCAAGAGTAATCGGGAGAGCTACGCAACGCTCTCTGTTTCGGAATGTGTATTCCGACTGATGATTCCAAAAGGATGAAACAGATAACCCGGGCAACCCTGCCCGCATGCCTGCAGGTCAACAACCAACAGGAAGTCACTAAAGTGGCCGAGCAGGGTGGGTTTGAGTGCAGGTGTAAAAGTCTGTACACCCCTAGCTCGTGGAGAACCAAAATGGCAAATCTGCCAATTGAGAAGTTCCGTAGCGACATCGTTACTGCGGTAGAAAATAACCCAGTCGTGATCATCACGGCTGAAACGGGTGGTGGCAAATCAACCCAGGTTCCGCAGTTTCTGTTGGAAGCTGGGCATGATTTGGTGATCACCCAACCCCGTCGTCTGGCTGCTCGCAGTGTTGCTGAGAGAGTAGCCGAAGAAATTGGTGAGGAGTTGGGCCAGACTGTCGGCTTCCGCACTGCGGTTGATCGGCAGGATAGTTCTACGACTCGGTGCTTGTTTTGTACTGATGGCCTCGCACTCGTGCGGGAGCTAGTCGGTCAAAACAAAGGCATCCTCGTCTTAGACGAGGTGCACGAGTGGAACGAAAACATGGAGGTCTTAGTAGCATGGGTTAAAAAAGCCATCGCCGAAGGGTCTGACATGAAAGTCGTTCTGATGTCGGCGACGTTGGAATCTGAGAAGCTCTCAGAGTTCTTCAATGGTGCGCCGATTATCTCGGTGCCGGGCCGGACGTTTCCGGTTACGGTTCAGGAACCAGGCATGCGCCTGATCGACGATGTGAAAGCGTTGGTCGAGCAGGGTCGTAACGTCTTGGTCTTTCAGCCGGGTAAACAGGAGATCCAGGACCTCTGCTACGCTCTCGAGCAAGCAGAGGTCAATGCTGAGGTTCTGCCTCTGCATGGCCAACTGTCACCAGCCGACCAAAAACTATGCTTTGCGCATTATGGTCGGCCCAAGGTGGTTGTCTCTACCAATGTTGCCCAAACGTCGGTCACTATCGATGACATCGATGCGGTGGTCGACAGCGGCATGGAACGTCGGATTGAATTGGTCAATGGGGTTGAGGGCTTATATCTGAAACCCATTTCTTTGGCTGATTCTGCTCAGCGTAAAGGTCGTGCCGGTCGGGTAAAACCGGGCGTGTACATTGACCATTGTCAGTATGATGACCGTCCGGACTTTCCGGTTGCGGAAATCATGCGCAAACGTTTGGATCAAACGGTCCTGCGTTTGGCGATTGCTGGCTTTGATATGGAACAGTTGGAGTTTTTTCACCAGCCGAACCTGTCAGACATTCATGATGCCCGGCAGACTTTGGTCGGTCTGGGTTGCATGACGGCAGACGCTGCGGTCACGCCTATTGGCAAGTTGGTCAATCGACTGCCGGTGTCTGTGCAGTATGCACGGATGTTGGTCGAAGCTGATCGACTGGGTGTGATTGATGACGTTCTGACAGTTGCGGCTGTTATGGAGGTAAGCGGTATCACCGTACCACCTCCTAGCCGCAACCAACCGGACCGGCCTGACTGGCGCGCTATGGTTCCGACCGAGCGTGAGTCAGATGTTATGGGTCAACTGTCCGTGTGGCAGCAGGCGCATGATATGTCCAAGTCAGAAATGTACGAGAAAGGAGTCTCACAACGGGACTATTCTCGTGCAAAAGAAATCCGCCGGAGCCTGCAGAGTGCCGTCAAAAAGCATTTTGATCTTGGTTCTACTGGCCGTCGCGAGGACATCCTCAAAGCGGTTTGTGCTGGAATGGTCGATCACCTGTTCTCTGGACAGTATGGTTCGTATCAAAACGGCGACGGAATGTCTCGCGAACTTGGGACAGCCTCTTGTGTGCGTGATGCGCGCTGGCTGGTTGGTAAGCCTTTTGACTTGCAGATCAAAACGAGAAGAGGTCCTCTGGTCCTCAATTTGATTGAACTCGCGTCAAAGGTGGATCCGACATGGCTGGTGGAAATCGCTCCGCAGTTGGTTGAAACAAAAACTGGTCTGCGCCCACAATATGATGCAGATCAGGACGTGGTTACATCCACTACCGAGACCTATTTTAACGGTCAGCTGGTAGAGGAGACTGGTGTTGCTGATGGAGAACATCCTGAAGCAGCAACTGTCTTTGCTGGATGGTTTACGAACCAGATAGCTGTGTAACTTTCGCTGCCAAACAGTTTTGTGTCTTTGACTGCTAACAGAAGACTCCTTGACTGATCAGTGTGGTGGTCAACACAGATTATCTTTCACCTGGGCAGCCCTGCCTACAAGCCGCTTATGCGGAAGTCACAAAGAAGTGGCCAAGCAGGGTGGGTTTGAGTGTATACGCACGACCCTTGCTTGTGGAGAAAACGATGGAAATTCAAGAAGTCATTACGGCCAATCGGGCAGTCATTGCACAGGCAAAATCGCTCAATATGCGAGCAGGTGAAACCGTGTTCACCATCTTGTCTCGCGACGAGATGTTGACACGTTTTACCACCAGCTTGTGTGGGGCGCGTCGAGTGAGTGAGATTCAGGATTTTGACGCTTTGCATCTACCTGATCTTGATCCTGATCTGGTAAAAATGGTGACGGATAGGAATCCTGACACCATTGAAATCCTTGGTCGTGAGTTCGTGGTGGAATACCGCAATCACTATGGTCCACGGATTGAAATCAGGTTTGAGGACATCTGGGCAGACAAGTGGCAGGATCTTCCTGACACTCTAACACTGCCCAGTGGTCGTTTGGTTTTGGTAAAGTCTGTGGTCGAAGGCCATGGATACTGGATCGAGGCAGAAAATCCGATCGAGTTGAAAGACAAGATCAAAGACGCCTTAAATCGGAAGCAGTGGGAAAAATGGGAAGACAAGCCAGAAATGGCAGCTGTTGACCCTGAAGACGATCAGTCTGTTTCCTTCGTCACTACTGTTTACGGACAGTGTGTAGTGACAGGCGACGATCTGAAAGCCTACGGTACTGTCGAAGTCTGCCAATACTGGTCGTCTGATCCGATAGAGTGGCGCCCGGTTTGGTATCGCTCTGTGTCAGAGGCGATAGAGGTCTTTGATCGATCGACTGCTAAGCTGACTGAAGCAAGGGCTGCGCTCGCAGAAAAGCGTGCTGAAGAAGCGCGGACTCAAGCGGAAGCAGAGGTAAATGCCGATGCTGAACGTCTTGAACAAGAGCGAGCCGAACGAACACGAGCTGAAGCTGCGCGTCAAGAACGCGAAGTGGAAGCACAACGGCTGAAGGCGGTTGCTCGTGGTAAAGAGCGGGTAACAAATCTCAACCAACGTCGTAAGACTCTAGGCTGGGATTTGGCAGAGGTCTACGCAGACGGATTTGAATCTGAAGAGGGATTCGTTTCCTTCGATGATGAAAAAGGTTTGCAAGCGGCTGAAGCAAAAGTTGCTAACGAGGAAAGGCGTCTGAAAGATCTTCACGATCGTGAAGTGAACGATGATGACCTATCAGCTTTGCTGGCTCATTTTAAAAAGTGATCCATGTCACCTCAGTAGACGTACTGAGTATGGAGCTTCAAAGAAAAACTGGGTACTGACGAGTATCCTAGTGGGCAGTTGCAGTAGTAACTGTCCACCAAAGGTTAAGGTTGGTTGTTTCTCAAGCAAGGTTACGTTTGAGAACTCCATTAGGTCACTCAATAATACTGAGTGACCTATAGAGTTAATACTTACAACACAGGCGACGTGCGTGAAATGCATTTCCAAGCACTGCCACTAAGGCTCGCTCGGATGAATCTCTCTCCGTGCATACTGTGTACGTCCTCTGTGTTGTGAGTTTTAAAAACCCCTACTTGGCGGCCAATCACCATCCATTAAATATTGAGCTAAATACCTATAAAAAGTTGAAGCGGAAGTTATTGAATTTAATTTAACCCCAACCATCTTCCCGGGATTATTTATGTGGTACTTTTTTAAAAACTGATAATCTCTGTCTAAAATTTTTGAACTAGTTCCATCACCATGAACCATTGCGTTTCTTTTTGAATAAAGATAATCTGCGTAACCAATTATTGATGTAGGAACTTTGACTGATTTCCTGGGAGTAGTTTTGGAGTGAATCTTTCCATTATTTGCATTGACTCTGGGCGCATTCAGTTCATGTGATTTTGCTCCATAACACTCAGTCAGAAGTAATTGTAATTTTTTAGAATGTCTGTCTCTCAAGAAATGTTCACGAACAAGATCCTCAACTCTCTCAAGTGACGCAGATCTGTAATCGGAAGAAAGTAGTATCTCATAAACTTCTTTCTGAGAAATTGGTTGATCCTTAACTTTGTGGATCACCATTTCGTAAAGAGAAGAAGTTGTATCAACAGCATGCGACATCAGTAAATGATCAACCAGGCTATCAAAACGGTTAACAACATTTGTATAAACTAGCCGTTGCAGATGCTTGCGGTTTTCTTCTCTAAGGGAGCTTAGTTCTTCAACTGCTGAATCAATCTCTTTCTTGTTAAATTTGTTGAAGTTTTTTATATATTCTTCGCCAGTCATAGTTCAAGTATGCCTCAAAGAGAAGGTAATGCAACAATAATTCGTAAAAACGCAAATATATCATCGAGGTAGGGGTACATATCTGTGCAAAGGGGTGTGGGGTCGATTTGGGGGTACCCCCCTTTCTTTATATCTAAGCAGGTAACGCTAAAATGTCACGCAACTCCAACCAGCCTTTAAGTTCTTCAGCTAATTGGTTCCAACTAACTCCATTGAGGGGCACAGACGAGGACTTCGTCCTCAGACAACGAGCGCGGCGTAGCCGCACGAGAAATAGAAGAAGCCAAAACACCCTGTCGCTGCGCGACCAAACCAAACGGCGAGGGCGTGGCGAAGTAGGCGGTTTTGTCACGAACCGTATGGTTCGTTCCAATTTTTTGGACGAAGGAGGCAATCTCGGAGAGATTGTTGGATTCGTGCAAAAAAGTGGCTTGTTGCAAGTCTAAAATCCACTCCCGCAATGGTTCGACCCAGGTATTTCTCCGTTGTTCAAAAGCTTTCATTTTGTCTTTCAAAGTGAACGATGAACGCATGATACTGTCTTTCTGCTTCAGATAGATGTCTTTTGGTATGTCTCCGTCTAAATACGCACTAACTAGCTTTTCCATGCGTTCAGCACTGGCTTTGATTTTAACAGAAAGATTTTGAACATCACTGTGCGAGACACTTAACTCCTCTTGCTGCCATTCATCAATAATACCGAGCATGTGGTCTGTGTATCTATCGCACAGTGACATGGTTTGCAGCCGTTGTTTCAGTTGCTCGGCCAAATCCGCTTCTTGCACGTAGCTCTGTGAGCAAAGCCCCTTTTTCTTGGTACAGCGATAGTACCGATAAACACCTCCATTGCCTTTGGCAAACTGCGCGGTGAACCTGCCACCACACTCGCCACATTGAAACAGACTCCGAAATGGAAAATCATGGCTCCCACGCTTTTTCTGGGGCTTTGCTTTTGCCTCCAGTATCTTCTGCACGGCGGCAAACAATGACGGAGAAATAATCGGCTCAAAAGTACCATCAAAGTATTCACCGTGGTGGCGCACGAACCCTAGATAGGCTCGGTTAGATAACATATGTCTGATAGCACACTTAGACAGTGGCGTGTTATTGCGCGTCACAATCCCCAAATCCGCCAAAAACTGCGACATCGACACCAACCCGTGTCCGCCCTTGGCGTACGCTTGAAATGCTTTTTTCACGATTTTTGCATTGGTTGGATGTGGCTCAATATTCCGCGTCTTCGGATTATTTACATAGCCAAACGGCGCTTTAGTGAGCCACTCACCTCGTCGCAGTTTTTGGCGGATGCCCCGCTTCACATTCTGTACCAGGCTGTCTGAATAATATTTCGACTGACCAAACGCCACCTGCAACATAAACAGTCCTTGGGGAGTGGGTTCAAACCAAAATGTCGGGAAGCGCAAAGACACAAGCTTCTCTTGGTCTACTGCGTAAATAACCCGCCCTCCGTCGATACTGTTACGAGCGAGGCGGTCTGGATGCCACGCTAAGATTCCAGCAACTTCACCTGACTCAATCCGCGTCATCATCTCTCCAAACACAGTCCGCCCGGGTGTCTTTGCGCTTTTCGACTCTTGAAACTCCGACAGGATTTCAAGGTTTTCTTTACGCGCAAATTCTCTTAATTCAAATAACTGAGCCTCAATACTCATTATTTGCTTGTCATCGTCCTCGGTACTCTTCCGAGCGTATAAAAAATATTTTGGTTTGATCATAATTTTTTTAAAAATTATCTTTTAGACTGGCAACAAAGACAAATTAGCTTAACTTCGCCACACCTTCGCCGTTTCAGTTTGTCGCACAGCGACAGGCTTTTCTCCCTTCCGCCGCCGCTTTGCAGCGGCAGTCACCTCGCCTTAATTCTGACGAAGTTAAATTTTGTGCAGAAATACTGACCTTTGCTCGAACCCATTTCGAGAAAGGACAATCTTGAAACAACCCACAACGCGCCGAGCGCGTAATGGCTTTGTACCTCTGTGTACGCATTGGGGTTTGTGGTGATGCTGCGCCTCGGGCGCGGGCAGCCGCCCGCCGCAAGCCCAACCCCGTTCCTTACCATTTGAAAAGAAGCGGAAGGGGGTGCGGGGGAAGCCGCCAAAAAGTTGAAAGGAACGGGGGGGTTGGTTTACTTCGCCTGACAATCTTCCGAAAAGTCTTCATCAAGCCCTTTCAAAAAGTGAGGGCTCTCTTCAGATTTTCCTTCAGATTTTTGGTGGCCCGAGGCGCTACGCGCATACAGAGTAGGCGGTGATGCTAGAGACCCTCATCCCTCCAGCACCTCCGCACAGCTCGCTCACAGGCTGACGCTCGCTCGCGCGAGCTGCTGCGGTGCTGTCGGGCGAGCTTAGTGGCTTCGTTCGAGTTTGTTAATCGCAAGTGACGAATTGATTAGCTGACGCTTCACAATTTTCTTTTACAAGCCCCTCCGAAACGAGTAGTCCTGAAATTAGTCCATCTGACGTTGAGCAATATACAGTATCAACATCAACTTGGCGTTCTCCCATATTGGTGGCAGTGCAAGATAGTTCGTACTGCTCCATAAGTGATTTAATGCTTGAAAGGTTTTCTTGAGATTGATCCTCAGTCTTCACCAAACCAAGTTGTAGTCTCTGACTACAACAATCCAGTTTGAATTCTAGCTGAGGATTTAGTTCGACAATTGTACCTCTGTAGAAATTCGCAACGTCTGGACTCGACTGTGGAGTTGGATGAAAAAAATTAAGCACACCAAACCAATCAGCACCACCCAACATAGTAAATATACTGGGGTTTTGAATAGGTAGTTTGGGCCGATATTTATTGTTTTGTGATGTAACATGTTTACTATTGCTCACCAGTCACTACCACAACCATATCAAACTCAATATCATTAGCTTGCGTTAGTACATTAGTAGGTAACAACGGATCAAAATTAGGAACAGTGAGCAATTCCCCGAGAAAACCTCTGGCCTGAACTCCGGCAGCCAAATCTGCTCGTGTAGCTGCAGTACCAGAAATCATAATGACTGGATAATCACCAACTGGCTCTACTGTAATGCCACGCCACTCTTTAGCTTCGCCTGGTTTGAGGTTAGGAATCGTGTTGACAATTTGTAACTCTATGCCGTCAAGCTGATCTGCAATCTCTCTAATTTTTTCTATGCTCTCGTTGGTAATCCGTTCGATTTCCACGGCAGACAGATTTGATTTGGTAGTCACTTGGTTTTCAACAGAATCTGAACTAGTAGTGACAACTTGAATTTCACCCTGTTCACATAAACCTGATTCGGTAGAAATCTTTCCATTCACAACACCATTTTCGCTATCTACACACCTTTGTATTCCAGTACCAGAAGTCCTCGTGCTAAGTGCCCAAAAATCATCATTGTCGCTGCAGCTAGTATTGTTAAGACCGGGTAAGCTTGGTTCAAGCGTCTCACACCAACCCTCGTATGAGACATCGAATCTCTTATTAAAGGCAAAAATTTCAGCTCTCGCTCTAAGATTATTTAATGTCAACTCCCCCAGGGCGTCATTAGCTTGTTTTCTTGCCTCTTGGACTTCTTTTGGCAATACCCATACTAATACTGCTATCAAAATGATGAATACAACAAAAAATATTAAAATGATTTTAGATTTTGATCCTGACATATGTAAATTATACTACTTTATAAAATACTCTAAGGCTTCTCATACAACTTGGCAAACGCTTTGAGTTGCAAGACATCAAACCGACGCTGGCCTGATTCAATCTTAGAAATGTACGACTGAGTTTTACCTAAGCTCTCAGCCACTGCGACTTGGTCGAGCCCAGCTTCCAGCCGCGCCTCTTTGAGGAGGGCAACAATTTTCATATGTTCGGCTTGGTTTGGCGTCCTTGGCATAGTAACAGTTTATATTCCATTGTGCTATATGCCAAAATGCCATATACTAACATCACCCAATCCCCCGTTCCTTTCAACTTTTTGGCGGCTTCCCCCGCACCCCCTTCCGCTTCTTTTCAAATGGTAAGGAACGGGGTTGGGCTTGCGGCGGGCGGCTGCCCGCGCCCGAGGCGCAGCATCACCACAAACCCCAATGCGTACACAGAGGTACAAAGCCATTACGCGCTCGGCGCGTTGTGGGTTGTTTCAAGATTGTCCTTTCTCGAAATGGGTTCGAGCAAAGGTCAGTATTTCTGCACAAATTAAAGCAACCCGAAAGGGTTGTTTTAATTTGTACTCTCAAGAAAGCGTTAGCTTTCGCCCAGGAGTCGAAGAGATGGAGTATATCGCCCAAGCGAAGCGAAGGACGATACGACATCTGT
>Ga0307960_1002806_pt1 | contig 10464 bp, 9 predicted proteins | sample OrgLakmetagen542_FD_201832 | JGI IMG/M metagenome (GOLD analysis project Ga0307960, IMG submission 201832) | Saline water microbial communities from Organic Lake, Antarctica - #542 | ecosystem: Environmental > Aquatic > Non-marine Saline and Alkaline > Saline | place: Antarctica: Organic Lake... | reverse complement strand
GTGGATCGCGCGGCCCCTGTCGCTTTCGCACCCCGCGCAGCCGTGACAGCATGCTAGCCACTGGCGCAAGGAAAAGGACCGCCCATGTTTCTCAGCGTATTCGATATGTTCAAGGTGGGCGTCGGACCGTCCTCGTCCCATACCATCGGACCGATGGTGGCCGCCGCGCGGTTCCTCGATCATCTGCGCGCCCTGCCGTTTCAGGTCGCGGGGCTGCGTGCGTCGCTGCACGGGTCGCTTGCCTTCACCGGTGTGGGCCACGCCACCGACCGCGCCGTGATCCTTGGCCTCGCGGGCTTTCGCGCCGACGATTACGATGCAGACCGGGCCGAAGCGGAACTGGCGCGGATCGCGGACGAGAAAACGGTGGTGTTCGAGGACCGCAGCCTGCGCTTCGACCCCAAAGACGACCTTATCTTCGACTACGGCCCACCCCTGCCTGGCCACGCCAACGGGATGGTGCTGCGCGGGCTGGACCCGCAGGGAGATGTGGTGACGGAAGTGACCTATTATTCCATCGGCGGGGGCTTTGTGCTGACGGCCGAGGAACTGGCGCAGGGCCGCGACACCGACACCGGCCCCGCCGTGCCCTACCCCTTCAAGACCGCGACCCAGATGGTGCAGATGGCCACCGACTCGGGCCTGTCCATCGCCGCAATGAAGCGTGCCAACGAACTGGCCCGCCGGTCCCGCGACGATCTGGACCGCGGTCTGACCCGCATCTGGCAGGTAATGAACGACTGCATCGACCGCGGGCTTGCGACTGACGGCATCCTGCCCGGCGGGCTCAAGGTGCGGCGTCGGGCCAAGGGCATCCATGATGCCCTGCTCTCCGAACGCGGGATGAACCAGCCCGCACCGCATACGATCAACGACTGGATGAGCGCCTATGCCATGGCGGTGAACGAGGAAAACGCGGCAGGCGGTCAGGTCGTCACCGCCCCCACCAATGGTGCTGCGGGCGTGGTGCCGGGTGTCATCCGTTACTGGCTCGACCATGTGTCCGGCGCCAGTCCGCGCGGCGTGCCGGATTTCCTGCTGACGGCGGCAGCCATCGGCGGGCTGGTGAAATACAACGCCTCGATTTCGGGCGCAGAAGCAGGCTGTCAGGCCGAGGTCGGCAGCGCCAGTGCCATGGCCGCCGCCGGGTTCTGCGCCGTGATGGGCGGCACGCCAAGCCAGATCGAGAACGCCGCCGAAATCGCTCTCGAACATCACCTTGGAATGACCTGCGATCCGATCCGGGGGCTGGTGCAGGTGCCCTGCATCGAACGCAACGGGCTGGGCTGCATCAAGGCCGTATCCGCCGCGTCACTGGCCCTGCGCGGCGACGGTGTCCACCTTGTCCCGCTTGATGCCGCCATCGAGACCATGCGGCAGGTGGGCGAGGATATGTCCGAGAAATACAAGGAAACCGCACTGGGCGGGCTGGCCGTGAATGTGCCGAATTGTTGATGTGCGGGAAGCGGACATCGCCAGTCGAGCCGTTGACCCGCTCGGGCAAGATCCGTTTCTTGATGAGACCAGCCGGTCATCCGCCGCGCGGCATTTTGGGACAGACCAAGGGCCGACAAGGAGATGAAGCGAACGATCATGTGCGTTTTTGACCCCAGATCAAGCATGTTGCTGTTTGTGACAACAAACGATCTGTCACCCGGAGGCCACCTGTGGGCCTGTGCGAAAGAAGCTCACGTCATTGGTAAAAGTGCTGTCCGGAACAAGACAGATGAGCCGGCCGGACGGGTCCGAGACTTGAGCAATAGTCTCGATGAACCATGCATTCCAAAGGCTCTCATCATTGCCGAGATAACGTGACAACAGACGGCGAAACAACGCCTCGTCCATCAGTTCAACCGATGCGCGACCTCGAAATCCGAGATGTCGCATGACGCCACGGCCATTGTCATAGTCGACGATCTCGACAGCCACTCTGGGATCACGTTCAATCCGCCGCACTGAACTGGAGCCTTCATCCGCCAGCATGAACAACGCTCCGGCTTCCCATTGAAACCAAACCGGTGCGTTGCGAGGAGCGCCATCGGCGTCGCTTGTCGCCAGATTGGCAACCAAGGGAAGGCTTAGAACATCTTCGGGGTCAAATGTGCGGGGCATGGAGCAACTCGCATGATGAAGAGCATGGCGGTGCCAGACTGCAAGACAGCAAATCGTTCCACAAGGACAGGTTGTTGGCCTTGCTTGGATTGTCAGGGTTAACAAGGACCGTATTGGCCTCACTGCCGACGGTCCCGGCACCGTCAACCCATATCGACTCCTTCCTGTCGCTCGCCTAGCGTGCCCCGATGCAAACTGATCGCCCGTTCCTTGGCATCCTTCTGATGCTCGGCTTTTGCCTGCTCGCCCCGATGGGCGATTCGGTGGCCAAGCTGCTGGGCGGGTCGGTATCGCTGCCCGTGCTGCTGGTCGCCCGCTTCGCGTTTCAGGTGCTGCTGATCCTGCCGCTGGTCTGGTGGCTTGGCCTTTCGCTTCGGCTGACGGGTGTTTCGACAGGTCTGATCTGGCTGCGCACGGCTCTTCATATCGCAGGCGTCGGGCTGATGTTCACCGCCCTGCGCTATCTGCCGCTGGCCGATGCGCTGGCCATCGTCTTCGTCATGCCCTTCATCCTGCTGCTGCTGGGACATTTCGTGCTGAACGAGGTGGTCGGGCCACAGCGACTGATCGCCTGCGGGATCGGCTTTTGCGGCACACTTCTGGTGATCCAGCCCAATTTCGTCGAAGTCGGCTGGCCGACCCTTTACCCCCTCGCCGTGGCAGTGGTGTTCGCGGTGTTCATGCTGGTCACGCGTCAGGTGGCGCGCAGCCTCGATCCGCTGGCTCTCCAGATGGTCAGCGGGTTGCAAGGCTGCGTCCTGCTGCTGCCGGTGCTGGCGATCTGGCCGACAACGGACCTTGCGAACGTGGCCTCCTATACCGGTCTGCTCTTTCTTCTCGGATTGCTTGGCACCGCCGGTCACCTGCTGATGACATGGAGCCTCAAATTCGCGCCCGCCTCGACCCTCGCACCAATGCAATACCTGGAAATTCCCATCGCGACCGTCATCGGTTGGGTCATCTTCCGCGATCTGCCCAACGGGCTGGCCGCCCTTGGCATCGCCGTCACGATCGGTGCGGGACTCTACATCATCGTCCGAGAACGGCGGCTATCGCGACAGGCAATTGTCCCGCCTCCAGGCTGATCAGCAGGCGACCCCGGCTGACCACCGTGACCGGCCCTTCGGCAAAGTTGGACGAACTGACCAGACCGGCAGGCGCCAGAACCTGACGGTCAAGGTTCCAACGCAATCCTTGCGTGCTGACCTGACAGCTTTCCATCGGCAAAAGCGCAAAGCGGCAGCCTTTCGGCAGATCGAGGGCGATGCGGGTGGGCGCAAGAAAGGTCGCGTCTTCCCGCGTCAACAGGATCACAGCCCGTTTTGGGTTGCGCGCCAGCACGTTCAGCGCCGCCATCGTGTGATCCAGCCGTCCCCCCGTAAATCCGACCGCCAGCACCAGAGGTGCGCTGATCGCAGACAGTGCCTTGTCGAAATCAGTCTTGTCCTGATCCGACATCTCATGAAGCCGACCCTTCAGAAGCGACCGTGCGGCATCCGATACACTGTCCAGATCGCCGATCACCGCCTCCGGCGTTTCGCCGAACTGCAAGGCGCGGTCCGCACCGCTGTCCGCCGCGACGACCCGTGGCGCATGCCTTGTGGAAATGTTAAGAACGTTGCGGTCAAGGTGACCCCCACCCACCAGCGTCACAGCTTCATCTGTGGAAACAATGGGGTGGTCAGAATTGGCTTTATGCACGGTTTGGGGACATTCCTTATGAGTGACACGAAAAGATACCGCATATAACGCTGTTCCGTTCCCCATTGCGAACCAATTCAAGGTAAACAAGGTCAGACTGGGTGTGGGAGAAAGCGAGCGATAACATGGTTGAGTCGAGTAAGATCTTAACCGTCTCATACGGCACTTTCTCGTGCACGCTGGAGGGATTCGAGGATTCCTTCTCCACGATGAAAGCGATCGCGGAGTATTTCCGCGACCTTGCCGCAGGAGACCGGTATTTCGGGGCAGAGCCCCCCACACCCGACACGGAGATGCTGACCCGCATCGCCGAGCGCGAGATTTCGCGCCGGGTCGAGGCGCGAACGGACGACAGTGGCATCGTGCTGCGCGCCGCAGCGATTGAAGACACGCGCACGCCAGAGCCTGAAAAGGCAGCGCCTCAGGCGCCGCCCGAGCCGACCGAAGCCGCCGAACCCCAGGCACCGACCATGCCGCCGGCCATCGAAGACCCTGCGCCGGACGACACGTCATCGACCGACAGCGCGGACGAAGATGACGACGGGACACTCGCAAGCGATACCGCCAGCTTTGACGACATGGCCCCCGTCACCCGCCTGACCGAAGCCCCGGCCCACCCCGACTCCGACAGCGTTGCAGCCAAGCTGCAACGCATCCGCGCAGTGGTCGGCAAGGGATACGACACGGACGATCAGGCCGAGGATCTGACCGAACCTTTCCTGACCGAAGACACCACACCCGACACCTGGGACAAAGAGGCAGTCACCGAAGACACACCAGAAGCGAAGGCCACCGACGACACGTCCCCCGAAACTCAAGAGGTCGCAACGCCGGTCGCGCCCAACGACGAAGCCCCCGCCGTCACCGACAACGAAGCCCCCGCCGTCACCGACAACGAAGCCCCCGCCGTCACCGACAACGAAGCCCCCGTCGTCACCGACGACGAGATCGCGGCGGCCAGGACCGACGCGCTCGCGATCTCCTCTGCCGACGTGATGGACGACGCGCTCGAACCTCGGGCCGAAGCCGAAGCCGAAGCCGAAGCCGAAGCCGAAGCCGAAGCCGAAGCCGAAGCCGAAGCCGAAGCCGAAGCCGAAGAAGTCGTGACCGAGCCCCAACCTGTGCGCAAGCCCCTTGTGCGCAGCCGCATCCTGAGGTTGGGCAAGCGTCAGCGGATGCCGGCCCCTGTATCGCAGAATCAGCCCGGATCTGCTCTGGTCGACGATAAGACGGTGGACGACGACAAGACATGGGACGCCGAAAATGATGTGATCGCCGATCGTCTGGCGGCTCGCCTGTCCAATGTTCCGACCTTCGAGCCAAACGAGGACACGGAAGACCTTTCGGACGAGGACACTGCAACCGAAGGCCTGATCGACCGTGACACGCTTGCCGGTATCCTGGGCGACGATTCGGAGATCACCGACGCAGAGGATGACGACCAGCCGGTGGTGGACGCCCCCGCGACTGACGATGTAATCGCCGAGGATGATGCCGGGGACGATGTGGTCGTCGAGGCTGACGCCGCGACGATAGAGGGCTTGGACAATACCCGAAGTGTTCTCGACGACACCGACGACGGGTCTCTTTCTGTCGACGACGAAGCGGCCCTGCGCGAGGAACTGGCCGAAGTCGAACGGGACGCGGCGTCATCCGCAGCCGAGCGTCAGGGGCGCAAGCTGCTGCCCGAGACGGACGATGCCGCAATGGACCGCATCAGCGCCGCCGCGGATGCACAACTGTCCGAACCCGAAGGCAAGAGCCGTCGCAACGCGATAGCGCAGCTCAAGGCCGCCGTCGCCGCAACCGAAGCGGCACGTCAGCTGGGCGACAAGGGTGCAGACCCCGAGGCGACCAGACAGGCCTTCCGCAACGATCTGGAAGACGCGGTGCGTCCCGACGCGCCTGCACCTAGCCCGCCCCCCGCACCAGCCGTGGCCCCTGCTCCGGCCCCTGCTCCGGCCCAGACCACTGCTCCGACCGCGGCCGAAGTTCGTCCGTCACGCCCCACCCGGCCCGAGCGCCCGGAAACGCGGACCGAACGGCCGCGTCCCGCCCCGCTCAAGCTGGTGGCCAGCCAGCGCATCGACCGTCCTTCGGGCGAACAGGCCGAGCCGGTCCAGCCACGCCGTGTGGCCACCGCCGAGGTTTCATCAACCGAGGTTGCGAATTTCGCGGAGTTCGCAGCCGAGATGGGGGCCACCGAACTGCCCGATCTTCTGGAAGCAGCGGCGGCCTATACTGCCTATGTCGAGGGGATCGAGGATTTCTCGCGCCCCCAGATCATGAAGAAGGTGCAGGCGACCGTCGAACAGGAGTTCAGCCGAGAGGATGGTCTGCGGTCGTTCGGGACGCTTCTGCGGCAAGGACGTATCAGCAAGGTGCGCAACGGACGGTTTCAGGTGTCCGAGGCGACACGCTTCAAACCGGAACAGAAGGCAGGGTGATCGCTCCTCCTGCCCGACTGTGGAAAAGGCGGACCCATCGCGGTCCGCCTTTTTTTGTCAGGCCCTTGGAAAAATTGCGAAATCTGGCCGTGCTGCGTTTGTCGCACCAAAGGGGGCTCTGCCCCCGTCCTGCGGACTCCCCCGGAGTTTACTTGCCGAGATGAAGGGCGGGGATCAGTCGTCTGTATTGTCAGGATCGGCCTGACCGACCCCGATGAACAACCATTTCAGTGGCAAGACCCAGAGCACGCCGATCGCCACCACGACGATCAACTCCCAGCCGACAGCCAGTCTGCCGCTGTTTTCAAGGGTCGCGCGCACGAAGATTTCGTTCGCGACAAAGATATAAACCGGTAAACCGATCAAAAGCACGACCAGTGCCCAGCGCTTTCTGGCCTTGTGCGACATTTGCCTGCCCCCTGCTGTCAGTCGCGGAACGGGTCAGTGACGAGGATCGTATCCTCCCGTTCCGGCGAGGCGGAAAGTAGTGCCACCGGACAGTCGATCAACTCTTCAATCCGTCGCACGTATTTCACGGCCTGCGCCGGCAGGTCCGCCCAGGACCGTGCACCTTCGGTCGATTCGCTCCACCCGGCCATTTCCTCGTAGACCGGGGTGCAGCGGGCCTGCTGATCGGCAGCGGTCGGAAGATGATCAAGCCGTTGCCCGTCCAACTCGTATGAGGTGCAGATCTTGAGCGTCTCGAAACCGTCGAGCACGTCGAGCTTGGTCAGGCTGATGCCTGAAACACCCGAGGTCGCACAGGTTTGGCGCACCAGCACCGCATCAAACCAGCCACAACGGCGTTTGCGCCCGGTTGTCGTGCCGAATTCATGACCTTGCTCGCCCAGGCGTTGACCATCCGCGTCGTGCAACTCGGTTGGGAAAGGCCCTTCACCGACGCGCGTCGTGTAGGCTTTCACGATGCCGAGAACGAAGTCGATGGCACCGGGGCCGACACCCGTCCCTGTCGCCGCTTGCCCCGCGATCACGTTCGACGAGGTCACGAAGGGATAGGTGCCGAAGTCGACATCCAGAAGCGCACCCTGTGCCCCTTCGAAAAGGATGCGCTTTCCGGCCTGACGCTTTTCGTTCAGCACCTTCCAGACGGGGGCGGCATATTGCAGGATTTCCGGTGCGATCTCGGTCAGCTGTGCAATCAGGGCATCGCGATCGACTTCTTGCTGACCGAGCCCGCGACGCAGTGCATTGTGATGCACCAGCGCGCGGTCGACGCGATTTTCCAGTGTCGCACGGTCGCCCAGATCGGCGACGCGGACCGACCGTCGGCCAACCTTGTCCTCGTAGGCGGGACCGATGCCGCGCCCCGTGGTCCCGATCTTGGCCACGGAGGTCAGTTCTTCGCGGGCGCGGTCAAGTTCACCATGGATTGGCAGGATCAGCGGCGTATTCTCCGCGATCATCAGCGTCTCGGGGGTGATTTCGACCCCCTGCCCGCGCAGGCCCGCGATCTCCTTGACCAGATGCCACGGGTCCAGAACGACGCCGTTTCCGATGACCGACAACTTGCCGCCGCGCACCACTCCAGAAGGCAGTGCGTGCAGCTTGTAGACCGTCCCGTCGATGACGAGCGTGTGACCCGCGTTGTGTCCGCCCTGAAACCGGGCGATGACGTCGGCCCGCTCGGACAGCCAGTCCACGACCTTGCCTTTGCCTTCGTCGCCCCATTGAGCGCCTACCACGACCACGTTTGCCATCGGTCTGATCCTTTTCAAAATCCCGATCGCGTCTATAGCGGGGGTGTCAGAGCGGCGAAAGGCGAAAGGTAGTCGCTGCGCGCCGACCGACAAGCACGGGTTGATGACGGGGACGACCGAGTTAGGGGTTGCGGCATCGTCGGTCGGCTTTTAGATAGCGTGCGTTCTTATACGCCCCGAAAGGCCCCGCATCATGGAAAACGTCATCCTTGTGATCCACCTTATTCTGGCGCTCAGCCTGATCGGCGTGGTGCTGATGCAGCGGTCCGAAGGTGGTGGTCTGGGGATCGGTGGCGGCGGTGGCGGTGCTACAGGCAGCCGCCCCGGTCCGACCGCGATGGGCAAGGTCACATGGGCGCTGGCGATTGCATTCATTGCGACGTCTATCGCGCTGACGCTGATTGCGGCGGACCAGTCGGCCGGAGCGTCGGTGCTGGACCGTCTGGGCGATGCGCCTGCGACGGCACCCGATGCGCCATCGCAGGGTCTGGGCGACAGTCTGCTGCCACCGGGACCGGACGATACCGCACCGCTGACCCCGTCAGGCAACTGATACCACAATAGATGGCCGGAACTTGATTTCCGGCCACATGATCTTGCGCAATGGGTTGGCAACCGGTCCCGAATCCCGGTATCCTTTAATCCCGTGGCCAGGCGTGCCTTTCAGGTCCGCCGCACTCTGAATCCGAAGGCACGGGGGTCGTTCAAATCATGGCGCGTTACATCTTCATCACCGGTGGCGTGGTCTCGTCCCTTGGCAAGGGGCTTGCCTCGGCGGCGCTTGGTGCGCTTTTACAGGCCCGAGGGTTTTCGGTGCGTCTGCGCAAGCTTGACCCCTACCTGAACGTCGATCCCGGCACCATGTCGCCTTTCGAGCATGGCGAGGTCTTCGTGACCGATGACGGCGCGGAAACCGATCTGGACCTCGGGCACTACGAACGGTTCACCGGCGTGCCGGCGCGCAGGACCGACTCTGTCTCTTCGGGACGCATCTATTCCAACGTGCTGGAGCGTGAACGGCGCGGGGACTATCTGGGCAAGACGATTCAGGTCGTCCCGCACGTCACGAACGAAATCAAGGACTTCCTCGCCATCGGAGAGAACGAAGTCGATTTCATGCTGTGCGAAATCGGCGGCACCGTGGGTGATATCGAGGGGTTGCCATTTTTCGAGGCGATCCGCCAGTTTTCGCATGACAAGCCGCGTGGGCAGTGCATCTTCATGCACCTCACACTGCTGCCCTATCTTGCAGCGTCGGGCGAGTTAAAGACCAAGCCGACCCAGCATTCGGTCAAGGAATTGCAGTCCATAGGCATTGCCCCCGACATCCTTGTCTGCCGGTCCGAACACCCGATCCCCGAAAAAGAACGCGAAAAGATCGCCCTGTTCTCCAACGTCCGCAAGGAATCGGTCGTGGCCGCCTACGACCTCAAGTCGATCTACGAGGCACCGCTGGCCTATCACGAGCAAGGACTTGATCAGGCGGTGCTCGATGCCTTTGGCATCTCTCCCGCCCCGCGGCCCGACCTGTCGATCTGGCACGATGTCTACGACCGCATCCACAATCCCGAAGGTCAGGTGAAGATCGCGGTCGTCGGCAAATATACGCAGCTGGGGGACGCCTACAAATCCATTTCCGAGGCGCTGACCCACGGCGGCATGGCGAACCGGGTCAAGGTCAAGGTCGAATGGGTGGACGCAGAGCTTTTCGATACCGACGACGCGGCCCCCTATCTTGAAGGCTTTCATGCGATCCTTGTCCCCGGCGGTTTTGGCGAGCGAGGCACCGAAGGCAAGATCAAGGCGGCCACCTTTGCCCGCGAAAAAAAGGTGCCCTACCTCGGGATTTGTCTGGGCATGCAGATGGCCGTGATCGAAGCGGCGCGGAACGTGGCGGGGATGACGACCGCCGGCTCGCAGGAATTCGACCACGAGGCAGGCAAGGACCGGTTCGAACCGGTGATCTTCCATCTCAAGGAATGGGTAAAGGACAACCAGACCATTGCCCGCGATGTGCTGGACGACAAGGGCGGAACCATGCGGCTGGGGGCCTATGACGCGGTGCTTACCGAAGGGTCGAAAGTCGCCGGGGTTTACGGTGTGACGCATATCGTCGAGCGGCATCGTCACCGCTACGAGGTTGACGTGACCTACAAGGAAAAACTTGAGGCGGCGGGTCTGTGCTTTTCCGGCATGTCACCCGATGGCCGTCTGCCGGAAATCGTGGAATGGACGGACCACCCGTGGTTCATAGGTGTCCAGTTCCATCCGGAATTGAAGTCCAAGCCGTTCGCACCGCATCCACTGTTCGAGGGGTTCGTGAAAGCGGCTGTCGAAAATTCCCGTCTTGTCTGAAGGCGCGCCTGCTGGCAGGCGATCGGTTCAACGGGCTTTCGCCGCTCTCAAAAATCGAAGGATATGTCGCGGGTAATGACGATGCTGGCAGTCACACTGTCACTGCTGCCACCCCGCACGATCGGGCTTTC
>Ga0307960_1002796_pt1 | contig 10481 bp, 10 predicted proteins | sample OrgLakmetagen542_FD_201832 | JGI IMG/M metagenome (GOLD analysis project Ga0307960, IMG submission 201832) | Saline water microbial communities from Organic Lake, Antarctica - #542 | ecosystem: Environmental > Aquatic > Non-marine Saline and Alkaline > Saline | place: Antarctica: Organic Lake... | reverse complement strand
AGCTTATGGATTTATTTGTGGCTGGCCGAGACCAGTCAGCAGCCGATCAGCCAAACAACCTGGCTGAAGGTCACCCCCAATTGTAACCATTGTAACCATTAGCGATGTTAATATGTAACCACATTGAGGCAGAGAGGTCCGTCTGAGTCATGGGTCCCAGCTCCGGAGAAGGAGCAGTAGTGTGGCAACCACGCTAAGCTGAGTAGACTCAGAGTAGTAGACACACATACATGTGTGCAGAGAGCGCACAAGGGCATGGGCCAGAGAACTGGTAGAAGCATTAGGGTCCAGCGATGCAAAGAACTCACTCCTCTGCTGGATGGTTTTTCCACCTTGGAGGCCTTTCTTGGTCTGAAGGCGCAACCATTATCAATAAGACTGGCCATCCAGCTTATTGAACAAGACATAAAAAAACTCTCAACTGCCAACCAACTTAACTGCTCTGTCACACGATTTGTCGCTGCCAACGATTGGGCGTGACAGGTCACCATTGTTTAACGCTGCAGCTTGATATTGTCGAAACGGGATTCCTTGAGAGTAATGAGCTTTAATGGCTTGTGACGCCAATCAATATACAGCCAGCATAACAAAGTAAGGGAAAACAGGAGCCTTTGTTCCCTTACCTGTTGAAGTAAGCTCTGTGCTTCTCCTTGCAACGCTTTTTGTCGCTCTGCTTCTTTAGCCCCATGCTCCATGGCAGAGGAGGCGTCGGCGACTTTTAGCAGAGACGCCACCACATCCAAACACTGCAGCAGGACAACAAAGAAAAAGTAAGTACTCTGCTGGTAGTGGTGACACAGCCAGCATGATGAAGGGACAACATAGAGCAGCACAGTTATGTTTCAGAATTGAAGTGCAGCACATTGCAACAGTTTAAGTGCAACATTGCGACAATTCAAGTGCAGCACATTGCGACAGTTTGCTGTCGAACACATTGCGACAAATTAATTGCAGCACATTGCAACAAATTAAATGCAGCACATTGCAACAATTTAAGTGCAGCACATTGCGACAGTTTAAGTGCAGCATTGCGACAATTTGCTGTCGAACACATTGCGACAGTTTAAGACAGCACATTGCGCCAAATTTGTGCAGAACATTGCGACAATTTAAGTGCAGCACATTGCGACAGTTTAAGTGCAGCATTGCGACAGTTTAAGTGCGGCACATTGCGACAATTTAAGTGCAGCACATTGCGACAATTTAAGTGCAGCACATTGCGACAGTTTAAGTGCAGCACATTGCGACAATTTAAGTGCAGCACATTGCAACAATTAAAGTGCAGCACATTGCGACAATTTAAGTGCAGCACATTGCGACAATTTAAGTGCAGCACATTGCGACAGTTTGCTGTCGAACACATTGCAACAATTTAAGTGCAGCACATTGCGACAATTTAAGTGCAGCACATTGCGGCAGTTTAAGTGCGGCACATTGCGGCAGTTTAAGAAAGCACATTGCGACAACAGTTTAAGAACTGTGGCAAGAGAAAACAGGGGTTGGCATCGGCAGTATCAAGGGCTAAATGTTGTAATGGCCTCACCCAAGACTGTGGCAGGACATGGCTTGGGCTGAAAAAGATATGAATACAGGAAGCGTAAAAGGAGTCACCCGGACACACATGTTGCAGCAAGGCAGCGCAGCGCAGGGTGGGAGAGACTATTATAAATAGGGTTGGCCAGAACCATATATATATACGGTGTAAATACGGTATTTCTGGCAGGGAGATCACCAAATGTACGGTCATATACGTGTATAAATCCGGTTCTGACCAACCCTAACCATAAAGAATAGTAATTGCGTCACCTTGCTGGCGTACGCATCAGCTAGCTGCTGCCTGTGCTCAGCTGTTGCTGCCCCTTTATTTCGTGCTGCTGCTGCTGCTGCTGCTGCTGCTGGGCTTTCTGGTACTGCTGTTCTACTTGTTGCGGCGGCTGGGCATTCTGTTCCTACTACACTCTTTGTTGCTGCTGCTGGGTTTTCTGCCGCCGCTGCACTCTCTGTTGCTGCTGCTGGGCTTTCTTTCGCTGCTGCTGGACTTTCTGCTGCAGCAGCTGCTGATGCCATGAGGCGTCGACGCACTGACAGGCCATGGTTGTAGGCCTGGAGGGCAGACTCCAGGTCCTAAGAAGAACATGGTGGTTGAACAAAACCTAGTGTGTTAAATGTTTAATTGTGTGTTCACTGGAATAGAGAAGTGCTTGCCAGTTAGTACGTGAGCAAAGCTCTAGTCTTGCATGTACGCGTGTTCGAATCCCGTTACGTTTGCATAAAGGTTTCAATGTGAGTTTGGTGGCGGACGATGGCGGGCAAAAAAACATCCCAGACCCGGTTTCAGGCCCAGTTTGCCATTTTCTTCCCAGATCTTGATTGGTTTCCTTGCCTTTTTTATGGTCTGGGAGTTCTACGATGCCCAAGGTCTTTATGGTTCCTTTCACCCACATGCAACGCAACAGGAAGGCTTGTCAAACACTGAGACTCATCACCACATTTGCAGGAAAAGAACAAAACATCCAGGTTGCCCAGAACCATACGTAGTGTGTTACTGTATATCCCTGTGCATCACAGCACTTTCCTGTGGAAAGCACACACACACACAAACACACACACAAGCACACATATACACACACACAAATACACACGCACATGTGCATATGTGTACACACTAACACACACACACACTCACAGCTTGCCTATGAGCTGAGAATAGCAGGTGAGCACACTGTTTCGCACCTGGCTAATGAACTGCAGGTCTCCCAACTTGTTGAAGGAAACAGACAACGCATGGGCGGCCTGCGACGCAAAAGTTGGTGGTGATTCATTGCAAGTGCTTCTGATGAAGGAAACAGACAACGCATGGGCGGCCTGCGACGCAGAAGTTAATGATGATTCACTGCAAGTGCTTCTGATGATGGCACGTGAGTAGGGTTGGCCGAAACCGTACATATACGCTGTATATTGCAGAAAATTCCTGTGGTGAAGACCGTATATACGGCGTATGTATACGGTTCCAGCCAACCCTACAGGTGAGTTGAAGAGTTTGTGGCCAAGCCTTTGACGGATGACGAGGCTAGCGACGTGCAAGGAAACGCAAGCGATTCTGATGAAGGTCCAGCGACTCAGACGTGTGTGACTAACAGACGTGTGTGACTAACAGACGTGTGTGATTAACAGACGTGTGTGACTAACAGACGTGTGTGATTAACAGACGTGTGTGACAGTACTAAGTTGACTAAGGTGACAGTAGCAGCGTTTGAACAGCCCGTAGCCTGAAGAGCGTGAAGAACACACCACACTGCTGAATAACACTGAGTCTGTGAGCAATTGAGGGCACAGACAACGCAGCTACATCCCACACCACACTGCTGAGTGACACTGAGTCTGTGAGCAATTGAGGACACAGACACAGACAACGCAGCTACATCCCACACCACACTGCTGAATAACACTGAGCCCGTGAGCAATTGAGGACACAGACAAAGCAGCTGCATCCCACACTTGGAAAGACCCTGAACTAGCGCCCACACTCACCCCACCAGACAAACATTTCTTTTATTACTGTTTTCCAACTAGTGCCCGCACTCACCCCACCAGACAAAAATTATTTTTCTTACTGTTTTCCAACAGCTGCGCGTAGTAAGATGGCCCTGTACCTGTACCTCCGTGACTCCCTCCTCTACCGTATGTGTCGAGCATTGCACGCTGCCCTCAGCTATATGTTTTCCCGCGGCCATATCAGACGCTACAATAAATAAATAACAGACGCTACAATAAATAAATAACAGACGTTACAATTAATAAATAACAGACGCTACAATAACCGGACTAACCGGACTAACCGGACTAACCGTTCCATACACATTAATCGTTCTTTATTCCTTATAGATAACCAAGTAGCATCTTCCTTTCCCACTTTCCATGCCGAGCACCAATTTCTGGCCTTTAAGTTAGGTAGCGGCTGTGTTGCAGTTCTGGTGACGATAAGCATGTGAAAATTAAAGAGGGTGAGCCAGAACCATATATAAATACGTATACACGGTGTACATACGGTATTTTTAGCAGGGAAATCACCATACACACAGTCATGTACGGTGTGTATATACGGTTCTGGCCCACCCTAATAATAAACCTGTGACAGCTTCTTACCTCTGCATCTCCCTCTTCTGCTGCAGGCGATAAGCACTGAATGCTGCCTTAATTATGGTAAACGTACTCCTGAAAAAAAACTGCTACAGCCTCTTACCTCTGCATCTCCCTCCTCTGCCGCATGCGATAAGCACTGGATGCTAGCCTCATACATGGCAGCTGCCTGTGAGATGTCTCCCAGTCGCTTGCAGCAGTCCCCCTGCACAGTGAGAGTGGGGAAGAGAATGGTGCTCTGCAAATTCTCTTTTCAACCTCAAGTGTGCCGCCTGTGCATGTGTGCAGCAATGTAACACCCCCAACCAAAAGAAGTGTGCTGCCTGTGCATGTGTGCACCAATGTTGTTCCCATGCCAACACTTCAGGCCTGCTGGTCCAAAGTTTGGTTGCGTACACACACAACCACACACATACACAAACACACACAAACACACACACACACACACACACTCACACACACACACACACACACACACACACACACACACACACACACACACACACACACACACACACACGCGCACACACACACACACCACACACGCACACATTTTGTAACATGCATTGTTGAATTCAACCTCCAGCATGCTGCCTATGCATGTGTGCATCTAAAACACCCCTGACCAAAAAGAGTGTGCTGCATGTGCATGTGTGCACTTAAAACACCCCTGACCAAAAAAGTGTGCTGCATGTGCATGTGTGCATCCAAAACACCCCTGACCAAAAAGAGTGTGCTGCATGTGCATGTGTGCAGCAATGTTGTTCACACGCCAGAAGTTAAGCCTCTTAGAGCTAAACCCTAATCCCTAAGTATAACCCTAAACCCTAAGCCTCTTGAAGCTAAACCCTTATCCCTAAGTGTAACCCTAAACCCTAAGCCTCTTAAAGCTAAACCCTAATCCCTAAGTGTAACCCTAAACCCCAAGCCTCTTAAAGCTAAACCCTAATCCCTAAGTGTAACCCTAAACCCTAAGCCTCTTAAAGCTAAACCCTAAACCCTAAGTGTAACCCTAAACCCTAAGCCTCTTAAAGCTAAACCCTAAGTGTAAGGCCAATGCACGCACAGCGATTCGTGACAGCAGCTGGAGGGAGACTGCATGCATATGCTCAGCAGTCATCCTGGACAAAGCAGCGCACCATACAGTACCGTAACGAATGCGAGATTCAAAGAAACCCAATCAATATACCCCAATGCGAGCAATACAAGGGGGGCAACACTTCATTATTAAACAGAATGCGAGCATATGCAAGGACTTTTGACCCTCTGAGCCGGTAATCACAGACTGCAAGATGGTACTCAGTAATGGTACCATATGGGTACCATGACGGTACTCAGTAACAGTTAGAAGGCCGTATTCTTGGTGACAGGTCCGACTAAAGTCTGTCGACAGAATACAAGGTTATACTCATTAATGTATGTTAGGAGAGTTGTTGGTGACATATTGAAAGAGCGATGTTTTGTGACAGGACAGACGGCCGCGTCGTTAGCTCAACAGCATTTCACACAATAAACCTGGTTTGTGGAAGTGAGGTCTTCGGTTAAACAGCAATTCACGGATTGGATCTGATTTGTGGAAGTAAGCTCTTTGGCTTGACAGCATTTCACGGATTAAATCTTGCTTGTGAAAGAGAACTCTTGGGCTTAACATCATTTCATGGATTGGATCTTGCTAATGGAATAGTGCATCTGATTTGTGAGAGTTAGAATGCGTGAAACTTTAAATGTCGAGTTGCTGACTCTATATATGGCTTGCTACTCTCGCCTTACTTGCTTATATTTGTATATTTGCAAAACCCTTTCCATCCCCCTTTTGTTCGACCCCCAGACTGTCCTTAGCTGAACAAGGCCAGGTCGCTTGGCAGCCTGTGAAATCCTACCGCAACCCCCGGATCGCTCCTATCTGAATTAGGCTAGTAAAATGGGCAGCCTCCAACACACACACCTGCGACCCCCAGACCGCCCCTAGCTGGCAGGCTAGGTCGCTGGGCACATGCTCAGCTTGAGCTTGGAATCTAGCAAAATCCATGCCGTGGCTTGGCCGCTCTTGCTGCTCCTGCTGCTGCTGCTGCTGCTGCTGCTGTTGTGCGTGTGGTGTTGGAGTTGGTGCATATTCATTTTGGGGTTGCTCTCGTGCATGTGGTGCTGCTACGTCTGTGCTTGGAGGTTGCTGTTGTGTGTGTGGCGCTGGTGTGTGGGTTCTCGGAGATTGCTGGACTGAAGAATAGAATGGACAGCGTTGCTCTTGCTGCGCTTGCTGCGGCTGCTCCTGCTCCTCTTGCACCTGCCGCGACAACTCTGGGGCGATTACGCCCTGAAGCTGACGCTCAATGGACATGTGCAACTCGCGCTTACAGAGCTCAAGCCTGGAAGGAGGAGGAGGACAGGAACAAGCAGAGCTGTCTGATTACGATGATGTGCAATGATGGCAAAGTAGGACAGACATCGCACACGCGGCTCACGTTTGCAGGAATCAGATCCGGGAGGAGTGGTACAGACGCAAATTGAGAGAGCATGCGCGATGTGAGGTGGACAAGTGTGGTAGGGACAGAGAAAAGGGATACGCAGACATGTGCAGCTCACATTTGCAATACAAAGTTCAAGCCTAAAGAAAAGGGGCGTAAGGTAGGTATGAGAGGTGGTTCCTCAGCGAGTGCATCCCTTAAGTGCCACGTGTACATTGCAGCTGCATAGGATTGCCAAAATCAGTTGGCCAAGATTGTGCTGCAGCTACGTAGAGGTGCATGTAGGGGTGCACACAACTGCAGCTGCATAGGGCTGCCAAAACCAGTTGGTCAAGATTGTGCTGCAGCTACGTAGAGGTGCATGTTAGGGGTGCACACAACTGCAGCTGCATAGGGTTGCCAAAACCAGTTGGCCACGATTGTGCTGCAGCTACGCAGAGGTGCATGTAGGGGTGCACAAAACTGCAGCTGCATAGGGTTGCCAAAACCAGTTGGCCAAAACAACAGATAGACATCGTGTATGATTATATACACTTGGAGTGCCAAGAGCACCGTACACCAAACTGTATGGTTTTGGCCATCCATATGGTCCTGTATGCTTCTAACCGACCCACTAATGCATGGATCTTGCCACCTACCAATGACGTTAATGTATTACTACTTGCTTGTGGTCGACTCATTTGAGATCATTTGAGTTTCGTCTGTTAGAGATGTCAGGCACTAATACCTATGAAGAGCTGCTTCCAGGTTACCACCCGCCATTGCTTGCAGTCCTAAGCGGTAAAAAAAGATGGAGGTGGACGTGCAGGAGCTGCCCACGATCGCGGAAAGCTGCTGCAGATCCTGCAAGATTGCAAGGGGAGAAAGGGAAGTGTCGGCACAATCCTACATGCACTTGTTGACAAACAATGGGCATAACTAACATACATCTGCATGCACAGGCAAATGGACAGACTAACACGCTGCAGTACGCATGCACACACATACACACTAACATGCATACACACGCACACACGCATGCACATACACACATGCACACCCACCCACCCACCCACACACACCTTTGGTTCCAGCATGCCTGCACCATCAGACGCGTGCGCAGCAAGAAAACGATCCACTAAACCTGTAAAAGCAAGAGGAGCAAAGTCATAGCACTAAACCCAGGAGCCAAGTAAAGTAGGGTTAGCCAGAACCATATATACGGCATTTTTGGCAGGGAAACCACCATATATACGGTCATGTACGGTGTTTATATACGCTTCTGGCCAACCCCAGGTATGTGTCATACGTTCATTTTGAACGTTCATACGGTAAAATAGGCGTATAACACAATACGCCGTATGACACATCTGCGGTAAATATCAAAGGTGAATGTGTGTACTTTGTGAGGGGATCTGCTGATCTTAAGTTTGTCCTACCTACTAACCACTTGCTTTTCAGGCAGACAGATATAATATTTAAACCAATTTTTAAGAGAGCAAACCCAAGGTAGCTGTGATGGAAAGGAAGATCGTTTGACTTCAAGTTTGTCTGTCTGAAGCCTGTGACCAAATAGGAAACCAAGTCTGACTTCACATTTGCACGCGCTTTTCTTCTGGTACACAACTTTCCTTCTCCTTAGTACAAAATTTCAAGTATGACATACAAGGTTTGCGTATATGTATATATATTTTATATATAACGTAGATAGGGTTGGCCAGAACCATATATATACGGTGTATATACGGTATTTCTGGCTGGGAAATCACCAAATATACGGTCATATACGGTGTATATATACGGTCCTGGCCAACCCTAAACGTAGAATATGCAATACAGCATACGTTACATGTCAGGGCACAGCTACTACCAGAATGCACTTGTTACGCAAAAAGCCTAGCTACGATTTAATAACACATATGCGGAAAGAGCTAAGTTTGTATAAATGTGAGGCGGCTATTATGCTGGAAATGCTGGCTTCGCCCCGGAAGTGCTATTAAAATGGATGGACTGATTTGTTTCTTCGCCCCGGAAGTGCTTTTATTAAGGACATACTGTTTGTTTTGTACAGCAATTGTTACGACTTCATCGGCATTGCCATTAAAGGCCAGCGCTTCGAATACGGCCAGCCGGCCGAATAACAAGCCCTTATGTGCTTGATTGACGCCCGAGGGACCTTCCCCCAAAGTGACTCGCTGACATGTTATGTGAACAAGCAAAAACTTTCCTTGTATTGAACCTCCTTAATCAATCTTACATGTTATATGAACAAGCAAAAACTTTCCATCTATTGAACCTCCTTAATCAACCCTACATGTTACATGAACAAGCAAAAACTTCCCATGCCATGTATTGAACCTCCTTAATCAATCCTACATATTATATGAACAAGCAAGAACTTTTCATCTAATGAATCTCCCTAATCGATTGTACATGCTATATTTACAAGCAAAAATTTTCCATCTATTGAGCCTCCTTATTAATGAAGGGGGTGGTTTTCACTGCCTATGTATCAATTTCCCCCCAACTCTTTCATGTCAGTATTTGGCCTCCTATATTACAATGAACCTTGCCTCACAGCTAGGGTTGGCAAAAACCATACATAAACGTTGTACATATGTTTTTTGGCTTGGAACTTACCATACGTTTATATACGATTCTGGCCAACCCTACTCACAGCCGAGTCTCAACCCACCCAGTCTGGGCAAAGGAATTGTTCGACCAAACAGAGCTTGATCAAACGACACACCCTGGGAGGCTTTGTTGTGCCTTCCTGCATACAACAATGAGTGTCTTATCCTAACACGGAAGAAACCCACGTACTTACTGCCTGCATCAGCAGCAGCACGCGCCTCCCGTTTCTTTTGAGTCCTCATCTGCCTAATCAAACAACGCACCCTGGGAGGCTTCGTCTGGTTGAAATCCCTCAATATCTTGACCACAGACCGGGCAGTCCCTTAGCTTGGACACACAAAATTTGCAAAACACGTGCGTGCACCTGTGAGTCCACAGAGGGGCGAAACGTGAGATCAGCTTGGGCACACAGAACTTGCAAAACATGTGCGTGCACCTGTACACCGAAGGAGGGGCGGCGGCACATGTGACGTGCAGTATACATGGAGGAATTACGCGTATGATCTCACACATGTACATCTTTGCATTCACTGCACACACTTGCTGCAGGACACGTGAAGGCTACTGCACGCAAGAAGACGTAGCGCATTTGTGTTTACTGTTCTGCTGTTACGAGAAGGTAAGCACGGCAGTCAGTGGCTCTGTGAGTGTGGACACGAGCCGTACGTAGGAGTGTTTCCTTATAACGGTCAGGTAGGTACAGCGTTCGTTAACACTAGCAGCATGAGACAAGAAGGCCGAGTTGCAGCGACAAACTTTGGCTTTCTAAAAGGCACATCTTCAGAGCTTCCGTCTAAATCACAGGGGCATCATTATGTGCGGGTTCTAAGCCATGCTATTTTTAAATCGTTGCAGTGTGCAAGCGTGTAGTTGTGCAGCACACACGAAAAGGAACAGGGTGGTAGAAGGTTGACAGGTACGGCATTTTTGTAGGCTGAGTGACCAGTACTGCAGTGCTTGTGCACAATCTAGTTGGTAGTTAGCTTGATTCAGCACACTGCACACTTACGGAACGCAGCGGACAGGCTGGTGCATGAAGGTTTTGCAGCAGCAGCAGTGCATGTTGGTCATCTTGGGGCCTGTGTGTGTGTGTGTGTGTGTGCATGTATGTATGCGTGTGTGTATATGTCTGTACGTATGTATATATATTTGTGTGTGCTTGCATGCGTGTGCTCATATATGTGTGTGTGTCTGTGTGCGCGCAAGCGTGTCCTTGTTTGTGTCTCTCTGTGTGTGTTTGCATGTGTGTGTGTGTGTGTGTGT
>Ga0307960_1002795_pt1 | contig 10481 bp, 10 predicted proteins | sample OrgLakmetagen542_FD_201832 | JGI IMG/M metagenome (GOLD analysis project Ga0307960, IMG submission 201832) | Saline water microbial communities from Organic Lake, Antarctica - #542 | ecosystem: Environmental > Aquatic > Non-marine Saline and Alkaline > Saline | place: Antarctica: Organic Lake... | reverse complement strand
CCATGAATGACCCCTAATGTGAGCAGCCCGAGGCCCTTAAAAAATGTCACGCTTGCTTGTACCACTGTGTAAATCGGAAACGATTTCTGTACCAGCACCTTTAAACTTATGCCCCTCCCTTCCTCCTACTTGTTGTCGCAGTTCCCCAGAGGCATTCGCTTTATCCTTCATACCGCAAATCCGCTCTTTGGGGGCGATGACATCAGCGCACAAGCAATGTGGGTGCAGGATACGTAAGGTGTACACTATTTACCTGTTTGAGGTTCTCACAAGGAATCAATGTAAGTCAGGACGTTTATGCTAACGAACATTGAAGGAGGGTTGGCAAGATGTACAGCATTTTTTGTGTGTGTTTCAGCCATTCGCTCAGAACATACCGTTGCCATTCGCTCAGAACATTGAAGGAGGGTTGGCAAGGTGTACATCATTTTGTGTGTGTGTGTTTCAGCCATTCGCTCAGAACATACCGTTGCCTTTCGCTCAGAACATTGAAGGAGGGTTGGCAAGGTGTACATCATTTTTAGTGTGTGTGTGTGTTTCAGCCATTCGCTCAGAACATACCGTTGCCATTCGCTCAGAACATTGAAGGAGGGTTGGCAATTTGTTCATTTTTTGTGTGTGTGTTTCAGCCATTCGCTCAGAACATACCATTGGGCTTGAGTACGCAACACACCATCCAATGCGTTAACACACCTAGTTTGGAGGAAGGTCTACAAGTAAGCAGGGAAGTGTGTCTGTGCCTCAGCCTGGAGCTAAGGTAAGGTGTGGTAATGTTACATCGCTATTTATGCCTCTAGGGCATCTGAGCGAAACTTATCAAAACTGTAACCAAAAACTTCACTCAAAGAAATAGAAAGTTTGTTGATGAGAAAGGAGCGTGTTTGAGGGAGTGTCTGAGAAACCCCAACCCCCACCCAGGATAGAGCCTCCCACAGTGCCTGTGTGATCTTGCTAATGTTTGCCTCCCTAATGCTCTTGTTCGAATTTGCTCCAAGTTTGCCTCTCTGATTATTCAGGTGCAGGTGCATACAACACGTCTCTTCTGTGACGGTTTGCGTACTGCTCCCTTCCTTTCCTTTTGCCTCAGGCTAAGTGGCACTTAGCCTTCATTACTGCTTTAGCAACCCCTCTGTGATACTGTGCCTTTGGCACATAACCATAAGTTTGCCTCCCTGCTTACTCAGGTGGTGGCAGGACTTTCCCCTCAAAGACGACGCATCCCCTCCCTCCTCCGATTTTGAAGCAACATTTTTGAACTACATTAAGCAGAACCAGCTTCCAGAGGAGGTGGGTGTATGGTTCATGGCAATGAGGAAATTTTAACATACATTAACAATAAACAATGGCAATGAGGAAACTTAACAGACATTAACAAAAAACAATGGCAATCGAGAAATCTAACAGACATTAATAATAAACAATGGCAATGAGGAATTTTAACAGACAATAACAATAAACAATGGCAATGAGGAAATTTAACAGACAATAAACAGGGACTTCCTACTGGAAGTGAGAATTTTCTACCGGAAGTGGATGTGCTTGGAGTTGTTTCGTGTGGCCAAATGTTTGGAAACATATGTCAACATACAGAAAAAGGTAATGGAGGCATAGGCATGTACATTGAACGTGTTTGCAGTTTATCTCTCGCCCCAAACATGACAGGGCATTAAGTCTAACATCTACCTCACCCTTCATGCTCACCATCTGCACCTGTCTGCAACTCCTAATCTCAATGAAAAATCATTCTAAATGAATATACCTTGTAGATCTATACACCCTTTACCCTCGAAATGGGAGGAAAGAAGAAGAATATGACACAGGCGGTGACAACCACTCCGCACATGAATAAAGGCCTGTGTTGTGCATTTTGGGGGCACAAAAGTGTGTTTTTTTCCCCTCTACCCTCCGGCCCACCCTTGCCTGGGGCAGCTGCAACACAGGCTATGAAAATCACCATTTCAATTCCGTCAAAGTGCAGATCATTAAGCCATGAGAAACGCCATTAACACAAAGAAGAACGTAAAAACAAAGGCACAAATGACTTTAATCCTGTCAAAGTCTAAATCATTAAGCCATGAAAAACGCCATTAACACAAAGAAGAACGTAAAAACAAAGGCACACATGATTTCAATTCCGTCAAAGTGCAGATCACTAAGCCATGAGAAACGCCATTAACACAAAGAAGACCGTAAAAACGAAGGTACAAATGGCGCGTTTTCTTGTTGGGAGTGTCATTCATGGTAAAACTTACGAGATGACAGACAAAACGCATGAACGGCAGTCTTTCCCACTGGAGCACCAAGTCGTGAGCAGTGCCATGTACAGGCACAACAACGACAAACAAGACTTTTAAAGGCGCAAATGACACACACGTTTCCGCAGGAGCACCAAGTCGTGAGCAGTGCCTTTCGCAGGCACGACTTTTCCAGCGCACGTGCATTTCTGGTTCCAAGTGTGCCAGGGACACACACAGGAAACGATGTTAACAAGTACGGCCACATGCGTGTGCGCTCTCTTTTGCAGCAGGTGAGCGATTTGTAGGTAGTAGCTGATTTCTGGTTTCAAGTGTGCCAGGGATACACTCAGGAATCGATGTGAGTAGGACGGCCATGTGCGTATGTGCTTGCTTCTGCAGCTGGTGAGCAGCTTGAAGGTTCAAGGTGAAGCCCTCCTGTTGCAATTCATAGGCAACCACCTGTGCTTATGATGTGGGTATATCTGCAGTGAAACCGCTAGTTTATGGTTTGAGTTTGGCTACGTGCAGCATATACATAGGGTTGGCCAGAACCGTGTATACGTGTATATGCACCGTATATGGCCGTATATTTGGTGATTTCCCTGCCAAAAACACGGTATATACACCATATATGCATGGTTCTGGCCGACCCTACATATACGCTCTAGCATGCACAGCAAAATTCGAAGCTGTGTTTACAGCGGGCATGGGCATCCAGCATGGCGGTGGAAGTCTATGTCCCTTTATAAAGCATCTGACACCGTGAGAACAAGGCATTTCCTTTTGGTCAATGATGAAGTGGAACCTAAAGCATCACTGTGAGAATGAGGGGTTTCTTTTTGGTCAAGGATTAAGTGGAAGTTCCACTGTGGAACCTGTTTGGACCTTCCGCATTCTAGCTCGTTCCAGAGGCCTGTACGCGTTCACACCAGTGTTTTTTTAGGCAAGATACCATGTCAATCGACATGAAAACTGTTGTTGGATTTCCAAACTCGTCGAAATCGACAATCGACATGAAACCAAGATCATCAAGAATGATTCTGGGGCTGCCGACGAGCCCCTGTGTAAAACAATTCTGTGGTAGAGGGCTCTCAAAGGCCCTGATTCACCACAAACTCAAAAAATCCAAACATTTTAAATGAGCGATAAACCCCATCAAAAATGCCCAAAGTTGCCAGGTGGAAAAGTGATGGGAAGTACTTAGGGGCCCGTGGGTCCACGAACAAGTTCCAAGCTCAGTGGCTTGAGCATCCAGCCTCTGAGGGACAGACCCAGTGCAAGGGCTGGCTGAGTGATGAGGGGAGGGTGTGGAAATCTGTGTACCAAGTTCACTGCAGCATTACCCCCCTTCATTTCTGAGAGGGCTGTTTGGGCTACAAGGCAAGCAGCAGCAGCAGCAGCAGCAGCAGCTGAGGATCCTAACCCTGCTGCGGCAGTGATGAGTTTGATAACGAGCCAGAATCTGCGCGACCCCCACTCCCAACCCCTCTCTCAGCCAAGGAGGGTCAGTGGAGGATGAGTGTATGTTCAGCACGCTCAAGTACATCCGTGACCCCCAGCTGAGTGCGCAGTACCTGACGTGTTGCGCTCGGGGCTTCAATAGCTCAGCATTCGGCGTGGAGTCCTTCCCATACCTAGAGACTGTCTCAGGCTAAAAAGCGCCGTGGAAACAAATAGACAAACTCACACAGTTAGAATGAATTTTTCAAGCCCTACCTTGCAATTTCAGACAAACTTTTCTGTATTATAGTAATTGCTTTTAGATCACCCACACACTAATTGCAAACACCATTTTGCCGGAAGGCCACAGGCCTCTTAGCGGGCTGGGACAGCAAAAGAAAATCGACAAGAGAACCCAATTGATCAAATTTTCAGATCTGGAGACATGAAACCAAGTTTTTCCCAAATGTTAAAAATAACACTGGTTTACTCCAGTGTTTCTTTTAAGGATAATGGAAAACTTTGATTTCATGTCATCCCCCAATCTGGGAGTTTAAGGAATTGTGTTCTCATGTCTTTTTTCTTTTGCTGCCTCATCCCGCCGGGAGGCCTGCGGCTCCCGGCATTTGGTGTTATGTAAGTCAACTGTAGGTTTTGAGGAAGCATTTGCATTAAACACAAGAAAAATTGCCTGTAATTGCAAGTTGGGCAACTGACCATTCTAACTGAGTTGTTCATTATTTTTTAATCTGGGTTCTTAGCGCTGAGCCACTCCAGAATGGCCTGTGAATATGGGAAGAAAGGCTCCACGCCAAATGCTGAGCTCTTTGACCCCCGTGCGCACATGTTGCCTGTTGCGCTGGGGGTTACGGATGTACTTGAGCGTGCTGAACATACATGTATCCTCCACTGACCCTAGCACCATAACCATCACTAACTCTGCTACCTTAACCCACTCCCCAAATCTATCCTGCGCCCCTAGGCATGTGGCTTCTCCCCAAAATTCTTTGGCTGAGCGAGGGTTTGGGGGGGGGCTGTTGCAACGTTTGCTGATTGTGGCTCGTTGTCAGACTCATCGCTGCTGCTTGCTGCAGCCGGGTTTGCATCCTCTTGTTTGAGGAAACCTTTTTGGGCCCATGGGCCCCTAAGTACTTCCCAAAGCCTTTCCCCCTGGCAACTTTGGGCTTTTTTTGATGGGGGTTTATCGCTTATAACATGTTTATAGAACTGTTCGGAAAAATTTTCGTGGTGTGCAAGGGCCTTCAAATGCCCTATTAGGGTCACAAGGTTTACAAGGTTTACAAGAAAAGGCCTTCGGTCAAGAAGTATGACTGCTCGCCTGTTCATAAAGTATAATAAGCTCATGAACAAAAAGATGAAATTTGTTGTTTTCCTGGTGTAAAAGGGTCACAGATTCATTTTACACAGGGGCTCATCCACGCCTTCAGAACCCTATTCTCATCTCGATTCCAAAGGCCAAAAACCCATGTTTTCTTATGGATCAGTATGGTATATCGACTTTTAAGGAACACTGGTTCACACCTATTGTACCAACATCGGACAAGAGATGCAATCGATAGCCGCTAGGAATAAGAACTCAAAGCTTGACTTTGCACTTGTTTTGTATCTTTTGCAGCGCCTAGATGCACCTCAGCTGCCCCGAACTTCTGGGGCACAAGGATCTAGCCCCAGCGGCAAAGGCACGCTGCCCAGCCTTTTCAAGTCTGCAAGTGCGTCTGTGCAAAATGCGGCTGAGGTATTACATAGCAATGCTAATACAGTACCTCCAGCACTTGTATTCAAAGGACTCCTGCTTCTCTGCATACAACTCGACAGCAAATAAATCCTTAACAGTCCTGCCACCGTGCAGGCTGTATTAACTCCGGTAGCAGATAAGCTATGTGTGTAGAATTGGAAGCAATTGATCCGCAGACCAAAACCTTGAAATCCAACAAATACGCAGATATTGTATTATCCGCTGTAATGTGTTATCCACTGTAATGTGTTATCCACTGTAATTTGTTATCCACTGTAATGTGTTATCCACTGTAATGTGTTATCCGCTGTAATGTGTTATCCACTGTAATGTATTCCCCACTGTAATGTGTTATCCACTGTAATGTATTCTCCGCTGTAATGTGTTATCCACTGTAATGTATTCTCCGCTGTTATATATTCTCTGCTGTAATGTGTTATCCACATCCACTGTAATGTATTCTCTGCTGTAATGTATTCTCCGCTGTAATGTGTTATCCACTGTAATGTTGTTATCCACTGTAATGTGTTATCCACTAATGTGTTATCCACTGTAATGTGTTATCCACTGTATTGTGGTATCCACTGTAATGTGTTATCCACTGTAATGTATTCTCCGCTGTAATGTATTCTCCACTGTAATGTGTTATCCGCTGTAATGTGTTATCCACTGTAATGTATTCCCCACTGTAATGTGTTTGACAGGCGGCTCTCAGGCACAAGGGTCGTCAAGGGCTGGGCCTTTCTCCTCCAGTGCGGCACCATCACCAAAACCTGTCCCAGAAGGCATTGTCATGCAACCCACCAGCCTAGGTACGAGCGATGTTTGCTTGCTTTTGAAATGCCTTCTGAGTGAGCTAATTCCTTTCCAGCAATGAGGCACGAAGCCTGTGCCCAAAGGCATTGTCATGCAACCCACCAGCCTCAATACAATGAGCGATGTCTGCTTGTTTTGAAATGCATTTCGAATGAATCAATTTGTATCCGGCGACAAGGCACAAAGCCCGCCCTTGAAAGAAGTATTACACCCAGGCTTGTGCAACTACGCCGTCTTTTGGCTTTTTTGACCGTCTAGACGGTCCGTACCGTATTTGCACCGTACAAGACGGTGCTGGTTCGGTCTGTTTGAAAAGTACGGTCCCAACTGTACAAGGACGGTGCCACCATACAGTACAAATTTGACCGTAATTTGGCCCATTTCTTAGCCCCAGGGTCGTCCAGGGAAGCATTGTGTGGCGTCAACACATGAGAGGAGCATGCGGGAGGTGGAAATGGGGCGGAGAGGCCATTCTTAGGCCAAAATTGCACTGGCAGTGCCAGCCCCCGAGCTGATGCAGCCCCAACCCAGCCTCAGGGTCGTTAATGGAAGCATTGTGTGGCGTCAGCACATGGGAGGAGCACACCGGAGAGCGAAAATGGGAGGTTTTGGGGCAGAGAGGCCATTCGGAGGCCATTCTTGCACTGGCAGTGCCATCTTGGCACCGTACCGTACACCGTACCGTAATTTACCGTCTGGACGGTAAACTACGGTCACCAAAATACGCCAAGACGCCGTATTTTAAGATAAGACGGTCCGTACCGTCCTAATCGTACCGTACTAGCACAAGCCTCTGATTACACCAGAGGGGATCAACTGGGGAAATGTCCAAATATGTGCCCTTTTTGCACTCGGAAGCCATCCATCCACTGCCCCTTTATCCGATTGGTACCCTTTTTGCTTTAAATTGAAGCTGGCATTATGAGTTACACAAAGACGTGCTTGGATTCATGTGGGTCGCTCTGTGTTCAAATTGGCAGGGCTGAAAGCCCACAGTGACCATCAAAACCCTAAGGATGTGGCTTTGCATGGAAAACAGCATATGTTGGCCTACATCCCCAACCAGTTGATCGTTTCACTCCATTTCTTTTGCAATGCTGTTTTTAAATGAAATGGACTCTATAACACCAAAAATCATGTGATTTTGTGGTGAAAAATAGGGTTCATGCCACGGGCAATTAGACACTTTTGCCAATACCGGCAACATTCAAGCTCAGGTGCTATCAGCAGCCTTTGGGAACTGAGCTTTATTGTTGCCAGTCTTGGCCACCATACTCAATTCACATTTCAAAAGTGCCCCCTTTTGGGGCCTCAGATGACCACCTCTGGTATTATACGCATCTCTTGAGGCCAACCAGGCTGCACGAAGATCGTGTTCTTGTGTTGTATGCTTTATGGCATGCGACTCATAAGAAATTACAGGTAATTTATGTGCTATGGGTAGGGTTGGCCAGGACCGTATATTTTCACCGTGTATGACTGTATATCTGGTGAGTTCCCTGCCAAAAACACTGTATGTACACCGTTTATATATGGTTCTGGCCAACCCTAGATGTGGGTAATGACGCACAACGCCTGCACCCCTGAAGGCATCGCCACCAGCCTAGATTTGATGTGGTTGAGACGTTTGTACAAGATGCATTTACCGGTAATATTGAAATAAAGCAAGTTGCACTGCCCCCTCTTAGCACTTGTATACAGCCTACAAGCGTTGCAAGTTTGTTATGTTATATAGGGGAGACGTGAATCTGAACTTGAACAGATTGTATCATGCACAATGCACAAACTGTATCATGCACAATTTGTTCCACATGATCAGCAGGCCCTAAAAAAGGAACAATCAAGCAACTACGCAGGCGAGGAAACCTACTCCCACCAAGCCAAACGGACTGCAAACTTCTTCTGATCACACCAACAATGCAGGTAGCATTACTAGAGATTGGTTCTTCACGGACTTTGGAGCCTCCTTGGCTGCTGTCAAGCCACAACCTCTACGGTGTGTGTGTGTGTGTGTGTGTGTGTATGTGTATGTGTATGTGTGTGTGTGTGTGTGTGTGCGCGCGCGTGTGTGTGTATGTGTGTGTGTGTGTGAGCGTGCCTGTATGTGTGTTTGCAATGCAATAGAAAGCGAGTGCGTAAGGCAATTGTTGTTCAAGTTGTTTAGCTTTATGCAACGGAAATACAGTCCTGAACCATTCAACAACCCTCTGTGAATGGCTATGTACATACACATATGAACATGCATGTGCATAAAATACCGCCTCTTACTTTAGAGAAAATACGTTGCATACATCTGCACCCCCACAGCATGCACCGAACACCACATACACAGGGTGCCCCCACACCTTCCAATACAGGGTACCCCTTCCAAACGCCAAGCCACCCCCTCCTCTGTCGCTTCCTCCAGAATTTGCCCATTTTGTTTGGCCAACTTGGGAGGTGAGATGCGGTTTGCCCAACGTGGTGAGGTGCAGTGTCTGCAAATAATTTGTCCATTTTGTTTGGCCAACTTGGGAGGTGAGATGCGGTTTGCCTAACGTGGTGAGATACAGTGCCTGCAAAGAGTTTGTCCATTTTGTTTGGCCAACTTGGGAGGTGAGATGCGGTTAGCCCAACGCGGTAAGATACAGTGTCTGCAAAGAGTTTGTCCATTTTGTTTGGCCAACTTGGGAGGTGAGATGCGGTTTGCCCAACGTGGTGAGATACGGTGCTGCGTGCAAAGCTTAAATTCTTGTTTCTTTACATGCAGAAGGCAAAGTGTAATGACAGGCAGTAAAAACAATGGTTCATGATTTGCCAGAGCTTTTATTTAATCTGGCTGGTGGATCGTGGCTTACACAAGAAGTCACAACCGCTGAGTGAATGGGATGGAACGTTTAACGTGGTCTGTCTTAATTGCAGTTGCAAACTTTCAGTGAGGTGCTATAAGCTGAAGCCCTTTATTAAGACCTGCCCCTGTGAAACTTTCAACCCTAGAGCTGCGTCATCTTCTCAGCAGCTATCCTATACAAATTGCAACGTTGTAGAGTTGCAAGTGTGCAGAGTGCGCAAAGAGGCCACTAGGATGGGGTGCAAGTCCCCCCGTTCCTTACATAGGAATAGGAAGGTGCCAAAGTGGCATCCAACCATCGGTCCTTTTGGCTCAGTGCTTCTGTAACACTAAACAAATCATCCTGGCAACCATCGGTCCTTTTGGCCTAGTGCTGGCAACCATCGGTCCTTTTGGCCTAGTGCTGGCAACCATCGGTCTGGCAACCATCCTTTTGGTCTAGTGCTGGCAACCATCGGTCCTTTTGGCCTAGTGCTGGCAACCATCGGTCTGGCAACCATCCTTTTGGCCTAGTGCTGGCAACCATTGGTCCTTTTGGCCAAGTGCTTCTGTAACACTAAACAAATCATCAGCGTGACAGACCCCCCACAACCTTTTCACCTCAATCAATCATTGATGAACCTGCTGCACGTAAAAAAGGAACACAATAAGCTACGCTGGTGGTGTTCGCACATCCTGCCTGATTAAGGGAAGGGGCACGTATGTGCCAGCACCTAAAATCTCCTTTACGCTTTCTCTAAGGCACTACGGCGCTACTTTTCGTACATCAATCCTTTCATCTTTTCTTGAACCAGGAAATCCGCTGCTCGGTCGGAGGCTGGCGTGCTGGAGGAAACGTGCATGCCACAGAAGTCAACATGCACAAGGGTGAGCTGTGTGCGTCCTGGCGGTGGGAATGTTTGTGTGCATGTATGTGTGGTCATGTGTGTCCCATGTAGTGTGCTCAAGAGAACACGCATGCTGCACAGGTCGACATGCACAAGGGTGAGCTGTGTGCGTCCTGGCAGTGGGAATGTTTGTGTGCATGTATGTGTGGTCATGTGTGTCCTATGTAGTGTGCTCAAGAAAACACGCATGCTGCACAGGTCAACATGCACAAGGGTGAGCTGTGTGCGTCCTGGCAGTGGGAATGTTTGTGTGCATGTATGTGTGGTCATGTGTGTCCTATGTAGTGTGCACAAGAAAACACGCATGCTGCACAGGTCAATATGCACAAGGGTGAGCTGTGTGCGTCCTGGCAGTGGGAATGTTTGTGTGCATGTATGTGTGGTCATGTGTGTCCTATGTAGTGTGCTCAAGAAAACACGCATGCTGCACAGGTCAACATGCATAAGGGTGAGCTGTGTGCGTCCTGGCGGTGGGAATGTGCGTGTGCATGTATGTGTGGTCATGTGTGTCCCAT
>Ga0307960_1002794_pt1:0-7500 | contig 10482 bp, 6 predicted proteins | sample OrgLakmetagen542_FD_201832 | JGI IMG/M metagenome (GOLD analysis project Ga0307960, IMG submission 201832) | Saline water microbial communities from Organic Lake, Antarctica - #542 | ecosystem: Environmental > Aquatic > Non-marine Saline and Alkaline > Saline | place: Antarctica: Organic... | reverse complement strand
ACGTCCTCCACTTTACTAGTAAATTCTGGAAAACACACACACACACACACACACACACACACACACACACACACACACACACACACACACACACACACACACACACACACACAACACACACACTCACCTGCATCACACCCACACTTTCTCACCTGAGGTTGGCTCCCACTTTAGGCAGGCCAGACACGGCTGTGACTGCATTGTCCAGCGCGTTGCGCACTACTTCTTCATACTCAGCAAATGTGGGCTTGAAGGACGGGCGGCCTGCAGCACAGAGTTTGTATCAGCAATGTTTGGGTGCGCGTGTGTGATTGTGTGTGTGTGCAAGTGTGTGTGTGTGGTGTGTGTGCAAGTGTGTGTGTGTGTATGTGCAAGATATCTGCACACCATTTATCATAAGCAGTAAACGTAAGCCTAAAAGGCGGCCAGCCTGTAGCGCAGGAATGTAATAAACATGCCCAAGTGTGTGTTTGCAGACGTGTGTGTGTGTCAAATATACACAACACCACTCTCCGTACACGCAGCTAACACATGCCAAAGGATGAGCAGTCTGCAGGACACCACTCTTCATACACGCAGCAGAGGAATGCAATGTGTGGGTGTCTTTGCGTGTGGGTGTGCCTGTGCTAGGTGCAAGTTCATGTGTTGCTTGCTACGCAGAAACCTGATATGAAAAAGTTGTAAACAGACTAACCCACTGCGCGAACCAGACTAACCCACTGCGTGAACTGAGGCCTGACAGCATAAAGGCGGGTGCCGTAAATGCTGTATTGTTTCAAAGAAATTTAGCCAAGCCCACCTTCCTGTTCCACCATGTCCAACACAAAGGCGGGCTCCACAGACCACGGCAGCTGGTCTTGCTGGGGGTCCACATCTGGCACCGGCTGGTGTTTTGCAAAAAAAGCGACGTAGCTGCACAGTGCGAACGAAAATTTGACAGATGCATGAGGGTCTTATGTTTAGGGTTGGCCAAAACCGTATATATGCACCGTATATGACCATATATTTTGTGATTTCCCTGCCAAAAATACCGTATACACACCGTATATATATGGTTCTGGCCAACCCTACTTATGTTGCACCTACACTACTACACCACTGCCATGTTACAAGGTCATATGATTGTTGAGATGGTTGTATGTTTGATACAAATTGTATGTGCCTCAGTATCAGATTCAAATCGGAGGCGTGCTCAATCTTGTGTATAGCAAAAATGCATACATAAGGATGCATGGTAATGGGCTGCTGCTGCTGCTGCTGCTGCTGCTGTGCCTGCTGTGCCTGCTCCCACTGTCATTGGGGCACCCCTACCAAGCAAGACAGTGACAGCTGGCAGGACAGCTCAGCAGCGTGAGCTGTTGCGATGGCCAAATAGCTATTTTACTTAGACAGGCTGCGTCATTTGTCATTTGCCATTTGTGAGTGTGGTGAGCAAAATCTGCACACTCAATGGAGGTCCGTTTTACGCAACCACACGAGGTGTATTAAAAGACAAAGGCGAGTACCCATCCCAGCAAAAGAGCACGTACATACACGCATACGTACACACACGCACATGCACACAAACTCAACCCACACACACACAAAGGCATTTTAACTCACGCATCAAGGGATCGCTGCAGCAGAGAGCGCAGCTGGTTACTTTGTAAAGTGGCCACCGAGCGGTAATAGGCATCCTGCATGATAATAAAATCACAAACAAGACATGGTGTCAGGAGACATCCGCTGTGCATTTTCATATAGGATGGTTAGCAACGAAAGGGGCACTTGCACACACCCACACATGCACGAGCACGCATGCACACGTAAATATGCACACATGCACGAACATGTGCGAGCAGATACACACGTACACAAACACACACACACACACACACACATACACACACACACACACACACACACACACAGGCACGCACCGAGTCCCCGTTAATGAACACAGGCGGCAGGCGGTTGAACAGCTCCACGCTCTTGGGGGCCCAGCTGGTCCACAGCATACTCTTCACCACCTCAGTGCACTCAGCCTGGTACTGCCGAAATGTGTCAGCCTAAAAGAGGGGGAGTACAAAAAGGAAACAGACGAGAAAACCTCAGTGCACTCAGCCTGGTACTGCCAAAATGTGTCAGCCTAAAAGAGGGGGAGGGCAAAAAGGAAACAGACGAGAAAACCTCAGTGCACTCAGCCTGGTACTGCCGAAATGTGTCAGCCTAAAAGAGGGGGAGGGCAAAGAGGAAACAGACGAGGAATTTCAGTCCAGCAGTGTCAAAATGTGTCAGCCTAAAAGAGGAAGAGTACAAAAAGGAAACAGACGAGAAAAGTGAGTCCAGCAGTGTCGAAATGTGTCAGCCTAAAAGAGGGAAGAAGGTGGAATGTAATAAAGAAGAGGTGAGCTGGCAAGATGTGATTGTAAGCAGACATACACACACACCCGCAGCACGTAATTAGGGTAAGAAAGGAAGAATTTGGGTTTGCAAAGGCGGTCGTGTGAACGTATCCTCTCAATGATGAATGAGACTTTTAAGCGTGTCTGGTTGCTTTGAAAACAGGAAGACACACATGCTGTTGTGTGCAGCTCAAGTTTAAAAGGTGTGCTAAGGTGCGCTAAGGTGCTGTATCCATATTACAGACAAGCAGAAGGGAACCTTAGCCTATTGCTGCAACCTACAGCACACACTCACACACACACACACACACACGCACACGCACGCACACACTAACACTAGCACAGGGCACGTATACTGCAAATTACATGCATCACAGGCAAAAACAGCACGCGGTGCATGACACATGACACACATGCACAGGCACAGGCACACGACACACAGGCACAGATACATGACACACATGCGCAGGCACATCACACACAGGCACAGATGCATGACACACATGCACAGCCACACAAAACATAGGCACAGGGCAGTGTCTAAGCACAGGCACAGGCACAGGCACAGGCACAGGCACAGGCACAGGCACAGGCACAGGCACAGGCACAGGCACAGGCACAGGCACAGGCACAGGCACAGACACAGGCACAGGCACAGACACAGGCACAGGCACAGGCACAGGCACAGGCACAGGCACAGGCACAGGCACAGGCACAGGCACAGACACAGGCACAGGCACAGGCACAGGCACAGGCACGGGCACAGCACAGCACATCACAGCGCTCAGGCACAGGCACAGGCACAGGCAAAGGCACAGGCACAGGCACAGGCACAGCACAGCGCTCAGGCGCAGGAGGCGCACCTGCATTGGCAGCTGGTCCAGGAATGCCTGGTTACCAACATCTGTGAGAACTAGGGTACTGAATCCAGAGTGGTCCCACATGCGTGACAGCTCCAGCGCGTTCACACTCAGGGTCTGCACCGTCCAAGCAATCTCCTCCCTGATTTCACCACAAGCAGCAGGGTGTTCAAAGGTGCTCAGAGAGAGAACTGGATCTGAGCAAGAAAAAAAGACTCTGCTGGTAGTGGTGACACAGCCAGAGCATGAACCAAGGAGACTGGAGAGGCTGTGTCATACCTTGAAGACAGCTACTTGGGGGTGAAATGAATGGAGGCAAACGGAGCTTCTTCTTTTTAGTGCACACACGAGGAACGCCATACAATCGTTCATAGACATACACGTCAAAATGCACACACGCTCGTACACACACAGGTAATCACGCGTGCATACACACACACACACACATACACACACACACACACAAACACACACACACACACAAACACACACACACACCTTGCAGTGTCCACGTTAAGGCACCAAGAGGCGGGCAACTTGCGTGTCACCACTGCCTGCCTTGCCTGTGTAAAAAAGTTAGTGCAATGTGTGTAAAGGGCGTAGGCGTATGCTTGTGGATGCTTGTGCACACGCATGTTGACGATTAAAGACAAGGTTTCCAAGAAGGCAAGAAAGTGTGCAAAAGGCATACAGACATAAATTAGGGATGGCCAAAACCATGTATGTATACGTATGTAAGGTCTTTAAACGGTGTGGTTCACGGGGAAATCATCATACATGCGGTCATACACAGCGTACATATCCATATACGGTTCAGACCACCCCTCAGAATGACCTTTTGCCTGAAATCAATGATCTATTGAAAGGCGCAAATCTCAATGGTGCTGAAGCTCTGAGGATTTAAACAGGCCTGGCTGTACACCGCATTTCTGGTATTTACTCTGGATGCCGGGTTGACCACAATTTCTTTGGCAAGCGGTAGGAGCATCAACAGGATGGTCTTCGCTAAAAATCAGGGCCCTAATGGTGAAATTCCGACCATTTGACTGACCTCTTCAGCGGGAGGGCGCATAGCTAGCAGCGGTTCAAGCCGCTCAAGGCTCAGACGCTCCCTCTCGATGCGGCTTCTGCAAAGTTCAGTCGTTGCATGAGCACCCAGGGTTGTGAGTGGAGGCAGCAGTCAACCCTGCCGTTCATATGTTTCAATGAAAGCAGTTTCACACCGATAGGCTCTGTGCAAGAAGGCTCAGACGCTCACTCTGGATGTGCCTTCTACAATGTTCAGTTCTTGCACAAGTATTCGGGGTTATAAATGGAGCCAGAAGTCAGGGTACTCTTCTGCCAGGCCGACCATCAATAATAATCAAATGTGATGAGGAGTGCTGCTGTGGAGACACCCTCATCAAGAATTGATCACAGATAAAGAGGAGTGCAGCTGCGGAGAAACCCTGCACATAGCTAGCATAATAGGATTCGTTGTGAGCCAGGTTTAAAAGAGCTAGCAGGCGCATAGACAAGTGGATGCTTGCTGGTCGGGTAAGAAATGGTGGTATGCATGCAGGGCAAGCAAGCTCCCTTCAAGTCATGTCAACATACGTACGCACACTAAAGGTTACGAGAACAATGTCTTGCATTGGAAGTAAGTCCGTGTGGTAATGTTTTTTGGATACGCTCAGAAAACAAGGTGCAGTCTTTGCCTGTCAAACAACGACGATGCATGCTAGCTCTTATAACCAAGTAAGTGGCAAGCATGCAGCTCGTGGTAAGAGGGATGAGTGGAGCTATCTCCATGCGCAAACTTCTGTTGGCACAAAGCGCGTCTTTTTCAGCTTTGTTACCTTTGGCCGTGCATTTATAAGATCAAGTCACAGCGCCCCCATGAAAATACCATTGTGGCGTGGCCTTCTTAACACTATGTGCATTTGAAAAGCCAGATTGTAGATGCATAAATGAAGTAAAACACAGGCACACACATGACGACGTAGTCCACAATGGCCTCCACTACACTGTGCACATAATCAGAGGCCAATCTCAAATAAATGCACAAGTAAACTGAGCACCAGACCAGGCATTCACATGATGATGTAGTCCACAATGGCCTTCTTCACACTGTGCACATAATCCAAGGCCAACCTCAAATAAATGTACAAGTAAATTGAGCACCAGACCAAGCACCCACATGATGACGTAGTCCACTATGGCCTTCTTCACACTGTACACATATTCAGAGGCCATTTCCTCTAAGCTGGAGCGGAGCAGGGCGTCGTAGAAGGCATCGTCCACAAAGGGGGGAGGCTGAGCAGGGACCTGTAAGTGTGTTGTGTCCAGCAAGTGTGTCCAGCAAATGTGTAAGCCCTCTTTTGTGAATAAAAAGAGAAGTGGCTGTCCAAACCAAGGCACAAGAACGGCACAAGAACGGAACCAAAGTTATTGGTCTATTCCAGCACCTATTCTAGTATCCCTGCACATGTTGGGGTCGAGGGTACTGCAAGGCGGTGTGAGTGGCAGAGAAATATATGGGAGGCAGCAGGATGCCCTCTATGCTTATTTGTTGGGTTGGCCAGAAGCATGATATAGAAATGTATTCCTGGCAAGGAGCTCACCAAATGAACAGTCATATACGGTGTATGACTGGTGATGGCCAATCCTACTAATCTTTGCTTATTTGCTCACCTTTCTCTACCTGCTCATTGTATTGCTGCACGCGCTATCATCAGGGCACACACACTATCATCAGGTCACACACGCTATCCTCAGGACACACGCGCTACCATCAGGGCACACACGCTATCTTAAGGGCACACACGCTACCATCAGGGCACACACGCTATCATCAGGGCACACGCGCTACCATCAGGGCACACACGCTACCATCAGGGCACACATGCTTTCATCAGGGCACACGCGCTACCATCAGGGCACACACGCTATCATCAGGGCACACACGCTTTCATCAGGGCACACACGCTTTCATCAGGGCACACACGCTACCATCAGGGCACACACGCTATCGTCAGGGCACACACGCTACCATCAGGTCATCAGGGGACAGTACATTCCACACACAACCCATTTACACACATGAACACGCAGGCACCCCCCACTCTGCCTGTTTCATGGCAATGTACCACACGCTTTCTCATCAGCAACACCGCATATCCCACACAAATCTCCCTTGACTACGCCATGCGCTCAAACCATTTCATCCATGAACACCTGCTTGCTCATTAGCAACAGCGCACTCCCCACAGACAATTCTCCCTCAAACATACCATGGTTGTGCTCAAGCTCTTACACCCATTGACACGCAAACATGCCCAACTCTGTCTACTTCATGGCAGCTTATCCACACGATTGCTCACCAAGGACAGCGCATTCCCCGCCCACTCCTCCCTAAAAGGTGCTACATGCTTGTACGCATCCACCCCCAGCTCTATGTAGAAGTAGTAGCGTAGGACGGCATCCACTAGCTGCTGCCTGTCTTCGTAGCTGCCCTCCAGGCGGGCATGCTTGGCGGCAGGCCTGTTGAACACGTGAGTGTGTGCGTACAGGAGAATGCATGTTTAGCACGTGCATCCGTGTGTGCATGCGTGTGTGAAAGTGTGCGTGTTTATGTGTGTCCACTGCTGTGCCTGCCTAGTGATTGTGTGTAGTAAAAAAAAAGTCAGAGTGCGTATCCTCCGCACGTTTTGCTCCTGAGCTACACGTGTGTCCAAAAGTATGAAGTATGTGTAGTGCTGCCAGTACAAGGATGCATCCCTACAGTGTGCAAGTGTGTGTGGAGGACAAGAATGCAAGCAAGAGAGCACTGACGCCTGACCCAATAATATGGGCAGCATCTACGCCAGACATACCGTGACTGACAACTTCACTGGTAATTGGGGTTGGCCAGAACCGTATATATACACCGTATTTGACCGTATACTTAATGATTTCCCTGCCAAAAAACCGTATATACACCGTATATATATGGTTCTGGCCAACCCTACTGATATTGATTGTGAGGACACCGGATATCAGCCGCAGTGATTGTACACCCCACACACACACACACCTGTCATCCACACACGGTACACCCACACACGGTACACCCCACACACCTGTCATCACGGTCCTGGTCTGCTTGGCCCTGCTGCGCTGCGCTGTCCGGCATGTCACGCTTGTTGCCACACACAGGGTCTCCGCCCCATCGCCCCCTGCACTCAAACATGGGAAATGTGTGTGCATGTTATATCGAGTCCCTGGCAACCAGAGTC
>Ga0307960_1002790_pt1 | contig 10490 bp, 9 predicted proteins | sample OrgLakmetagen542_FD_201832 | JGI IMG/M metagenome (GOLD analysis project Ga0307960, IMG submission 201832) | Saline water microbial communities from Organic Lake, Antarctica - #542 | ecosystem: Environmental > Aquatic > Non-marine Saline and Alkaline > Saline | place: Antarctica: Organic Lake... | reverse complement strand
GAAGGCAGCTCTTACTGCATCACCCTGAAAGTGACCAACTTTTTGGGTAATGTGTCCGACTCCGTAACTCACGTCATCTCAAAGCAGGCAAGTCTCAAGAGTGATTGGCCTGGCCTTTTTCCATTGCGCTCTGCTTTCCAATGATGCTTAAGCACATGTGCACGCGCGCACACACACACACACACACATATACACACACATACACACACACACACTTGTAAACTTCACACACTTGTGCATCCGCAGTCGGCAGAGTCAGGCACCCCTGTGGTCACTGCCTCGTCGCCTGATTCCTCCACCATCGCTTCTGGCCTGACTCTGGATGGATCTGTGTCTTCATCTTCCGTGTGTGTGGGCGATGTGGTGAGTGTGTCTCTCGGGTGTTATGCGTTTGTTGTGTGGATGTGAGCGCCGATCGCTGTGTGCATGCGAGCGCTGATGGATGCAGGCAATCCTTGCCCGTGCTGCCATTCTTCAGGCGCTATCCACACGGGTATACGTTGTGCCTGCAGGCCTTGCAAACCGTGATTTTTAATCGCGCATGTGCAGTGGCTCCTTCACAGACGCTGATGACAAAAGCACCCAACTTTTGCTGCCACACTCATTGCTGTGCTCGTGTCCTCACAGGCTGGGTACAAGTGGGAGTGCGTCTCAGCAGGTTCTGAAGTCTGTAGCCACACACATTGCTGTGCGAGTCTGTAGCCACACTCAATTGCTGTGCTCGTGTCCTTGCAGGCTGAGTACAAGTGGGTGTCCGTCTCAGCAGGTTCTGAAGTCTGTAGCCACACACATTGCTGTGCTCGTGTCCTCGCAGGCTGAGTACAAGTGGGAGTGTGTTTCTGCAAACTCTGGAGCCTGTAGCCTCCTAGAGAACGACGACTACCAAACCTCAGTGGTGCGCGAGCTCAAGTCGTCTGACTTCATCGGAGCAGAAATCAGAGCTGGTACCAAACTGATGTTCAAGCTGTACGCCAGGTTTCAAAACAGCACCCAGGAATCCTCCGTCACTGAGGTATGGGCTGCCTTTAGCTCTGTGTGTGCTCGCTTGAGGCATGAATACATGTTTGCAGGCGCACACACTCATGCACGCACACTCACACACAATCTGTTACTTCTGTAACCATAAATTGAGATACGCACACACGCACACGCACACACATACACACACTCGCATGCACAGTCTGTCACCATGCAAGGAGACTCCATGAATGCGCGCTTCACACGCGACAGTACCTCGGGTGCTGTGTCACGTGGAGAAGGCAGCATGCTCACTCTGGATGCCAGTTCCAGCGAGGACCCTAGTGACCCCAGCAATGCAATTCAGGCGATGAGGTGGGTGTGGGTGTGGGTTTGAGTGTCCGTTGTGGATTTGGATGGGTGTGGGTAGGTGCATTTTTGCGTGGTGCCATCGTAGCGCAAGCGAATTCTTTTCCACACGTCAATTGTCTCGCTCTGAAGTGCACAAACAAAGTGCGTGCGGCAGAGCCTCTCACATGCACGCTGGTACACATCTTTCTTCGTCCTGGTCACTTTTGCATAACACCTAGGTTCTCACTTTTGCATAACACCTAGGTTCTCACTTTTGCATTACACCTAGGTACTCACTTTTGCATTACACCTAGGTACTCCTTCTCTTGCACCCGCCCTGACGGCATTTCCGAGTGCTTCAAGCGTGAGGATAACGAGTTTTACACTGGCGTTGTCAGGGGCGGAAATGTTTGGGAACTGGAAGCTGATAAGGTGCGGGTGGGGGCAGGAGAAGAATGTGCAAGCAAGCGTTATTTGTAGGGTTGACCCAAACCGTATAAGTATATATACGTATGTATAAATAAAATTTCCCCGTACCCGTATACGTATACACTGTATGTAAATTTTAGCCGGCGTATATATGCGGTTTTTCCGTGTATATACGTATATATACGGTCTAAATGAGTGGTCAAAAAGTGACCTTCCACTGGCCTTCGAGACAACAAAAATCCAAAGCCCTGCATCCGGGCATTTATCAATTGTTATTGTGGTATTGAACAGCCGTGTCCCGTGGAAGGGAATCCGTTATGGCCCAACAGCAGCCAGTGGTTCGACAGCAAGGGGTTAAGAAGCAGCAGCACCAGGAGCACCAGAAATTGAGTATTAGCAGTGCATGCAAGCCAACCCCACTGAAGGTTTCCAGGGCAGAGATGATTCAGGAACAGGAACAACACACGCACACTCTTCACGCATATGTGCATGCACCCACCCCCGCATGCGCGCACATCGGCATTCACGCACCCCTGCACAAACCTGTGTGCACAGATGCACACACAAAAACAAACGTACGTGCGAAAAGGTACATGCACGCGCATTTACACATGTACGCACACGCACACATACACGCATGCATGTACGAACCTCAGCACGCACGCAAATGTATACGCACATGCACGCACATACGCATACATACAACCATAAGCGCTCACACATATTCGCGCACACATAAAAAGCACACGCACACACACACGTGTAAGCATGCACACACACGCACGCGTGTGCATGCACGCGCGCATGCATACAATCATAAGCAAGCACGCGCAAATGTAAGCATGCACACGCACACGCACACGTAAGCATGCACACACACTCGCACACGTAAGCATGCACACGTACATGCAAGCATGCACACACACGCACAAGTACACGCGAGCATGCACGTATCCCAGCACGCGTGCAAATACAGACGCACGCACAACAACACGCATGCATGCATGTACCTCTTTTCACACACACAAACGCACACATACACAAACAGGGTAATTTGATGGGGCAGGGGAAAAAGAGGGGTCTCGTGACAGTGACCGTGTATGCCTGTGTGACTTGGCCTCTATGGGCAAGCATAGCTTCCCAACCTTTGATATTTTGGCACAACTTAATTGGGTACGTTTATACAGCTCTTCAAGAGCTACAAAATGACCCCCCTAAAAATATATTATGAGAAAGTCGAAATTTCAAATATATTGGTTTATACAGAAAATATGTATTTACACGGTTTATACGGCGTATATATACGTAGACGGAAATCCCATATACGGTTTGGGCCAACTAGTTATTTGTGTGTGTGTGTGCATGTGCGTGTGCGTGCATGTGTGTATGCGCGTGTGACTACAGCACAAAAACACAACACCAAATCGCAGTGCATCGCAACGCGTGTAGCGCATGCATGGTAGCAAAGAACGGTGCACAAACACCAGCTGGTGTTGTTCAGAGCATGGCTGATGGCTGCGCATGAATCTGACGCATAATGGTGAAGTGGGCCTTTGTATTTGAGGCTTCCCACCCGCAACACGGTTACAAATGATCATGCTCTTGAGAGGGGGCAAACTAACTGCCAGCATTTGCTGTGTGCATGGTAACAGCGAATCCCATTTAACACATTCATACACACCTGCACACAGTTTGTTGATGTGGAAGAGGGCGAGGACGAGGACTTCATTCTGTCTGTGGTCATAAGGAAGGGCTCTGGGGTTAACTTGCGAGAGGCCACCACCACCAGGGTCGTGAGGCTCTTTCCTGAGGAAGTGGTGCGTGGAGAGGCGTAGTACCAGACTGGAGCGTTAGGTCGCACACAGAGCCTGCGTACCATAGTCATGGCACTCAATCGACCCTTAGGTTGCACAGGCACAGACAGAGGTTTAGGTAGAGCGCACGCACACACACACACACACACTCACTCACACATGCTCACACACACACCTCTTACCCAGCTGGGCTTCAGCAGCGCGCATGCATTTTTTGAACCCTCCACTGCTTGAGTGTGTTGGCTTGTCTAGTTTCATAGGCAGCAGCCTCTGCCTATGTGCTTAGTTCTCTGCATGTGGAGATGTGCTGCATCTGCTCCATGTCATGATTGGCACGCTCTCTCTCTCTCTCTCACTCTCTCACTCTCTCACTCTCTCACTCTCTCATTCTCACTCACTCACTCACTCACTCACTCACTCTCTCTCTCTCTCTCTCTCTCTCTCTCCCTCTCTCTCACTCTCTCTCTCAGCGCATTGGTAAGGCATTACAATAGAACAAACACTGTTGCATGAGATCGTGATAGGCGTGGGATCAGACACAAAGTCAGAAACAAACATGTCGTGTTTGTGTGTGGGTGTCTTTCTGCTGTGCAGACATTCGTGAGCGCGCAAATATTCCAAGACTGTGGGGACGATGGCTGCCCATCCCTCACCCTGTCCAGCGAGGAGGTGTGTGTTGTCTTCATAGAGGCCCTTGGAGGACTACAACCACTGCCACCACCATTACCCTAGTGATTGCAAATTCAAACTTGAGGGTGCAACACCTTGATTTAAAGCAATGACGCTTCGTTGAACGTGTGTGTGACCTCTCTCTTCCCCTTTTTGGTCGCAGCTGTCCTTCAATGTTGACATCGGAAACGCTGACGAATTGACAGACGACGAGCCCTCGTACAAGTGAGTCTGCTTTCAAGAGTCATCTCGTCAGCTCGCACGAGCCAGCCAGTTTGCTTACATCATAGCCACGTAACAAACACGGCTCCTGTTTTGTGTTTCAGGAACGGATGAACACACACACAATTGCCCCTCCCGCACGCTTGCAGGTGGATGGTAGATGGCCAGACCGTTTTGCAAAGGCACTTGCTGCAAGAAGGGGATTCAGACCCAGATGCAGAGGTCAATGCAGCATCCATCACACTCAACAGCTTTAAGGACAGCGACGACAGTAGCATCATCCCAAGGTGAGACCTCAAGTTACACAGACGTCGATGCGGACGGTAACAGCTGTACTCTAAAGAGTAAAGTTTTAGTGCTGTGGCGTGCTTTGTTTGCAGCCTTGCTGCAGGCAGAAACGTGTGTATTCGGATGCTGTGGCGTGCTTTATTTGCAGCCTTGCTGCAGGCAGAAACGTGTGTATTCGGATGCTGTGGCGTGCTTTGGTTGCAGCCTTGCTGCAGGCAGAAATGTGTGTATTCGGATGCTGTGGCGTGCTTTGGTTGCAGCCTTGCTGCAGGCAGAGGCGTGTGTATTCGAATGCTGTGGCGTGCTTTGGTTGCAGCCTTGCTGCAGGCAGAAACGTGTGTATTGGATGCTGTGGCGTGCTTTGGTTGCAGCCTTGCTGCAGGCAGCAACGTGTGTATTCGAATGCTGTGGCGTGCTTTGGTTGCAGCCTTGCTGGAGGGCTACGCGCTACAGAGCGGACGTCATCGTCCCTCTGCGTCACTGTAATGACATGGACAAACCTTTGTCTGCTTGACAGACGTACAAACAGACAAATCCGTTCTTGTACACTCTCACACACACATACACACACATAACGCACATTGTCCCTCTTGTAATGTGCAGTTCCGGATCTATGACCTTGGTCTGTGAGGTTACGGTTGGTGACGCAAGCGGCAAGGCTGAAATCACCCTGGACCTGCAACCGTGAGTTTCAGCCAACAGTGCATGTATCAAGTGCTGGCTTAGTTCGGTCATGGCTTGTGCAGCTAATATGCACAGCTAGGCTTAGTTCATCAACTGACATGCACAGCTAGGCTTAGTTCATCAGCTGATATGCACAGCTAGGCTTAGTTCAGTCATGGCTTGTGCAGCTGATATGCACAGCTAGGCTTAGTTCATCAGCTGCTATGCACAGCTAGGCTTAGTTCAGTCATGGCTTGTGCAGCTGATATGCACAGCTACAGGCGTGGCTCGTGCAGCTACAGGCACGGCTTGCACAGCTGGAGTGTACCTGGTCTACAGCCATCCCATCAACGAGTTTTGCTGCAATCCATTCCCTCCACACACACGCATGCGCACCAAGCTTTTAGCTGTGCTTTAAGGACTTCCCTTCTCATGCGCGTGCACATACACACACGCAATACACACAAGTGCAACACACACATACAATGCACACACACGCTACACACTCACACGTACAGGCCTCCCTTCTGCAATGCGGACGACAACAACTGCTTGAACCTGCCTGTCACAAGCGCAACTGTTCCCATTGTGTCGTTCCGTGTCGAGGCTCAGGACTTTTCTGGTCCCAACTCTCTGTCCTACGAGTTTGGCTTCATTGAAATCAATGAGGATGGAGAAGAAGTACAGAAGGTGGGTGCATGCGGATGCCTCGTCCTGTGACCTGACCACACACACACACAAACACACACACACACACACACGCACAAACACACACACACGCACACACACACACACGCAATACACACACAGATTGTTCAGCAGGCCGGCTTGGCATCCGCAGCCACCCTGCAAGCATCAAGTGGTGCTGGCAATTACACGGTGTATGCTGTTGCTGTGGACAGGAGCACTGGTATGTGTCACGTCGATAAAAATGATATATATATATATATATACATATAATATATATACAGTAAAAATAGGGCAAGCAATTTCAAGGTGTACGCCATGGCCATGGACAGAAGCCCTGGAACAGGGCATGCAAGGGGATATGTTTCATGAGAATAACACAAAAAGTCAAGGAAAGTTTCTTCAGACTTTCTTGAGCATTGGTTGGGCAGATCAAACTCTCCAATTTCCTTCCTGGGGAAAATCTTTGCATCGAGGGTAAGGGAACTTTTTCCTCTGCACACCTGCTCCAAGGTATAGGAGTGCAGGAACCTAAGAGTGGGGGGGCAAGTATGGTTGTGGGTCGAAAATGAGCGTGCTTGCGTGCACCCAGCATGAGGTAAATTGACTCGTAGGATAAATTCTGTGTGGTGTAAGGCCCTCGCTTCTGCCACAGTGTGAAACACACACTTTGAAATGCTGTGCACCCCTCACACACTGTGCACACACTGTCACACACTGTCACCCACCTTCACTCACTGTCAAACGCTGTGCACCCCTCACACACTGTCACACACTGTGCACCCACTGTCAAACGCTGTGCACCCCTCACCAATAAACTGACCAACGACCAAAGAGCCCGATGCCCAGGGTTGATCAAACAAAACATGTACACTTCAACATAGTGTGTAGCAAAATTTTTAGCAGGGAAAATACCGTACATACCCTCACCGTACACATCCTCACCAAGTGTGTATACAGTTCTTAGCCCGCCCTGGCACTCTTCTAGCACAAGGCTTATGTGACGTGTGTCCCTGGCAACCAGGCGGTTAGTATGCTGGTTGAGCCAACAAATTGTCCACCACACACACGCTTGTGACTCTCTCAGTTTGAATGAGCCCTCTGTTACGTACGTGCACGCTTGTGGCTGTCTCAGATTAAATGAGCCCTCTGTTACGTACGTGCACGCTTGTGGCTGTCTCAGATTAAATGAGCCCTCTGTTACGTACGTGCACGCTTGTGACTCTCAGTTTGAATGAGCCCTCTGTTACGTACATGCACGCTTGTGGCTGTCTCAGTTTGAATGAGCCCCCTGTATGTACGTGCACGCTTGTGGCTGTCTCAGATTAAATGAGCCCTCTGTTACGTACGTGCACGCTTGTGGCTGTCTCAGATTAAATGAGCCCTCTGTTACGTACGTGCACGCTTGTAGCTGTCTCAGTTTGAATGAGCCCTCTGTTACGTACGTGCACGCTTGTGGCTGTCTCAGATTTAATGAGCCCTCTGTTACGTACACGCATCCACAGACGGGCGCAGCGCACCTGCGATATCCATTTTCGAGCTGCTGGAGAATGCCCCTGACGGACAAAATTGCACTGAACAAGAGGATAATTTCAACACAGCTGTTCAAGCAGTTTCAAACAATCAGCCGAGCCCTCAAGCCAACAGGAACACCGGATCCTCTGGACCTGTGGTCAGGGTAGGTCAATCTGGCAACCTAGAAGAACTATAGCCTATAGTAGGTTTGGCCAGACCCATACGTATACACCGTATATAACCGTATATTTGGTGATTTTCCTGCCTTGAATACACCGTTTATACACTGTATATATATGGTGCCGACCCTATCCATAGGTCAATGTCAGGGTTGACCATGATTTAAATGTTTGTACATTGGATACGCAGTACTCTTACTCTTAGCGCAAATATTACCATGCAATCGTATACAGTGAGCGTATACGGCCAACCTTAGACACGGTGCTGACACACCCAGCCTGACAGAAAACAGGGGTGTTCAGGTTTTGCCAGTTAAGCCTGTATGTGTAGGGGATGGCCAGTTAGGCCTGTATGTGTAGGGGATGGCCAGTTAAGCCTGTATGTGTAGGGGATGGTTTTGGTGCTTTCAGTGCCAGTTAAGTCTCCATGTGCAGGGGACAGTGGTCACTTGGGGTGGTGCAACTATTGTCAAGGGGGTTGTTGCAATTAGCTAGGGTTGGCCAGAACCATACATCTATAGGTATGGTGGACATACGGTATTTTTAGCAGGGAAATCACCATACATACAATCATATACAGTGCAGATATACAGTTCTGGCCAACCCTACAAATAGCGACTGACAAGGGAGACTGGGATCAAAATGTCTGCAGGCGCACACCGCCATGGCATGTGCTGCTGGTGTTGCTCCTTTTTAGAAAAAGACTCCGAGCTGCTTCCTACACAATAAAATGTACAAGGCTTTTCCAGTTTGAAAGCACGTAAGAATAAACTTCAGGTACCCCTGAAATGGCTGCGTGCCCTTGTGCGACACCTCTGGCTAGAGTTGTGTGAAAGACAAGTGCGCGTACATTTAAATCAAAACTTGCCAGCTTACACATTCAACCAAGCATGTACGTACACACACGCACCACACAGGGAGCCGGGATCCAGGTTGCCCTCGCAAACCTCAGGTTTCCTGCATGCGAGGACCGAAGACGCCAGCGTTCGTTATTGGCGTCCGACAACAATGTGGAAGACAACTTGATCGAGAACTTGGATGAAGTGCTGAGCGTCCTGAATGATGTGAGTGGCATTATGTGGGGGTGGACGTTTGTGGTGCGTGTGCTCCCGTGCGTGCGTGCATGTGTGCAAGGAGGTAGGGTACACAAGGGTGTTACTTAAGATGAGGGGGAATAACCTTGTGTTTGGTGAGATGGTGAATTGAAACAGTTTTGATGAAGCTTGACGTGGTGATGTGTGGGCATACTAGCTCAGCAGCTTTTGCCTTGTAAAGACTCTTAAGTGTGTACAATTTCTTGACCAGCCTTGCATAGCTTGCATAGAACTGACGATTTGCAGTTGTCTCACTCTCTGTGTTGGCTAATTGGCTGGCGTGATGATAGTGCATTAAGCCGTAGTGTTACCAAGTTACTGTGATTTTTTTGTCACTTGTGAGTGTTGTGCTTGTCAGCTGTGTAGACTGTCAGACATTTAACCCTAACACACATTCCAACACCTCATGCCCTCATTGTTCACACAAAAGAACACACATTCCAACACCTCATGCCCTCATAGTTCACACAAAAGAACACACATTCCAACACCTCATGCCCTCTTACTCACGGTCTGGGTCGAGACGTGGCTAGGACCTCTTTTGGTCTAACTGTGGCATCCTCCACAACGATCCACAGCCTCACAATCTAGTCTGCCCAGGAAGGTGCACAAGTACTGTTGCAGGATGAGCGTGATCCTAATGCTTTTTGTAACCCACAACGATTGTTGCAGGATGAGCGTGCATCCTAATGCTTTGTATAACCCACATCGATTGTTGCAGGATGAGCGTGCATCCGATGCTCTTAACGCGCTCCACACCATCCAAGACGCCGTTCCTGCTGGTTCAGAGCCTAGCAGGAGATTATCTGAACGTGTTTCAAAGGTGTGTGTCTGTCTGTCTGTCTGTGCGTGTGCGTGCATGTATGTGCGTGATTTGCCGTGTGTGTGTGTGTTCCGCCCTGATACCTCACTCGACAGCTCCTTGTGCTAGGTTTGACACTGAAACAAATCATAACACGATCGGTAAAGGGCGCAGTCATCTCCTTATGCAAACAAACATGCATATGTGTTATGCTCGCCTGCACGCAGAAAAACGCAAACGTACATTTAACAGATGCACATACTTCATCCCTCTGCAGATCTCTTACAAGGCTCTGACCATTCTCGATGACGCCGGAACTTCAGACGTGGGCACCAACACCATTAGGCCAGCTCTTCGCGGTCTTGGACTGTGAGTTTGTTTGCATGGACCCTATTTGCAAAAGCGCACATTGGTGTGGGTGCCTGTGGGGATAATTTGTGTATGTGAATGAGAGTGAGTGAGAGAGAGAGAGAGAGAGTGTGTATGTGTGCATATGCTATGCTATGTGTGGGTGCGCACTTGTCCTTGTCATTTAGTGCAATGATTATGCAGCTGCGCGGACGCTGCAAGTAGCTTTCATAGAAAGCTTGTGCCTTCCGCAATGATGCTAATGAATGTGACCCCCATCAATCTGTGTACAGGTCCACAGAGAAGCTGTCAACCGAGTGCAGTGATACAAGCTGTGGCACAGGTGTGTGAGTGCGTGTGAGTGTTGGGGGGAGGGGGACCAAGCGGGTGGGTAGGCTTGCCAGTAGAGTGTATTAATACAAGCTATGGCGGAAGTGTGTGTGTGTATGTGTGTTTGTGTGTGTGGTGGGGA
>Ga0307960_1002781_pt1 | contig 10502 bp, 9 predicted proteins | sample OrgLakmetagen542_FD_201832 | JGI IMG/M metagenome (GOLD analysis project Ga0307960, IMG submission 201832) | Saline water microbial communities from Organic Lake, Antarctica - #542 | ecosystem: Environmental > Aquatic > Non-marine Saline and Alkaline > Saline | place: Antarctica: Organic Lake... | reverse complement strand
CACACTCATACACACACACACACACACTTACTCGCACACATACGTATATGCACGTGCAATTCATGCCTGTAGATCTGGCAGGTGTGCTACCTTCGTGCACGCACATATGCACTCACACACACACACTCACACTCACACTCATACACGCACATACTGCCAAGACATCATCATCATCCTTGCTTTTGCGTATGGCCCAACCATGTTTATCATGAACCACAGCGCATGCTCATTTCTTTCCCATTTCCTTATGCTCCAAATGTGTGCAGCCATGCAAGCAACTGTCAACATGCACCGCTCACGGAAGGTTCCATTTGAGCAGAAGTCGCCTCTTGAGGTGTGTGTGTATATATGGCTGTGTGTGTGACTCGTCTATTGGTGTGTGTGTGTGTGTGTGTGTGTGAGTCGTCTCTTGAGGTGTGCGTATATATGGCTGCATATGCATCTGTACCCATGCATCCTTTTGTCTGTGCCTGTCCACAAACGTGTGTGCGTGTTGGCCTGTGTGTGCTGGATTCAGATATGCTCAATAGTGTATGCCTGTGTCTTTTTTCGTGCCTGTTTAATTGATCTGTGTGTGTTGCAGAAACGTGTGTGGTCTCTCTCTCTCTCTCTCTCTCCCTTTCTCTCTCTCTCTCTCTCTCTCTCTCTCTCTCTCTCTCTCCCTCTCTCTCTCTCTCTCTCTCTCGCTCTCTCTCTCTCTCTCTCTCTCTCTCTCTCTCTCTCCCTCTCTCTCTCTCTCTGTGTATGTCTGCTTGCGTGTGTTCATGTGCTTCTCTGTGTGTGCTTGTGCGTGGCGCAGTAAAAGGTTTGTGGAAGGCTCTCCTCCAGTGACAGTCGTTGCTTTTTAAAAGTCTCCATGGTGTCCATAGGACCCTCCCTATGCCAAGCATTATAGAAGACACTGAACACACAAACACACACACACACATGCAACACACACAAGCACACACACAAACACACACAAACACACACAGACACACAGACACACATGCAACACACACACAAGCACACACACACACACACACACACACATTAACATACATATATACAGGGTACAAGGAACAAGCAGCAAACTTTTACTTCCAGCCTTCAGAGCGGCTTCAGGTCAGACTTCCCTAAGGCGCAATTTCCGTTAGTCGACGTGCGTGCGCTGGGAGATCTGCAGTAATGCATGTCTCACCTCTGTCCAGGTTGACTGACATCATGAATCGGCAGTCGCCTTATAAGGATGAGCGCACCAAGGAGATGCTCCAGGGCTCAAATTTCAGGCTGACACGAAAATCAAGAAATGAGGCTCAGGCTTTTATCCAGCTGCTTCAAACGCCTGGGGGGGGGTTACCCTTGTGTTGCTGCCTAGGAACCTAATCTATGCCAGTTGTTTGAACATTGTCCGTGTTTCTAGCGCGTTGTTGTAAAGTGTGGCTGACATGATGGTAAGATCTGTCTTTTGGGGGGTTGGAAAGGGAGACTGGTTTGTACATATCCACCAAGTTTTACGTGCGCCTTTTGTTGTTATAGCATGTATACTCTTGGATCATAATCTGTGCTTTGCCAATCATGATTTCTTGTATATTGGGAAGAAGAATATTTGTAAAGAATAGTGTCTGGCTATCATTAAAACATTCAAGCTACAAGGTTTACAAAAAAAAAGGCCTTCAGTCAAGAAGTATGACTGCTCGCCTGTTCATAAAGTAAAATAAGTTCATGAATTAAAAAGATGGAAACGATGGCAAAGAAAAGAAAAGAAAAGACTCCGCTGGTAGTGATGACACAGCCAGCATGATTAAGGGAGGGGGTTACTTAGGTGCCCGCACCAGGCAACCCCCCACCACGCAAACACTTGAAAAGAGGGGGAGGGCAGATGGGCACTTTGTGTGCCGTAGCACCCGGACCCAATCCTTGACTGTTGTTGCTTGTGTTATATTGCAGTGCATACCTTGTTTTTATGAGTGTAGATGCATGTCTGATGGAGTGTTCATTCAGTTTGTATGTCAATTTTTTAATCTTATGGTAATCCAGATTAAGCTGCCAGAGATTTGTCTGTATAGTCTTTGTAGATAGTCGCCATAAATCCAACGAGGATCACGTGGGGCTTGACTTCCCTATATCCTTGTCTGTTAAGGTTGGCAATAAGCACGCTGTGCTGTGCTTTTGCTTTTTGGAGTTGGGGATCAGGCCATAGTGTTTTCACAGAATATAAACTCAATCAGGTGAACCTCCCACTGGTTTAGATTTAATTTCTTGTCTTTAGCAAGCTATTAAAAATTTGGGTTGCGGGTGGTTACGCGAGAAGAGCACACAGTGCTAGGTAGATTTAGGATGGCATCAGGACGAGAAGAGGCTTTTAGAGCATGTGCTGTTAGCTTTGGTAGCAACCAAGAGGGCAGTGTTTTGTAGGCAGTGTTTCTCAGATCTAGGTTTTGCTCTGATAGTTTATCTGCGCTGCCTACATCAGTGTAAGCAATTTGGCTGGCACCGCATGGTCCCTTTTGTAGGGCTTGGACAATCAGCACACTTGCCATATTATGGCGTTTTATATCATGTTCCTCATTTTAGTGTGTTGGTAACCAGAGAGTATGTGGAGCGCATTGTCAGTGCAGTGGCAGATGGGGCACTTAGCTTCGGGGAAAAACCGTATCGGAAGCGGTGAACCTTTGATTAAAGATTATATCAATGCCATACCTCTTAACATTACGCTTCTCGTAGAATTTGATATAACTATTGTTCCAGAAAGCATTTGTGGCTTGTTTATTGACCAGCGGTTTGAGTCCTTCCAGTAGGTGTAGTACCCTCTGTCTATTTTGGCACTCCCCAGTTGTGTGATTTGCACATTTCTGTTTTCAGCCTTGGCTTTTACATCAAAGAGGGCACGAAGCCTAGGTGTACTTGTCCCTCTTCTTCCGCTGTGTTCTCATTGGTGTCTTTAGCCGCAAGCCAGTAGAGGTATGTGTATGCATTACAGTGCATTACAGACCGTTGAATATTACAATAATCAGCGCAATATGTAACGTTCTGCAGTTCTCAATTTGCTTGCTTCCTTCGTTTTGCTGGAGCGGTAGCACCATCAGCTTAGCCTTTTTCTTTCATTTTATTTTATGGCTATGCTGGAATTGACCTATAACTATTTATGTGCTGTATTTGTTTATGAATTGCGGGTGGCCTGTTCGGACGTGCGCGTGCTTAACAATTTACTAATCATATTGCTGAATAGTTTAAAAATATATATATCGAAAGTTCGTTCTGGAAACGCGTGTTTGCATGCCTTGAAGTTTGACAGCGACCTTTCGAACTACCAACGTGGTGCGCAGAATTTACAAAATTGTAAATAAATTCGTATATAATAAACCTATGTTGCTTAGTGACAAAGGAAGACATAACATGTCAGCAAGGTTCTCCCTTCCTCGTTCCTCAAAGCTGATTGCGCTGGCTTTGTGCGCGTTTGCCATCTACAGCATTCATGGTACCAGCAGAAATACGACTCATTTGCCTGCATTGCTTGCTTAAATGGATCTGGGCGGAACTGAACAGGGTGGGCAAGAACTATAATCCTGTTTTGCAACCCTTTCCACAGTGCATGGCCAGGCCTTCAAACCAGCCAACGTCGTGGACGGCATAGATGCGGCAGTCTTCTTAGAGAACTTTAAGGAGGGCGCCCAGCTTGCGGGCCTCCTCGATATCCTAGCCAGCCCCGACTTTGAAGGCACAGTGTTTGCTCCCACAGATTTGGGCTTCGAGGTAGGCTAACGTTCAAAACAGTAGACACCAACCCACAGTTTTCATCCTTAACATGCCCTCATGTGGTTGCACATGACTTTGTAATCTATGCTATAGCTCAGGTCATCCAAATTACGTGCTTCCGAGATCTGCTCCTGAAATTAATGCAAACATAGCAGTTTGATGTATACACTTCAGCTGGAATATTTAGGAAGAGCATTTCCATTTTAGCAGAAAAACCAAGACAAGAGCAGCCCCAAGAATGCCATCATCAATGTTAACGAAACGTGCCTGTTTTATTTGGGTGCAGGCTTTTCTGTCCCGTCAACGAATCACGAAGGAACAGCTGTTTTCCACCGAGAAAGAGGCCTTCAAAGAGTTTATTGTGAGTGCTGCAAAGTACAATATCCATGCACAGGGTGGTTTTTGATTTGCTTCTGTTCCATGCACAGGGTGGTTTTTGATTTGTTTTCTGTTCCATGCACAGGATGATTTTTGATTTGTTTCTGTTCCATGCACAGGATGATTTTTGATTTGCTTTCTGTTCCATGCACAGGGTGTTTTGTTTTGTTTTTTGTTCCATGCACATGATTTGTTGAAACGACGTGCTGATTATCGACAAAGTGCGGGGGCGGGTTCAATTGAATTCTAAATCCATACCTTGATCATGTCTAGCAGCCATTAACTAACGCTGCAAAAAAGAATTTCAGAAAAGGACCTAACGCCAACGTCGCAATTTACAGAAGTGATATAAAAGAGAGAGACACGCAAGTACCAGTCTCCACAGTCACTTGTCTCGTTTGTGCATACTGCATACTGCAGGCACTCCACATCGTGCCGGACAAGAAGCTGTTCCCTATGAGCACTTTAACCCAAGATCTGCAGCTGCAGACCATGGCCTCTGAGAAGTCCAAGCTGTATGTGGACAGAAGGTGCGTCTGGTGATTCTAGTCCGTCTCAGATTATTAGTGCCGAGGATGTCTTATTGAAAGCTAAAAAATCAAAAACACATGTCAAGTTGCACGTGGAGAGAAGGTACGTCTGAAAATCATAGTCTTTCATTGAAGATTACTGGTGCTGACGCTTAAAGTAAAGCTAAAACAAATCGTGTATGTGGATAAAAGTTGCGTCTGAAAAATGTTGTCGGTCAACTTGGAGTTCTTAAATTATTGGTGCTGAGGACGCCGTAAGTGGCAAGGAAACAACAGATCATCTGTAAAGGACTCTACTGTACAGGCACAACTACATGAATTCCTACTTTAAAATTGCAAATTCAGTTGAATGTCTTGCCAACAGTATGGTAATCATCGTGTGATGGTGGCTGTCATTATCACTCAATGCACACATGCACACAATACCACACACTCACTCATGTACCGCGATGCACACACAGCCCAGGTCTTCTCTTGATGCTTCCATTCAGAAATTACAAAATTCTGCAGCAGCAAAAAGAAACCCTCAAACCCCGCTCCACTCTTGTTCTTTTATTTGTTTATCTATCTCAGTATTGCTGTCCTCTCATCATCCCCCTTGATCTTACCCAAACGCAGCGTACCCTCCTTGGTCCACATCTGGGCCGTTCCAAAAGACGCACGAGAGCAGTCGCCCACCAACTTTGCAACGATCCTGCAGTTCCAAGAGATTCAGGGGGGCAAGGCAGTCCTGTACACTATCGACAATCCCCTAGTCCCTCCCCCGATGAAGGCTGCGCTGATGTCTGCACCAAGAGCAGAAGCCTTGTCTGGACCGTAATTTGAAACGCTGCACTCCTCACAACAACGCCTAGAGCGTTTTGACGGCAATCAGTTTGAATAGTGCTGATGTCTGCACCAAGAGCAGAAGCCTTGTCTGGACTGTAATTTGAAACGCTGCACTCCTTACAACAACGCCTAGAGCGATTTGACTGCAATTAAATTGAATAGCTCAACTTTCTGTCGTGAAGCCTTACATTCCAAGCATCGCTCATCTCTTTCTTCTTAAGAAGGACAGCATGTAATTCATTTTCCTTGCAATATACAACTACAGCCTGTCGTAGTGAGGTGTGAAGGCTGTCGCATTGTCTGAGGAAGGCCAGCAAGATGTTAAACAGTCAACGAGTTGTTACAGCAAGGATTGAAAAGGCAGCTATTCAAATTAGAACTGTCAGGGTTCACCCATTCCGGCTTGAAAATTTATTTGTGAGCAATAAGACCCATTAGAAAGGGCGAAACGACAAAAGCATAAATAGTGTAAACACTACCGGCATGGATTAGGAAATGATGTTGTCTTATGTCTTGCACCATTAAATGGGTGCAGAGAAAAACAAAATCTCGCCTGGATAGGTGGTAGAGAGGCAGAGGCCTGCACACTGCCAGGAGTATTGCTTGCTCAGATATTTGCGGGGGTTGTGTCCAATGTCTCGTCTATCTGTATTAATCTGTATGATTTTTGTTGCAGACCTTTTTGCATCTAGGACTTATTTTTCATCAGTGCTGTGGCATGTAACCCCGAGGCTGTGGAGGAGTACTTGCTGTAATGAGAAATCGCCAAATATACGGTCATATATGGTGTATACACACGGTTCCGGTCGTACATGTGATACACTTGCCCTCAAGCTGCGACTCAAGCTGCAAAACGAAATACTCTTCACCCTGTATGCACAATCAGCCTGTGAACTATGGTCGCAGTGAACTCATGGTTGCATAAAACATCTAGCTTTTTCTACACCCCAGGGTGCTCTCTTATCACCACCGGCAGGCAGCTATTACGAGCAGCAGCACACCCTCTACATCAGCAAAGTGCTAATACTCCAATTGGTGCGCTCAGAAGTCTGTACGGCGCACGTGCATCTCTCGCTGTGAGATCGACGCACTGCAGCAAGCCGGAGTGGAATACGGGGAAGGCGGGGACCGAGGCGAGGGGATCGTGGTGAGCATTGCACACCCCAACGACTTTCTGCACACCGGAAAAGATACCTATTCATCACCACCACTCGGCAGGCGCTGCAGCAGCAGGACCAACAACACGCCAGCCAGGGCACCCCCCAATATTGCCAGGTGCGAGACTTGTAGACCTTTTTTACATAAGCGCACGTGTTCACGCGTCTCTGGTGTGAGATCTCTCTACTCATCGCCACTTGGCAAGCGCTGCAGCAGCAGGACCAACAACACGCCAGCCAGGGCACCCCCCAGGTGTGCCAGGTGCGAAACTTGTAAGCCTCCTGCTAAAGTCAAGCCACCTCCAATCTGGCTCTTCAGCTCTGACAACACCTGCGGGCGTGACATTGTAATGTGATTGTCATTGACTCTTCAGATCTACAGCACTATATTTGCAATTGGCATTGTAATGTAATTGTAACTGGCTCTTAAGCTCTGACAACACCTGCGGGCGTGACATTGTAATGTGATTGTCATTGACTCTTCAGATCTACAGCACTATATTTGTAATTGTAATTGACATTGTAATGTAATTGCAATTGGCTCTTCAGCTCTGACAACACCTGCGGGCATGACATTGTAATGTGCAGTCTCGCATCTGGCTCTTCAGCTCTGACAACACCTGCGGACGTGGCATTGTAATGTGCAGTTTCGGAGACATTTGGCTTTATCAATACGTTGTGCGTGTGCTTTTTATAGTTCTGACAGTGCCTGTCGACTAATTTCCTGGCCAGTCAACGACTGTCCCTCCCTTTGTTCTGCAGCATCCTATCCTCCCACCTAATTCATGGAATTTAAAGGCGCTGGCACCTAAGCACTCCATCCCGTAACCATATCCTCCCCCCTAATTCGTGGGATATAAAGGCGCTGGCACCTAAGAACTCCATCCCATAACCATATCCTCCCTCCCTATTCGTGGGATTTAAAGGCGCTGGCACCAAAGTGCTTCATCCCATATTCCTACTAATTGTGTTGGCACCACCAGCGTTGTCTTTTCAACTGTTTATGATTCCCGTCCCTGATCAAAAAGAAGGGAGTTTGTCGGGGGGGGGGCAACCGAGCAACAGTCTATACACGCTCCTTTCTTTTCCATTCAAGGGGCAACTTCTTGCACACTACTCCATCAAATTGGAACCAACGTAGCATCAATGCTGACTTTATAAGCCACCAGAGCATGTGCTCAACTATAGATGAGTCGTTCTGTATAAAAATTGATGGGGCAACCTTACCAGCCACTAGTTTTTTTCACTCCATTTCTTTTGCAATGATCCTACTTTATTGCAAGTATCATAAAGCACCATTGAATGTGGTGCTTTTTACAGTGAGTCGTTTACGCAGATCCGTGATTTGTTATGAAGATCCAGCAGCAAAACAATGCGATTATAACCACAGAAAAGTAAGCATGTGCGGCCTAGTTAGCTAGCTCTAAATTTTACACCCACATCAGTTTACACCCACATCTGCCCACATATAGATTTATAATTTAAGAATTGCAGCTAGCCAATTGGGCCGCACGTGAGCCAAAAAGCTTATTAAAACATGCCCATTTTGGGCCTCAGTTGACCCCTTCTGGGAATTTGTGTGGTCGACTGCACTAGCTTCAGGCAAGAATCAATTAAACTACACAAAAGAAGAAAGCCTGGGTAGAAACGAAAAAAGAGAAAAACTGCGCAGGCAGCGAAAAACCAATCCCCACAAAATAAAGGAAAAGGAGCCACTTTGGTACCGGATATCATAAAACTCCCTCACCATAGGTATGGGTATGAGCAGTAATTCCATGCACGATTGCACTTCCTGAAAAGCGGAAAAGCACGCACCTGATTGATGACAAACTGGCCGAGCACCACGGACTCCTGCAGACGAGAGAGACACACACACGTAGGAAATCTGGCAACTAATACATGGCACAGACAAGTTTTTATCAACATTTGTTTACCTCGTTCTTTTTTGTTCCATGGTGATAGTGTGTCTTTTTTTGATGGGGATGCCTACTGTATTGGGCTGCCTGTCAACCATAAAGTCAGCCCAGCCAAGTCCCACCCAAAAAGAGGGAATCAATGCCCCTTTCCTGAATTGCACATCTGGGGTCACCCAATGGTTTCTATACATAAATGCAACACGTCTGCATAAAATTAATGAGTTTGGGGTCAAGGGTGTGAATGGGGGGCTGGATTTGTGCCATTTCCCTGCCAGAAAGGTGGCATGGGTGTAGAAATGCGAGTTTTGGTTCAAATTTAACCAATTATTTTGTTCCCAGATAGGTTTAGGGTCAAACCATACCCAGCAAAGCAAAAACAAGGGGGGGTAATAATTCGCCCCTAAATGACTTTTGTGCATGGACCTGTTTGCTGGGCAATCTGGTGCATTTCTGGAAACCCTGGGAACATGCTTTATGGCCACCGCCTGAGTGTTGGGAGCCCTTCAGTATGCTTGTAAGGCATGCCCTGTCAAGCATTATGGTCTGGAATGCTGGGGTTGGGCCGTGGTGGGCAGCGACAGCTGAGATACAAAAAAACACCAGGCTCCGGTCAGCCCCTTCGAGCGCGAACTGATTCGACAAACAGGCCAAGATGAACAATTTGATAAGATTTAGCCATTCAGACTTATGCGGGAAGGCTCCAAAAAAAGGGCAAGACACGACCCCAAATGGTTCAGTGGTTGTTGCCTGATTGTAAGTCACACGTTTCCAGATGCAGTCAACTGAGTAAATGTCTGGAAATGCGACTTTTTTAATGCACACCATAAAAAAATAATATATAAGTAGATTCACAAAGTTTGGGGCCAACCGGGCCCCCCAGTGCAGTGGTCTGGGCAGAATATCAGTTCATTCTTTGGCACTGAATATTTACGTAATGAGCCACCACGCTCTACTCAGGGTCTCTTTTGACCTCAAAACACGACAGGAGTACTTCTTTTATGAGTAAGAACCGTTTGGGATGCTGAAAACAAGATTTGGTGGAACTTGGTATTCCGCCTTTTTGGCACCCCTTTTGCTGATTTTTTCCAAGGGAAATGGGCCAAAATGGGGTACCTGGCCAACTATTGCTCCGTTTCGCCCCACTTTTTCCGCAATGATATTCTTTATTGAAATATAAACTATTCATATAAAATGACACAAATCGGGTCAGTTGGTGGTGAGATTTGACAGATTGGTGGTGAAAAGTGGGGTTCACGCCACGTGCAATTAGACGTGTGCCCTGGACCGGGCTGGTTTCAAGTTCCGCTTTTACAGCTGGACCTCTGGATGCCAAGCTTAGAAACGGCTCGGTTTTGGGCCCACGTTCGATTCACATTTTAAAAACACCCCCATTTGGGGCCTCAGTTGACCGCCTCTGACACTTTTCCCTGCCAAAAGGGGGTCCAAAACCGAACCTTCACCCCAGACCCCCAGACCTTCACCATAATGTCCCAATATTATTGCAAACACCCCTGGTAAGTTGCTAGCATTGGGGATGAGCTTTTGATGATCCACTTTCTGGTGGGGAATTCCAACCTGCCCACCTGGGCACCTCCCGCCACAAACTGAGTGTGCAGGGGTGCTTAGATACATCTAGTTCATGTTCCTACATACTGAAATGTACCTTTCTGTTTGGGGGCAAGAACTCTCACAGGGATGGCTGGCCTGACCCTCAGTACTCTAATCGTACAAAATTCGTTTGTCTTCTTGGTGGGAATGCCTGCTGTGTTATTGCACGCACCATCACGCACATGCAAATGCACGCAACATCACGCACATGCAAATGCACGGAACATCACGCACATGCAAATGCACGGAACATCACGCACATGCAAATGCACGCCACATCACGCACTTGCAAATGCACGGAACATCACGCACATGCAAATGCACGCAACATCACGCACATGCAAATG
>Ga0307960_1002778_pt1:0-5000 | contig 10513 bp, 10 predicted proteins | sample OrgLakmetagen542_FD_201832 | JGI IMG/M metagenome (GOLD analysis project Ga0307960, IMG submission 201832) | Saline water microbial communities from Organic Lake, Antarctica - #542 | ecosystem: Environmental > Aquatic > Non-marine Saline and Alkaline > Saline | place: Antarctica: Organic... | reverse complement strand
AAGCTGTGTGGCAGGGGGAAGATGAATGGGAGGAAGGCGTAGGGGTGAAGAGGACCAACGCTTGCGCATGCAGAGTAGGTTAGAGCAATCCAGCAGCTAAAAGATGAGCAGGTGGGGCAGACGTGGTTACGCACCAAGGCTGCCCGCACCCAAGCAACACCATCAGCATGTACGAGCAGCAGCAGCAGCAGCAGCAGTGATAGTGGCCAGAGGAAGAGGAAGCTCTCTTGAGATTCTGGGCAGTAGCAGAACAGAGAGCAAACTCAAAGCTGCTTGCTTTCCTTTGCCCTTTTGTGGTGTTCTTTTTCATTGAGGTTGTTTGTGAAGCTTATTGGTGCTAAACAGGGCTATAGGCCCTGCGGGGTTGATGCAGGAAGAGCAAAAATATACAAAATGGGGGTGCAGGATTCTACTAAATACTTCAAAAATTGGGGTGCGGGATGAGTACGCTAAGGTACGGTAGGTAATTTCTGGCGTGGCCTGTGTTACACAGCTTCAGAGCATAACTACAGCCCTGAACGATTCTGTCGTTATCAGCAGTGGAGCGCTGTTCGAACAAAGCCCCCTTTTGGAAATCAGTGCAAGCTGTTGACAGCTGCTCGCTACCTTACCTTAACACATACCCCCTTTTTTTAACATGAATAAGGGTGGGTAAGTAGGGTGTCTGATTTTGCCAGCGAGGCTTGGCGAGCTTCAACGAGGCTCGGCACTCGCTGGGGAGGCCCTAGTTGGTGCATTACGGTTAGAAAATCACTTTCTCAAATCTGCACGGATTGAGCCGAAACTTTTCTGTTGTTCGCTTATATATATTAATAAATTTCAACGTTGAGACCGGGTGAAAATTATAGGCGTGTGTGCCAGGAAAATGCGGTTTTCGTTTACCACCTGTTGCACACCCCTCTTAACTCTTCCTGGTGTTATATAATAATAAATAAATGTTATTAATGAAGATACTTGGTTAAAAAGATGGGCCTGTCCGCCGATTTGGCCACGAAAAATTCGGATTTGGGAATTGTTGGGGATTTCTGGGGAGATGGCTCTGATTCCGCCCAAAAAGTGGGCACCCTCGCTGGCCGACGAGTGTCTTCCACACCGACCAGCGAGTCTTGGCGAGGTCATGAGCCACCCTTAAACATGAATGATTGGGTCAAGGGCACGACAAGGCTCTTGATCTGGTGTAATAGCTAACTGTACTGTGCTGCTAGTGTAGCCATACATTCTTCATGAGATCCGCCATCCATTGCCAATCTTTGTCTTTTACCTTCTCTCAACAGGTCAGCTCTCCAGCGTGCTCTTTTTGCGATGGCAAAACAAACCCAGTGGGCACAGAGCGACCAAATGCAGAAGAGCTCAAGTATCTTGCCTCTCGCACTGAAATATATCGCTGCAGGTCTGTCATGCCTGCTTTATCTTTTAAAATTTTGAGGTTAGCCTCAGTGTTAGCCTCTTCTATTTTGCTATGTGATCCTATGTGTGTGTTATGTGCTAAGCTCCTCTCTCTTGCAATCATGTTCCAAGTTTTGCTTGAATGTTGAACGATATCTTTGTAGAGTACTGGAGCAATGCATTAAAGCGCTGGGTCCACATGGACTTCTGTGGTGAGTGTGTGGATGTGCTTGCATATTTTTTCGTACTTCTGTCCACTGCTAGGTACATAACTGTGGAATGCAATTTTTTGGGGGCAGATTATGTCACGAATAATGAAAGCTGGAGCGCTTTTTCAAAGTCAAACTTCCTGTTCAAAGGAAACCACATTTTATTCATATACTGCCAATGTTCTCCACAGCTCATTTACGCGCACACACACACACGCATATACGCGTAGAGGCTGCCTTTGACAAACCAATGCTGTATGAGCAAGGCTGGAAGAAAAAACTCAAGTACATCCTGGGCATCTGCCCCACATCGGTGGTTGACGTCACCCCTCGCTATACGCAGCAGGTATTGCTTGCTAACCCAGTCAGTCTTTCATTGAGGCCAACCCTGCCAATGTCAGAAGCAAGGCTTTGCTTGCAATTCTCAGTGGTTGACGTCACACCTTGCTATGCACTGCAGGTGTAGCAAATTTAGCGTGCTTTCTAGAACGTGGACCCTACCTTGTAGCGGGCAAAAGTAGGAAACAAGTCCAATCAAGATCTGGTCTTGCAAATCAAGTTTGTATCAAGTTCCAGCTTGAGGCTTTACAACTCCTTCAGAGCTACAATTGTTTAAACCCAGCTGTAGTTTGGTAATGCTGCAGACTATGATTGCAAAGGCCGTACTGCCACACGCCTTACTCATGGATCTTTGCCTCAGTAAATAAGATGTTCCAAGAATTTGGCATGGCGAAGTGGATCCTTTTCCTTAATTGATGTGGGGAGTGATTTTCACTGCCTGCGTAGTTTTTCTTTTTTTCTTCTTTTCATATCGAACCTGCACCATTGTGCATGGCAACAGTATGCTCTTGTTTTCTATGGCAAGCCATCATTGTGCCCAGTTCCAGGTACCAGTACCTGCCAAATTCAGCTGTCTTCACAGTTTCCAGCTGTCCAGGCAGTTCCACTTCCGAGCACGCATTCGTGGAAAGCATGCAACCCTCACAGTTTTTACCTGGTCCGACTCCAGGGATCTCAAAGGTTACCAATATACAAGTGCATGTGACACCCTGCTTTCACTGCTCTACGATTCACCAGGAGTTGTTTATTGCGCGATCATACATAATACTCTACTTTCTGCTCTGCATTTTAACAAAAGCCCCAAGCATTCATTACCCCACGGTTCCACTGTACTCACAACACGTCAGGTCTCCGAGGTTGTCAAGCGACGTTCCGTTCCTGACTCTTGGACTCATAATCAAGCGAGCAAAGCTACATCAGAGCTGAGATCGTCCCTTCCTCAATGTGAGACATTTGATCGTCCCTTCCTCAATGTTTGATCGACTTCTTGCTCAGCCGCCTTGGACAGCAGGGTGCCTTTGCCTCGTACCTTTGCTCTGTAGCCTTCCTTTCACTTCTCTCTATGGATTTCTGTAATCTGATCTGCAACTTGCACATGCAGTAACCTGTACATTCTTTGGATGATGAATGGATGCATGGATGCTAAAAGGATGAATGGATTATGGATGATGTAACCTGTACATTCTTTGGATAATAAAACCACTCCCCACATCAACCAAAGTGTTCCGCGCTTGTTCCTTTTTTTCTAATCCCTCTGATCTCCTTGTGGTGAAATGGACAGCCCAGCAGTTAGATATTGTGAATGACTCGTTTCTGTAACCCTACAGTCCATCACATCTGCAACTTATGACGTTCACTTGCAGCTGTCATCCAGCTGCTGGAGCTACGGGACGTGTCTGAGCAGCTGGTGAGTACAAGAATAAAAAAGGCTAAAGTACCGTGATCTGCTGATTTAGGGGCAGCCATTTCTCTCTGACCCAGGTCGATCAAAGTGGTAAGCCGCGTGACATTCGTTTTTCTGGCCAGTCAGTATAAGCAGCATATGCACGTGAGTCACCACACGAGCGCTGATCCTTTTATGTTGGAGCTCACTAGCCAGGCGGTGTCGCCCAATAACTTACTGAGAACAGGTGCACAGAAATGGGCATGACAGCTCTAAAGGCTTGACGTCCACCTCTGATGCACAAGCGCGCGCACATGTGCGTGCGTGCACACATACTCACAGCACGCATACACGCATGCTTGCCTTCAGTAATGGCCAATTGTGTTACTCGTTAACAGCTAGCTCTCATTCCCTCCACATCATCCTCTTGGGAGTGGGTGGCACCATCTACAACATTCACACACTGGAGTCTTTTAAGGATCTGGGTCTTGACTCTCAAAGAGCTAAGAGACTTCATTTACAATCTGTCAACCACGCCGCCAAAGTTGTCCATACCAGGCGCGCACTTTCCAGTACTTACCAACTCTCATCAGGAACCGGTTTCAGGTCAAGCTGCAACCCTCCTGATCCCCATTGATCTTTTTCATTTTCTTTGTGGTGGAGTTTTACAGTACCTGGAGCAAAAGTGGCTCCTTTTCCTTAAATAATGTGGGGAGTGGTTTTTGCTGCCGCGCAATTTCATCTTTTTTTTGTTCTTTTACGTTACACACTAACCGTTGTGTACATCAATGTTTCAAAATTGCTTCACACATTGGCCTTTGTGGGACATCAGTGTTCTTTGTTACGATAAACACATCGACCGTTGTGTACATGGAAACTTGCACAGGAGCTCTTAGAGCGCGCCACAGCCGATGAGGCTCCACTTTCTACAGAGCAAGTGTCTGCACAAGGCTTGTGTGGACGCCAAACAGGTGCAGTGTGTTGCTGCCCCACATATTTGCGTTGGCACATATTTGCATGTACATGTCTGTTGCACATGCCTTTGGTGCTGTATGCAAATGGAATGATTCAGATGACGGGGTTGTGTAGGTGCCAGATGAGCGTGACGAGTTGTTTTTGGTGCCTGTACACAGCCTTTTGATGCAACAAGTAGTGCTGTTTTTACTAGTGAACGACACCAGTACAGGGTTAGGGTAAATCTTAGGGTCTTGGGGTCTATTTTAGCCATAGGGTCAGGCCTTAGGGTTGGGGTTAGGGTTAGGCCTTAGGGTTAGGCCTAGGGTTTGGCTTTAGGGTTAGGCCTTAGGGTTAGGTCTTTGAATTAGGTCTTTGGGTCGTCAATAGGCCGGCAGGCAAGTTCAGTTGAGTTGCTCTCATTCGCAAGCTTGGTACTTACCACCCTCTTGATCCCTTGTCACAAACCCTAGCCCAATTAGTCTACCTCCCATGTAATTGTTCCTAGCTCTTCATGCGGTAATAAGGGAGTTTAACGGTACCCAGTACGTAAGTAGCTTGAGGTCCAATGATGCTGGTATGGAAAGTGGCATTCACAACAAGATTTGAGTGTTCCTCCGTCTCCTTGCTTATGGACAATGATGCCATGTCATGCAAGCAGAAAAAGCCGTCAAAAAACATAAACAAAGGGATGGTAAGGTTTGCGCTCCGACAAGCTTGTGTTTATG
>Ga0307960_1002776_pt1 | contig 10516 bp, 10 predicted proteins | sample OrgLakmetagen542_FD_201832 | JGI IMG/M metagenome (GOLD analysis project Ga0307960, IMG submission 201832) | Saline water microbial communities from Organic Lake, Antarctica - #542 | ecosystem: Environmental > Aquatic > Non-marine Saline and Alkaline > Saline | place: Antarctica: Organic Lake... | reverse complement strand
GTGGCATGAAGATGGTTCTTGCGTATGTGACCAATGTCCTGGTGAAGATGAACATGTTCAGAACGAGGTGCATGCTCTTTTAATTTGCCAAGACCATCGAGTTTGTGAGCTGAGGAAACACTTTTCCTTTCTGTTTTCACCTTTTTTTGAGGACTTTTCAGCAGCCCAACCCTTTTTGCTGCAACGGGTCAACAACCAACTTGTTCATGATTTCCTTTCTCAGCAGAACAATAGACATTTTCTTTTTCTTTCTGAGCTTATGGATTTATTTGTGGCTGGCCGAGACCAGTCAGCAGCCGATCAGCCAAACTACCTGGCTGAAGGTCACCCCCCATTGTAACCATTGTAACCATTGAAACACACTTCGGTTTAAGATAAAAGCCACTTGGATACCAAGTATAAACTCCTTTACCAGCAAACAAAAAGAAAGATTCAAGATTAGAGAAAAAGAAGGCAGATAGTAGTGTAAACAATACTGGCACCGATTTGGAAAGGATGTTTTGTGTTCTGCACCACCCAATGGATGCAAAGACACACAACATCCCACCAAGAAAATAAAAACAAGATAGGCTTTTTAGTGGGAAACAATTGCCTGAACACCACCAGAAACCAGCAGTAATGCTCGGATGTTTTTGGGGGTTGAATTCAATGTCTCGTCTCACCTTTATTTCGGATCTGATTGCATGTAGGCTTAAATCATCAATCGTGCTTGCAAACGAAAACTTCAGGACAAACTAGAGCGTCATATTTTCTTCAATAAATCGTATCTATTTCTTATGTCAGATGGACAACTTTACAAGACATTCAAAGTCACCAGCTATACTACAGTACCCATCAATAATAAACTGTGTGTTAAACACCCCCTTCTCTTATTTCTATGAGCACGCCTTTACAATCACTGGTACTGTGGGGTTCAATTTTATCCTCCTCTGCTTTGACGCTGCTGCCTCCCTTCTCTTCCACTGCACCTTCCTCCTCCTCAGAAAACTCGTCATCTCCCCCGTACTCTAGCCCATCATCGCTGGCGGCAGACTCACTTTCCACCAAACTTTTGTCTGTGCGTGTGCGAAAAAAAGTAGCTTGACTTAATCTATGACAAGCAAATTTCGTGATACACATACAGCTACGCTTTTGTATGACTGTGACGTTCAGGCCCTGTTGCAAGAGGAACCACTCACCTGCTGGTTTCCAGACCTGGCCTTTCATCTGAGCAACTGGGTTGAGAAAGGTATTCCTCTGCAAGAAATATAGATGGCGTGTGTGTGTGTATTTGTGTGCGTGTGTGTATTTGTGTGTGTGTGTGTGAAATCAGCAAGGTAATGCCTTATGCTGTGGGGCTTGGCTAAAAACGGTCTTAAACTCAAGGTCTTTGGCATTAATATTGTTACAGGCTAAACATCAACGCATGCTTTTGAGCATGTCACGATTTGTTTTCATTGCCACCTTGACAAGCGTGTGTTTTTAAACATGCAAAGCAAAATGTTTCCTAGCCCAAACTCTAGTGAAGCCTTCTGGAAATGCTGTACGGTTTGTTCTATTGAAAACCAATTGCTCACTTTTGTTATGCAGGCCTCAATAGACTCCACCTCTTGCAGCAAAGACTCATGCGTAGCATCACTCCCCACGGCTAGATCTGATTGACCAAAATGGGCAATATATTATAAATGTGTGCTATGCAACATAAAAGTTATAATTTTAAAAATTATGTTTCAGCTCAATTCACTTGCACAGCAGCAACTCTGTGTGTCTTTCTGTGTGCCTGTGTATGCCTCTGTGTGTGTGTGCGTGTGTCTCTCTGTGCCATTTGTCAAGATCATGCAATGTACAACAACTGAGGCATACCACACACCAGGTGGAGTGTACAGGCCAGCAGCTTCCCCCCAGCAGCTTGTCTTCAATGCGGCTACGTCGCAGTCACAAGATAAATGAAACGCTTTTCAGATCAGGCCAAACATCAGTTGAATCCTTTCACATATTGTAAACCACCGTTGTTTGATGATTGCAGCCACACCACAGACAACAATGTGAGAAGATGCGAACAGCATTCGGGCTTGCATCCACAATTGCGCTCATAAATGCCTACAAACCCACCTGCTGCTTTTGAATCTTCTGCTTCTGCTGCCACTTGTGGTGATGCTAGTGAAGACGGTGCCATACAAACATCCACGCTTGCATCTTGATCACGTGCATCTCTCAGTGCTGGCACATCCCACGGCCTACCAAGCAGCTGGATGCGCACGGCACGATGCACTAGGATTGTGGTAGCAGGTGCAACAAGCAGCAGCGGGGAGTACCTGTTTACGTGCAGTGATGGAAAGTAACAAAAGGGTGTGTGGTGATATCACGACAAGACACACTTGTGCGCGGTGTTAGTGCAGTGTACAAGGGTGTGTGGTGATATCACGACAAGACACACTTGCGCGCGGTGTTAGTGCAGTATACAAGGGTGTGTGGTGATATCACGACAAGACATACTTGTGCGCGGTGTTAGTGCAGTGTACAAGGGTGTGTGGTGATATCACGACAAGACACACTTGCGCGTGGTGTTAGTGCAGTGTACAAGGGTGTGTGGTGATATCACGACAAGACACACTTGCGCGTGGTGTTAGTGCAGTGTACAAGGGTGTGTGGTGATATCACGACAAGAGACACTTGTGCGTGGTGTTAGTGCAGTGTACAAGGGTGTGTAGTGATATCACGACAAGACACACTTGCGCGTGGTATTAGTGGGATCATGGCAGCAAATGCAAAGAGTAGTGTATTGGAAAGCCCGTTCACGTTTTGTGATAAAAAGAAGGTAGTGTGTCACAAAAGTAGTGTGTATGGCTCATGTATAAGGACAAATGGTGACGTCAACGCGGTCGTCACCATAACCCTGCTTTTCCCAGATCACCTAAAAGAATGACACAGGATGGAACGTTACACACACACACACTGCAAACGTTCTACTTTCATCTTGGAACTGCACAAGTACTGCTCTTACGTTACACACACTGCAAACGTTCTACTTTCATCTTGGAACTGCACAAGTACTGCTCTTACGTCGGTGCAGCATACGCACTGCGCACGCGACGCCCACGTACCAATCTTTACTCATTATTCATACAACACACGTACTTATTGCCCACGTACCACTCTTAACTTGTGTTGGTACAACACACGTACTGCTGCTCTCACAATGGCACAACACACTTACTGCACACTTACTGTGCCCAAGTACCACTCTTATATTCGTACAACACACATACTGCTTTCTTGTATTACAGCACACGTGCTGCTCTCACATTGGTAAGCATACGTACTGCACACGCACTGCACACGTACTACGTGTCTGTTGGTTAAGCCTACATCGTCACAAACGTGGCTATAAATGCATGGAAAGCTGCTCTTACATTACAGGACACGTTGTTGTGCAAATGGCTAGAAGTGCACGGAAAGCTGCTTTTATGTTGGTACAGCACGCACATTACAGGACACGTTGTTGAACAATGGCTAGAAGCGCATGGACAGCTGCTTTTATGTTGGTACAGCACGCACATTTTAGGACACGTTGTTTTGCAAATGGCTAGAAGCGCATGGACAGCTGCTCGTACATTACAAGACACGTTGTTGTGCATGTGGCTGAAAGTGCACAGAAAGCTGCTTTTATGTTGGTAGAGCACGCACATTACAGGACACGTTGTTGTGCAAATGGCTAGAAGCGCATGGAAAGTTGCTTTTCTGTTGGTTTTTAAACGCCATTGCTACTACACATGTAGCCATAAGTGCATGCATGGAAAGATCCATTACCGTGGAGAATGGTAACCCACTCCCTGCCTAGGTATGTCTCTACATCCGAGTGCACCAGAACAAAAACATACGGTGCTGGCTCAGCCCCCTGCTTGTGCCCTACCTGAAGCGCTTAACTGCCAGCAAGCCAAGAAGAGTAGCTTGTGAGAAATACAGGCCAACAAAGATCTGCGTAACAACCTGCACGCAACCATAAATTGCACAGCGTGGTAGTTTGTGTTCCTCTTGTGCCCATGCTGATCTGCGTAACAACCTGCACGCAACCATATATTGCACAGCGTGGTAGTTTGTGTTCCTCTTGTGCCGATGCTGATCTGCATAACAACCTGCACGCAACCATAAATTGCACGGCGTGGTAATTTGTGTTCCTCTTGTGCCGATGCTTATCTGCGTAACAACCTGCACGCAACCATAAATTGCACAGCGTGGCAGTTTGTGTTCCTCTTGTGCCGATGCTGCGTGTTAGCCAGGAGAAGTGTGGGCTTGCGACGCCGCCAAGTCACACAATTTAAACAGACATATTGCGCACATGTAGGCAAAAAGAACGTGCACCTGCACACACACACACACACACACACACACACACACACACACACACACAAAAACTACGCAGGCCGTGAAAAGCTGCTCCCCACTCCCCACACTATCTAAGAAAGGAGCCTAATCGGTACCAGGTACCATAACTCCTCCACCATTGAAATAACACCATTGAGATGAGGAGCATTGCAGGCTTGGCCTGAGACATTGTAAGGCTAGCCTCCACGCCAGAATGCATATCACATGCACTAGCAATTTGCTCAGGAGAACCTTGAGGCCAAACAGGCAGGCTGGCTGAGCACGCCATGTGGGTTCACGCACACTCACTTGCTTCCAAAGTTTTCCAGAGTCATCGTACCGCCTCCACCACACGTACACGTGCTGGTACCGTTCCAAAATGCACACCATCCTGTTGGATAAGTGTGAAACCGATTTCATCGGTAAAGTGGGACCAAGTTGTTACAGTAGAAAAATTAAGTTGTACGATGTTAGCAAAATATCAGACAGGGGGACATGGAGGCACCAAATGGGCTCGGGATTTATTTTGGTGTATCTAGGGTATGAAAAGTAACTTTTAGAGTATGGGCCCCGTGACTTGCCATTGTTAAACTTGTCAGCAATATACACACACTCACACACACACACACACACACACACACACACACACACACACACACACACACACACACAAACACACACACACACACACACACACACACAAAGATTCGATCTTACATACAGGAAGTCACGTGGCACGTGCTTAACAGGCCGCAGCACAAACCCCACGTTTTGTCCCCAATCTTCATTACAGATCAAGTGCTTCATTACAGATCAAGTACGGTACCAAGATTATTAAATGGTCTTTTAGAGTCTTTTAACACGAGAATCATTGCAAAGAAAGAGAGTGGAATTATTGGTCAAGTTGTTGGTGAGCTTTGCAAATTTATATGGCTTCTTACGGAAAGCAACCTTGTAAAATAAGGGTGTGTGTGCTTTTGATCCTGTCAAAATTCACACAGAGCAACTTACTTAAATCTGATTACATGTTAGGATAGCATTTAATGAGGACAGCATTTAATCAGCTTTACCTCGAATCTTTCAAGACGCTGGGGTCAACGAACAACGCAATCAACGAATGGCACTCACCCAAAATAGACCACACATGCAGGAGCTACCAGTGGGTTTAAAATGGAAAACACCTGAAGCACGGTGGTGCAGCGTTGTTGTGAGTGCTTAGTAGTGAATGCAGGTTGTTATTAAATCTGCAAAAGTGATTAATAAACAAAGCCATTGGTGTGATTAAGCACATGGGTGGCGCTGTTTTGTAATCAAGGAGAGTGCATTGCCGTGCTCAGGGGGGGCCTGGCTGTTTGGCTGAACTTTAAGCCCTAATCCTTAAACCCTAAACAAAAGCCTTGCTCCCCTTGAGCACAGCAAGGAACGGCGTACAGGTCGTTTCCTATGCAAAACACTCATCAATGACTAGCAATTAATGACTAGCAATGCATGACTAGTATTACATGTACCAATCCCTCACTGCAAGAATGAGAAAAAAGTGCCGATGGAGACCAGGAAGAAAGCACTTCACAAATACTTTTGATGCAACACAATAACATAATGCTTGACAATTATTCAGCCTGAAAATTCTTGGCTTTATTGTTAAGAGAAAGCTAATTGTGATCATATACAAGCTCTTCACACCCACTCTTGGTAGAATACAAAACCTGACAGACATTTGGCTGATGCGTGAGCACTGCTTTGGTGCCCTGTATTTACGCAACTGTTTTGTTTAAGCATGACTAACAAAGTGTGTGTGTGTTTCCTGTATCATATGTTTCAGCCTACCCACCATCCCAAGGAGTAATACAAGGCAATGATCAGGTGCCAAAGGGCCTAAAGGTTGCTGCTGACGCTGCCAGAGGCGCTGACGTGCTGAAATGGTGCCTGCAGTGATATACCTGCACGTGTGTGAGTTTGTGTGTGTTTGTGTGTGTGTGTGTGTGTGTGTGTGTGCGTGTGCGTGTGCGTGTGCGTGTCTGTGTGTGCCTGCTTGCGGTTTTTCCATCCTGCTGGGGTTCATTTGTATACTGAAGATTGCTAAAGATTTGTTCAAAGAAGCCCTTGGTGAAAGTTCTCTGTGTGGACCACTCTGGCAGATGGATTTTGCGACATAAAAACAACAAATTAGGGTTGTCTGATGATGTAGTATACCTGATGCCAAACAAAATCAGGCTGAAGAGACGGAGCATGGCAAATGGTTTCATGACAAACGCCTGCACGAAGAAGCATGACAATGGGAAACCCAAAAGCAGACAGTGACGATTTTCAAGTGATAGCCGTACAGGGATAGATGAGAGTGGGCGGGGTAAAAATTAAGCACGCTGAGGGGGGAATAAAAGCGCAAAGGTTGCAGGGGTGTAAAAATTAAGCACACTGAGGGGAGAATAAAAGCACAAATGTTACAGGGATTAACAATTAAGCACACTGAGGGGGGAATAAAAGCACAAAGGTTACAGGGTTAAAAAAATAAGCACACTGAGGGGGAAATAAAAGCACAAAGGATGCAGGGTTTAAAAAATAAGCACACTGAGGGGGAAATAAAAGCACAAAGGATGCAGGGGTTAACAATTAAGCACACTGAGGGGGAAATAAAAGCACAAAGGTTACAGGGGTTAAAAATTAAGCATGCTGAGGGGGGAATAAAAGCACAAAGGTTACAGGGGTTAAAAATTAAGCACGCTGAGGGGGAAATAAAAGCACAAAGGATGCAGGGGTTAAAAATTTAAGCACACTGAGGGGGGAATAAAAGCACAAAGGATGCAGGGGTTAAAAATTAAGCACGCTGAGGGGGAAATAAAAGCACAAAGGATGCAGGACATTTGCACAAAGGATGCACACAAAGGAAACACACAAACTTGCACAAAGGAACCACACAAAGGATGCAGGTCATTTTGCGGTCGCAGCCAAAAAGGCTTACAAAATACTTGCATTGAAGATGATGTAGAGAAGGAAGAAGGAGGCGGTTTGGGGGAGGCCTGTGCCCAGGATGTCAAGAATAGAGCGCGGCCTGTAAGTCAAGAATAAGAATAAGAATAAGTCAAGAATAAGCGTGGCCTGTGCCCAGGATGTCAAGAATAGAGCGCGGCCTGTGAGGGAGCATAACAGAGCATCAAAACCACCATCTGAGATCGTAATGCATTGCTGAGTAAAACATAACGGCTGCATGCACGTTGGAACAAAGCATGGAAGGTGGCAGCTGTGTAGTTCAAAGGTGACATCGGAACCCACCTCTGGACATTGGAACTAGTTCAAAGGTGGCATCATTGGAACCCACCTTTGGAACCCACCTCTGGACAATGGAACTAGTTCAGAGGTGACATTATTGGAACCCACCTCTCAATGAGCTCTGAGATCTGATACAGTAGGGTGCCAGCAACAAATGAGGAAAGGAAGACAGTCACAACCTCTGCAAGGGTACCACCAAAAAAAGGAAACTCAGGTGACCTTTGTTTTGTTCCTATTTACCTGATGCGAATAGGTAGAGTTGCACGGTGTCTTTTCATACCTCATTCTCTGTGCACTTGTCAATAATGCCCCCCCCCCCGACAGGGAAGATAAATACATGTGGGAAAGCATGACTGTCTGCACGCTGTTCTTGGCGTCGATGTGCTGATAAAAAGAGGTGAGATTTATAACAGCTCATGGAATTTATATCACTTAAAATATGTGAGGGCAGAGGAGGTACTCACGGAAAATAAAAAACATAAGCATGACTTGTTGGTCGACTTGAGCAAAGGAGAGCCTTCTCCTCGTCTTGATAATAAGTGCTGCCAGAATTGAGGGCATGACGCCAAGCAGCAGACGCAGGACAAGTCCAGGGAGTAGGCCGGCAAGGACACTGCACATTACATGAGTGGTTAGCGGAGGGGGTGTTATGAATGGGGTGATGAATACCAGAGGGGGTTGACTGAGGAAATGCCTGAAAATATGCACTTTTGCACTCTGAGTCCAGCCATTCACTGCCCACTCAGCCAACTGAAACCATCCTGGCTTTAATTGAAAGCTGATATTGTAAGCTGCACGAGGATGTGCTTATATCCATGTAAGTCACAGTGTGCGCAAATTGACGGGGGTCAAAGCTCACCTTGACTGCCCAAACCCTAATTTGGGCCTTTCTATGGGAAAACAGCACATGTTGAGCCACATCACCACGCACTTCATCTTTTCACTTGATTTATTTTTGCAATCATATTCGTTTATTACAACAACTTCATACCACACGAAAGTATGCCATTTGGTGGAGTGGGTGATCTGCTGTAAAGAATTTGTGGTGAAAAGTGGGGTCCACGCCGCAGAAAATCAGACACGTGCGCCCAAAGTTGCTATGTTCAAGCTCAGGTGCTGTCAAAAGTTTAGAGCAAGGGCCACCTCTGGGTGCTAAGCTTAAACATAGCAACTTAGGGCGCACGTGCTCAATTCACATTTTAAAAAGACCCTTTTTTTGGCTCAGTCAGCCCCCTCTGGATGAATACTGATGTAATTCTGCTTAGTAGAGGGGATGTTTGTAGGGTTGGCCAGAACCACATATATATACGGTGCACACACGACATTTTTGCCAGGGAACAAACCAATATACGGCCATATACAGTGTATCTTTGTGGTTCTGGCCAACCCCATCTGTGTTATGGGTTGGCAAATGGCAAGAACTGACCATGGTTCTGTAGTGTGTAGATGGTGAAAGTGCTGACCATGGTTCAGCAATGTGTAGATGGTGAAAGTACTGAACATGGTTCTGTAATGTGTAGATGGTGAAAGTACTGACCATGGTTCAGCAATGTGTAGATGGTGAAAGTACTGACCATGGTTCAGCAATGTGTTGATGGTGAAAGTACTGACCATGGTTCTGGAATGTGTAGATGGTGAAAGTACTGACCATGGTTCAGCAATGTGTAGATGTTAAAAGTACTGACCATGGTTCTGTAATGTGTAGATGGTGAAAGTACTGACCATGGTTCAGTAACGTGTAGATGGTGAAAGTACTGACCATGGTTCTGTAATGTGTAGATGGTTAAGTACTGACCATGGTTCAGCAGTGTGTAGATGGCCAAAGGCTTGACATCCCAAGCAACTAAACGTTTAGTTACCTGCCTCTTCGTGTCATAAGGACGCTTACAGTGTTTGTCATGCTTTTGCTACACTGACAGTACCTTTGAGCTATTGCTTTGTGAAAGGAGGACGCTGACAGCGTCAGGCATGTACTTGCTACAATGACAGTACTTCTGAGCTACTACTCTGGAAAATGAGGACGCGGACAGTGTCAGGCATGTAATTGCTACAATGACAGTTCTTTTGAGCTATTGCTTTGTGAAGTAAGGACGCTGGCAGTGTCAGGCATGTACTTGCTACAATGACAGTACTTCTGAGCTACTACTCTGGAAAATGAGGACGCCGACAGTGTCAGGTATGTAATTGCTACAATGACAGTACTTTTGAGCTATTGCTTTGTAAGGTAAGGACGCTGATAGTGTCAGGCATGTATTTGCTATAATGACAGTACTTTTGAGCCACCGCTCGTAAAACAAGGACGCCGACAGTGTCAGGCATTCTTTTGCTGATCTAACAATGCTTCTGACAGATGAGTAAAAGCCTGTTACCTCCGGATAAAAGGTATGGCAACAATGTCCTGGAGGACAGGGATCTGATCCATGCGCTGCACCTGATCATCAGTCATGGGTCAATCAGTCGGGGATCAGGGATAAATTAGTAGGGAACAGGAATCAATCAGTCAGAGATCTGATCCATGCGCTGCACCTGATCATCAGTCATGGGTCAATCAGTCGGGGATCAGGGATAAATTAGTAGGGAACAGGAATCAATCAGTCAGGGATCTGATCCATGCGCTGCACCTGATCATCAGTCATGGGTCAATCAGTCGGGGATCAGGGATAAATTAGTAGGGAACAGGAATCAATCAGTCAGGGATCTGATCCATGCGCTGCACCTGATCATCAGTCATGGGTCAATCAGTCAGGGATCAGGGATAAATCAGTAGGGATCAGGAACCAATCAGTCAGGGATCTGATCCATGCGCTGCACCTGATCATCAGTCATGGGTCAATCAGTCGGGGATCAGGGATAAATTAGTAGGGAACAGGAATCAATCAGTCAGGGATCTGATCCATGCGCTGCA
>Ga0307960_1002772_pt1 | contig 10524 bp, 14 predicted proteins | sample OrgLakmetagen542_FD_201832 | JGI IMG/M metagenome (GOLD analysis project Ga0307960, IMG submission 201832) | Saline water microbial communities from Organic Lake, Antarctica - #542 | ecosystem: Environmental > Aquatic > Non-marine Saline and Alkaline > Saline | place: Antarctica: Organic Lake... | reverse complement strand
AGTCAGACCCCCTTAACTTGCTGTACGATTCACAACAGCAAACGCAAACGCAGGGTGTGTGTCAAGCCTCACAGCAGCAGCAGCAGCAGCAGCAGCAGGTTCCTCGCAGGCTCCCCACGCTCCAGCGCAAGAAGAAAGGAAGCACTCGGCCGTCAGGCGGATACAGTGAAGGCTTTTGACAAAAGCGGGAATTGCTGCTGTCGTCACGATATTGATGTTAAGACAACTTGTTTATTTCGTTGCCACAGCTCATGACTATAACTTAAAGCGAGTGTTCGATATGAAGATCTATCCATCGTCTCGTCTTCCACTTACTTCGGACTTGGCAGCAAGATGATAGCTAGCAGGACACTACTTGGGGACGAGGAGTCCAAGGATCTCTGCCACCTGCCAAATGGTGCCAACGCTTATCTTGCCTGCATCTCACAAATTGAATCTATATTAAACACAAATGGGTTGCAGACAAGGGGTGACTGATCAAAACTTTTCATTAGTTGGGAAAACTTCTGGTAGCTTTGGGTCAGCATGCTGAACGACGACGAGCTATGTTGGAGGAGCCATTTGGCAAAGAGAGATGGAATAGCAATGGTTGGATAGGACACATAATAACATCATTTACAATCCATGCTCATACTATCTGCATTCTTTTTCCTTGGAATAATAAATAGCACCCTGTGTGGTTTCGTGTGAGTTGGTGGAGAGATCACCTTTCAGTCCAATGACTTAAGTTTCCTGCAAGCTACGATTAAGAAACCTGACTGTTCTGAAACATTTCAGCACTAGTCTCCTGAACTTGTTTTTTAAACTACCATCCCAAACTTCATCTTGTGACCCAGACCATACATATATAGCACCCTTTGTATTATCATGTGAGTTGGTGGAGAGATCACCTTTCAGTTGTCACGACAAATCATGGTACCAGCTTAATAGTTTAGTTTGAATTACAAAGGCCTCCAGTCTGGCATGGCTGCTCAACCTATAGGTCCCAACAAATAAATCAATCAAAAAGATTGACAGCTGCACTAATACGTGGGGGTCTGTTTGTGGGCAATGCAAATCATGAAGAAACGTGTCAAGCATATGTCCTTGCACCAGCATTTTGAAATTGAAATTTGGGAACAGGAAAGCCTGAAAGGCGCTCAAGAAAGCAAACAGAAAGGACACCGGGCACTCAAGAAAGCTCGCACAGATGAGTCGCACAAGTGAAAGAACAGAACAATGGTACCAGCTTAAGCAAAGTATGCAAAATATGCCATAGTCCGCCAAGCCACCCCATAAAGGTGTGTTTGACGTTTTTTCCCTCTCCACGCGAGAAGGAATCGACGGCTCAAGCAACGCACAAGAGAGAGATGGTACTCAGACAAGTCTGAGGAAAGAGCGAGTTTGTTACAAGAGAACCATCTAAACTGGCCAAACAATTAAATAACCGTAAAATCGTTGCTCACATTATCAATCCCAGGGGAAATCGCATGATTCGTCCATGCCACTCATTTAGCATGACACAGCCTAAGACTTAGGTTTCCTGCAAGCTACGCTTCTTAAGAAACGCACCCGACTGTTCTGAAACACTTCAGCACTAGTCTCCTGTACTGGTTTTTAAAACTACCATCCCAAACTTCATCTTGTGACCCAGACCATACATGTCATAGCGTTAAAGAAAAAAGAAAAGACTCTGCTGGTAGTGATAACACAGCCAGCATGATTAAGGGAGGGGGCTACATAGGTGCCCGCACCAGGCAACCCCCCACCGCGCATATATGCGTTTATTTGCACAGCGCATAACACAATGCTCACTGTTATCGCATGTTAACACAATGTTCACTGTTAACATCGCTCCCACGTTTTGTGTTACGCATCCGTCTTCTACACCATGCGCACGGCTGTGTCATGATACACCCTTGTGTTGCACCACTGCTGTGAAACACTACTGACTCGTATGGCGACATGTTCAAGGCTACACGCATTGCTTGTTTTCTTTTAAATTGCAGCTCCAAGCTGATCACAACTGCCAGGACAACATAACAGCATTATGCAAGATGGCTGCAAAGCCACACGGGGGTGCAACTAGGGATGATGCACAAGTAAGGAGGCTGGCCGGTCTTAAACAGGCCATCATGGATGTCATCACTCACTTAGACGCTCCCCCTGCACAACCAGCAGAACGTCGCCACTCCAAGCGTCCGACAGCCCATGAAGCTTTGCGACACGTAAGCCTGCAGCTGGGTCAAAAGAAGAGGGGGGGGAAGAAGGCAGGTAGCCAGCTGGGTCTCATAGGTACCAAGAGGCCAGCGGACAAATAGAGAATAGTGTATGTGTGTGATGTGTGTGTCTGTGTGATGCGTTTTCTTTCATGTGTAGCTGTTCATTTAAGGATGCCGAGATTAATTTGCAGGGTTTAACCATGCACTGTTTGAAAGATATGAACACAAGGGAAATATATTTTCTTTATGATAACGGGCACCTTTATTTAACAGAATGGAACTCACTGTTATTGTAGGACACAGATGATGGAGGAAGTGACAGATTTAATTGCATCCATTGGGATGGTTGACTATGTTCTGCTCATTTTTAGCGCTGGAATTGAAATTTTTGAGGGTTGTGCAGTATCTCAATTGCTACTCACAATACTGGAACTGATGGACTAGGTAAGAAACCGATGAATAACTGGGTCCACAAGGGACGTTTGTACGATGGAGATCCTCCTACCTATAGTACACTTCACCAGATCTGACACAACAATGAAGATGACACAATTGAGCTGAATTATTATGGGAACAGATGAAAGTGGTAAGGTATAGATAAAAAAGTGGGTTCACAATTGTTGTTGGTAGGATGGAGACAGCTGAAATCCTACCAGAGTTCACTCCAGATCTGAACTTGAAACTTGGCACATTGACTTCTTATATGTATGAGGGGCACTGGGATGAGGCACAGGAGCTGTTCTTCCCCTTATGATGGAGGAAGAATTGGACTTGTCTTCTTAGTTGATACGCATCTTGCTGCAATTGATACAAACCGTGCTGTTGTATGATACACAGAAGGATACACACAACATCCTCTCCCTGTGCTCCAGGCACTTCCCTCCTCATTGGTTGCACATGCTATTTGGTGCAAGCACTGTGCATATGTTAAGGATTCACTGTGCATAATCTTAGGTGACACCTTTCAGATGGGGACAGATGAAAGTGGTAGGGTATCAGGCACCGAACTGCTGGAGATTTGCAAGTCGCTATCCTCCCTGAACTGCCCTGAGGAGGAGCTAGGCCCCAACAAAGGGTCCTGCTCCAATCTGCCTTTCTTCAAAGATGCCTTGTCTTGGACGTGCGTGAACATCAAGGAGCCTCCGTTACTCTCCACATCATCCTTTTGGGTGTGGGCGGCACCATCTACAACACCCACACTCTGAAGCCTTTCAAAAAACTGGGTCTCAATTCTCAAAGAGTTAAGAAGTTTGCCTCCAAGCTCCATGTGCACTCTGTGAACTTTGCCAAACTTGTCCATACCAGACGTGCCCTTTTCAGTACTGTTATCAACTCTCATCACGAGCCGATTTTAGGCCAAGCCTGAAACCCTCCTGATCCCCATTGAATTTTCCTTTCCTTTTCGCGGTGGAGGAGCTTTACGGTACTCGGTACCAAAGTGGCTCCTTTTCCTTAATTAATGTGGGGAGTGGCTTGCACTGCCTGCGTAGTTTTTTTTTTTTTTTTTTTCTTACTGGGGGCAAACATGGTTGGTGATGTGGTCTGTGTCTTCTCTGTCGAGGTACTAATTTTTTCCCAAACTGCTTCTGGGATACTTCTTTGCAGTGTTTGCAGCCAATTTGGTGAGGCATCAATTAAACGCTGTTTTGCTTCTTTGTTCCAGACAGCAATAATATCCATGCTCCAGGTGTGGTTGGAGAAGTTACGTTGTACATCCTTCCACAAGGTTGGCATTGCATATGTGAGTTTTGCCTTGGGGGTGAAGCCAAGCGTGGTGCAGTATTTTGAGTTATCTCGCACCAATGCTCTGTAGGCATTGATACTCTTGTTTTCCCAGTTGGGTAGAAATAAGAAGGTGGCGGTTGGTAGCTCGCTACACATCGCAGATCGTAGGGAGTGTTGCACGCACTAGAGCAGTTTTGTGTCAACATACACTGGGTGGCAGATTGAGAAACCGAAAAACCTGTAAACTTGGTGGCAATTGCATTGTATTGGGCACCAAAGTCAATGTCACGGTGACGTTTGCTATAATATGAGGAGTTCCCAGGATCAAAGTCCAGAGCAGACGTCATTTTTTCTTTTGAGACCATGGCGCATTGTTGTAGTGCTGCACTGATGTGTTGGGGTAGGAGGAGGGAGGAGGGTAGGATACGGGAGTAGGAGTCTAGTAAATTTTAGTTGGCTTGCCTTAGGGGTTTTGAGGCGTGTTTGGTGGTCTTGAAGCAGACCCGCAATTTCAGAGGCTAGGCATTGAACAGGAGAAGACATATCTCTGTGTAATCCGTTTTTCTGAGCTGAGCTTTATGGAACCTTTCTCTTAAAAAGTGGAAGCGCTCAGGAGCCATCATGCCTATGCATTCAATGCATATTTTATTTGCCATCTGGCTTATATATGCAGGCCGCTCTAGCTTCATACAGTTTAGGGAGGGAAGCCTTGTGTGTGGCGTTTATCATTGGCGACCTGTTTTGCGTCGCCTAGGTTGAAATCAATTCCTTAATGAATGTAAAAGTGGTTTTTACAGCCCGCGTAGATTTTCTTCTTTTTTATGCTATAGCTCAACTGCCCTCGCTGGCGGATATAGCTGTGTAACCCTTACCCTTACCCTTACCCTTCTTTTTTAAGCTCTGATAAACTTGTCCACACCGGCGCGCCCTACTAACCTTAATTGCCATTGACTTTCACCAGGAGCAGTCTAGCGATAAAGGAGCGAATAACAACAGGAAAACTAGCATCGGCGATTGCCACAACGAAATGCTTCCAGATGAACGTTTTCATACATCCAAATGCGTCTCAGCCACAACCCTGCCCCTCCAATTTGTCAGATCTTCACCCCCATACGACACTAAAGGCGACACTTCAACGCCAGCCACCCCTTCAGGCAGCTTCAGCTGTGCGCCCGCTCTACTCAGCCACATCGCTCCGAGGGATAACAAAGCATCACGGGCAGTGTCAGGGGTGTCGGAAGCGCTGCCTCGTGCATTCTGTGTTAGGGTGGAGTGGTGTGAACGCAGGTGTGGAATGTGAAAAATGATTGGGATGTCAACTTTGGGTGCTAAGTACGACAGTTGTTAGGGGGAGACACAAGTGCCGTAGTTAGAACCCCCTCGATTTGATCGTAACGCACAAAATGTACTAAGCACCGAACCAGAAAAAGCAGCTCTAGGCTGTAATAGAAAAAGAAAAATAATGGCGCTGCGTTTGGGGCCTCTAGGAACTAGACAGAGACCTTGATAGCCCATACTTGCAATCCATGCTTAAGCTGGTACCATAATTTGTCGTGACAGCCAACAGCTCTGTGATGAACAAGGGCTTTCTTGCTTGCTCTCCAATGAATCCACATGGCATTGTCTCCTATGCCTGTGCCAACTGCCTGGCAATTTAGCCCTAATTAGCAGAGTTGTGTGCACTCCCCTAGGAGGCCTGGAACTGGTTCCCTGCTCATCGCGAACATGCAACAGCATGACTCCGCTCGGCAAACACACTTGCAATCCCGGCGTCGCCAAATGCTCCACGCAGGGTCACGTATGTCATATGTCTTAGAAGTAAGTCTTCTTTCCATTTATCTAGTTAATATATCCAGGAGCTAAAATTAAGTGGTGCCTCTCTCCAACCAGGTCAGACTGTTAGACTATCGACAAGGACCATCCTACTCGGCATGAGGTTCTCACTTGATTTGGCAAAAGTATTTGGAGAAAGGTCACAATTTCTAAGTTATAAGGCTCTCAGTTTTCCCAGCAATGCAAAGGCCTTCGTGTCCTAGAGACCAACTACGCAGGCAGTGAAAACCAGTCCCCACATTAATTAAGGAAAAAGAGCCAATGTGGTACTGGGTACCATAGACCTCCTCCACCAAAAGAAGGCTAAGCTGTAAAACCATTACATTAAATATCGATCAGAGAAAAACGCGTCAATTCTACTCCCGGGCTACAGACACCAATAAGTTTTCATCCTATGGTCAAATTGTGCGTAGCATGTCTGAGGCCTCGCTTCAGAGTGTCATTAGGTGGAGTACGCAAGGAATGGGCTTGTAGTAATAATACGCTATGATTGAGGCCGAGGACCTCCAAATTGGCTTTGCTTGGCTGATACTAGTTTTCTTTGAAAGGAAATTCATAAAAATGGCTCTGAAGAAAGGCCTTTGAAACTCTACACCCTGGTTGCTTTTTGCCATTTTGTTTTGGTTTATGCAAATACGAGTCGTGGTTTCCACGCGGAATGCACCAAATCCCCATTTGTGTATGGCAAAGGAGCAAAGTGTCGTCATTATCTCCGTGCCACCACCACCACAACCTTCACAGGAGCAATGTGCTTATGTGGTTTATTGGTGTATATATTCCTATATGGTACATATATATATATATATGTATATTATATATATATATTCCTGGTAGTTATATATATTCCTTCGTGGTACATAAATATTCCTACGGGCGGCTTTGCAGCCTTTGAGTCTGACCACCATCTTAACTGGCCTTTTATCATCCCAACCTCATTTCCATGCAACCAAACACTGCACCTTGACAGGAGCAAAGTGCTCATTTCGGGCCACCTCCAAGAGCGCCACTTTGTTGGCTGTGGGGAAGGGGTCAAATATGAACAGCTCCAGCTTGATACCCTGTGTAAGCAGACTCGACTATAAGCGTGAATGTACTCGCCAGGTGGGCAGCGTCGACAGGCAGCATCACATTTGATGACGCTGCGCATGTATTTGCAACGTCGTATATAGAGGCGGCTATTTGCATGAAGCAGGACAGAGGCAACACCGAGAGGTGGCTATTTGCAGGAAGCAGGACAGAGGCAGCAACGAGACGCAGCAGCTCGTGCCAATGCGTCACAAGCAGAGGCGTCCGGACTTTTAAATAACAAAGAGGAGGTAGTAGATGGCGTAAGGCGTGCCTGAACAATCGTGAGGCGTGCATGAACAATCAGATTTGAACGTCGCAAGGAGGCTCAAGAGCAGCATCCAATAAGGCAGGTGTGAATGATTGGGTCGATGTGCGTCTAGAGCAGCAGTGTGTGTGTGTGTGTGTGAGCGTGCGTGTGTGTGTGTGTGTGTGTGTGTGTGTGTGTGAGTGTCTAGGCCACCAACGGAACCCCATGCAGCACGAACAGTGAAATGGATGCCGCCAGTGTTCCAGGAGTAACACTTGAGAAGGAGTACTAGGATTGGTTTCTATGGGCAAAAATGACGCACGCTTGATGAAGAAAGGAAAGGCTGATGTGAGTGCTCATCCGTATTGTCTTTATTCATAACTCTTGATGCTCGCTACGTCACTACAGCATGGCCATTTCTTCACACCTTCTGTACCTACGCTTGTTGTTTGGGGTCTTTTTATAATGCACGACGCGGAATCACTGCAGTATGGCTATTGTGTGCGTATTCTACAATACATCTCGGCGTCGCTCACGCGCACTAAGGCACCTAAGTGGGGCCATTGTCTATACACTGGCAACACTTGAGTGCCTCAGTGTGTGTGAGCAACGCCCATTGTTTGCACTTGATACGCACCTGGATAGGGCCGTCCTTGGAGGGTATCTGCTTCTTGGCAATGTGGTATGCTGTGCCTTGGGCAAGGTGGGCATGCACCTGAGGGAACGAACACACGCAGCAAAAGCCATTCTTCGACGAACATGTACAATAGAAAATTCATTCATCATTTTCAATGATGACGATTTTCAATGAAACAAAAGAACGACTGGCCTAGGCGGGATGCATTTGAAGTTATTAACACAACAAACGAAACGCTTAAAGTGGCTGCTGGACAGGCGGCACGGATTTGACCAGATGGCTACATGACAGAAAAAGAATATTTTACAAACAAGACGCTCCTGAGCTCTGTAGTCATTATAATCATTTTTTTTAACGTTGGAGTAATTGGGGAATGCACAGGAAAACATGAAGTGTTCTACCAGAGGGGGTTATCTGAGGCCCAATATGGGTGTAGTTTTCTGCTTTGCATGCTCCTTGGGTATGGGCCCTGGAACTCGCTTGTATCAAGCTCAGCCCTGATATGCAGATTTCAATGCAGCTGACCTTTAAACTTGCTAGTTCTGGGGCCCACACCTAATCGTCTGCGGCGTGAAATCTACTTTTTGTGAAGCCATTTGCTGTATCTGACCAGCCAGACCATTTAATTGAGTGGTTATTTTGTGTTTTTAGGTCCTTATTATCAATGGAGATCATTGCAAAAGCAACAAAGCAACAAGTGCAAAACCCAGGCAGAAGGGAACCTGAGTCCTTTGGACGATGGTTCCAATATCAGGTGGTTGGAAAGATGTGCAAAGGAGAGCGCCTATTTAGATTACAGGTACACAAAGTGTGCATCTAGTCCTGTCATTTCATACGCAGGGTGATTTACCTAAATCTGAGCACGTGCTCTGGTAGCTGTATAAAGTCTGCATCAGTGCGAAGCTAGATTTGGTCCAATTTGATGATTTAATGTGTAGGTAGTTGCCTCTTGACGCAGAAATGAGCATTTCTAAACTTTTGCTCAGATAACCCCCTCTGGTGTTCTGCGTTATTTACCTGTAATAATCGTCCTTGAACACAGCTGGATGCAATTTTGTGTGTGGTGGGCATCTTATTGTGCGTTAGGGTTAACAAAACATATTGCAACAATACCGTTGTGCTTACCATATCAGAAATTAACGGTTCCTGCTCTCATGTAGGCACACACACACGCACGCACACACACGTAAGTTATATAGTGTATACGCACACATCTTTAGCAGCCATGCTACCCTACGATAGTGCATGCAGACGTTGCTCCACCTGAGTTTCCACTTCACGATTCACACACGCGCGTGCACAAACACACACATACGCACACACGCACATGCACGCACACACACACACACACACACACACACACGCACACGCACACGCGCGCACACACACGCGCGCACCTGTTGCAACCATGCTACGCTGAAGTAGTGCATGCAGATGTTGCTCCACTTGAACTGCAACTCTCCGGTGGCAGGATCGGTTGCGCTGGCCTGGTGGGATGGGTGAATAAAAGGAAGTGGGCAGGGAAATCCTAAGCACATATATCTTTGTCTTGGCAACTAGCAACTCCCCCAAATGACCATTTCAGGAACCCATGGCAGAGAACTAAAAAGAGACTGCAACAGCAAGCTACCCAAACATTTGTTGAACTGTGCCCTTGGAAGCAGACAGTGGTATTATTAGATGACAATAAACAATCATATCTGATCACGCATCACGCAGGGAAAAAGATAGGGTTGGCCAGAACCGTGTATATGCGCCATGTATGATTGTATATTTGGTAATTTCCCTGCCGAAAATACCGATTACACACCATATGTACATGGCTCTGGCCAACCCTAATAAATAAGCATACACCATATTGTGAGCAGAAGCATGAAAGAAGCACGAAAGAAGCATGAAAGAAGCATGAAAGAAGCATGAAGATGCATGAAGAAGCATGAAAGAAGCATGAAAGAAGCATGAAAGAAGCATAAAGAAGCATTAAGAAGCATGAAGAAGCATGAAAGAAGCATGAAAGAACTTACACGACCACAATCGACCCACCTGCTCAGGGCTGAGCTCTGAGTACTCTACAACAGAAAGCTCTCCTCCGCGTGTTGCAAACACGCCAACCTGCAAGAAAAGTGATGATGAGTGGAGTGGTGAGAGGGTGATGATGGGAGGAGGGATGGAAGTGGTGATGGGAGTGATGATGAGTGGAGTGGAGTGATGGGATAAGTGGAGTGGTGATGGGAGTGGTGATGGGAGTGATGATGAGTGGAGTGATGGGATGAGTGGAGTGGTGATGGGAGTGGTGATGGGAGGAGTGATGAGTGGAGTGATGGGAGGAGTGGTGAGGTGGAGTTATGATGGGTGGAGGGATCTGAAGGAGCGAACAAGGAGGACATAATGCTAGAATCATAATTGTACGGTATATACAGGTGGTAATACACATGGTATTTTCCTAGGAAAGTCCTGGAAAGTTCACAAAGGTCTCCAAATAAGTGGTCAGATGTGGTGCCATAATCACGGTCCTGACCAACTCCTCAGACGTAAGAGAGAAATATGTAGAGAGGCAGGCGACAGACCCTGGGACATCCCAGCAGCTTGGGGGTGTTGGGATGCTCAGCCAGGGGCTAATATGTTTGATGATTAGCCTGCTACTTGCACTGCTGGTATTTTATCCCTCTCTTTCTCTCTCTCTCTCTCTCTCTCTCTCTCTCTCTCTCTCTCTCTCTCTCTCTCTCTCTCTATCTCTCTCTATATCTCTCTCTCACACTCACACTCACACACACACACACAAAAAAAAAAAAAAAAAAAAAAAATGAAAAAAA
>Ga0307960_1002764_pt1 | contig 10537 bp, 13 predicted proteins | sample OrgLakmetagen542_FD_201832 | JGI IMG/M metagenome (GOLD analysis project Ga0307960, IMG submission 201832) | Saline water microbial communities from Organic Lake, Antarctica - #542 | ecosystem: Environmental > Aquatic > Non-marine Saline and Alkaline > Saline | place: Antarctica: Organic Lake... | reverse complement strand
GAACGGCATGCTCAACCAATGTCACTGGTTGCGCACACTTGCGTCGCAGTCCATTTGACTTTGAAGGGAACGGCATGCTCAACCAATTTCACTGGTTGCACACACTTGCATCGCAGTCCATTTGACTTTGACAGGAAAGGCATGCTCAACCAATCTCACTGGTTGCGATGTATATAAACACTTGCGTTGCAGTCCATTTGACTTTGACGGGAACGGCATGCTCAACCAAGACGAAGTCCGCGCTGCTTTGCTTCGATACTTTGGCAACTGTACTTACTACGTGCGAGTAAGTGCCCGTGCCTTCTGCAGAATCATACGGCCATGCATCGCAGGCTTTGGCTTTCATGTGAATGAATGCAGCGTGGCATATGCCAGTGCAAGTAATGTATGTCTAACAACGCATGTGACATGCGGGCGTGCTGCATCTGTTTTTTTATCACGCGTATAGCAGGCACGATGCATGCTAAGTGTCATTTACCCTTTTACATGTTTCTTCACAAGAGACACTTTTAAACCTCGCTTTTGTTCAATGTGTTCCGCTTGGATTCTCCTGGACAGGCCTTTTGCTTTGTTCTGTGCAACGGCTGCACGCCGGTGTACAAGGTTGGCCAGAATCATATATTTATACGATGTACACTCACAAGTCGGGCAGGAAAATCTTTGAATGCACGTTCACGCACAGCGTTAAGTGTGTTCTGACCAGCCTTTTTGCTGTGTGCACATAGCGCGTGCACATTGTTCCTGCACAAAATATATACCTATCCTTGCTCCATGTTTCGTGCCGCTTCAGGACACTCTTGCCTCTAGTGCAGAGTACTGCAAGATTGAGGGGCGCTCGCAGTTTAATCCTGCAGACTCGGCCCTGCGGAGAGTGTGTGGAGTCACAGGTGCGTCGTTTGTCCTGCCGTGCGTTTGCAGCACATGTGTAGTGCTGCAGACTGTGTGTGAGCAGCTCTCATGCCACGCCACCGGCTGCACTATGTGAACGCATAATTTTTGACCCATAGGTTGCATCCCCTGTGTAGCGGTCTCAGCCTCATCTCTCCCCCTAGCATTTGGAGGCAGAGATTTAGCATCTGACCCCGCTGGATTTTGGTGTACTTTAGATCCCTCTGTGTCTGCTCTTGTATACTTGCCTCTAGAGTCCTCTGTGCTCTGTGCTCTTGTATACTCTGCTCTTGTGTGCTCTTGTATACTCTGTATCTGTGCTCTTTTGTGCTCTTGTATACTCTGCTCTTGTATACTTGCAGCCGACTCTGATTGGTTGATTAGGCAGCCACCAAACTGGCGCATCGACAATGAGTGGATGCCGGCTTCCGGTGATGTGGATTCAAGCGTGGAGGACATGTACCCATTCCTCACAAACCCACACCTTCCAAGGGAATGCAGGTAGGAGCAGGCTCGCACAGCATCTAGCTGAAGCCTTGAACAGTCGCAGTGTGGCAATACCAATGATGGTGTGTGCTGCCTGTGCTGGTATTGGCCAGAACTGTTCATGTACAGTGTACATACCGTATTTTTGGCAGGAAAAATCACAAGTATACGGTCATGTATGGTGTTTTTATACGGTTCTGGCCAACCCTACTTATGTGCACCCAATTTCCTCGGGGGGGTCCCACTCTAAAAATCTAGGTTCAGACAATGGCCACACTCCTTGCACCTTGCTTGATACCTAAGTACGCATTTATATTCTCATTCTTAAGGCTTGCAACCCTGCACCACCAATCCTTGCGGATTGCAGTGAGGGACAGGTGAACAAATGCGCGTTTAAATCCTAACACAAAAATCGATCCTGGCTCACAATCACGCATGCGCTTATCGTGCCATACACTTTCCCACTCATGGTTGCCAGGGACATAGGGCCTGATAAGCTCATCCTCGCCAGTCATTTAGACGTACAGGGTCACACTGGCCCGTGCTACTCAGGATACGACATCTTGCTCCCTTAGTGCGCTCTTGAGCGCATATTAGGGACTCATCTTCTGGTGCTACACACGTGCTTGCTATGCACAGGCCCTTTCCTGACTACGACCCAGCTTTGAGTGGAAAGGTGTACGACCCCACAGCTACGCCAATCACGTGCCCAGAGTGCTTTCTCACCGATGGCTCCAGGTGATTCCTATCGCAGTATTCGGAAACGTGCCTCCGGCAGGCATCCCTTGTGTCCTGTGGAGCGTGGCTCATGCTTGCATGCGCAGGAAAGCGCTCACAGTGTGCCAAGGTGTGGTGTGTGTGGGGTTTGTAGGTTTGTACGTGCTGGAGTGAGTGGCTGCAGAGGCATCCAAATGGTGCTGTGTGAGGCTGCAGCAAGTGCGTTTTACATATTGCTGTAAGCACAGCTCAATGTGAGCACAGAGGCATACGTGTTGTGCTAGCTTGAGTGAGGTTGCAGAAAGAGCCACAAATGCTCACGCTGGTGTGTAGGGATTGCGTGTGTGTCTGTGTGTGTGTCTGTGTGTCTGTGTGTGTGATGACAGTGAAGGCAACTGTTTTCTGCCCAAGCTACTCTTTGTACATGAATAGATTTGTTCTAAAATGGTGCCCTTTCACAAAAGCAGGTCACAAACTGAATCCGTACAAGACACCTGTCAGGGAAATATATTAGGTGCCGTAAATGCATTTGTGTGTGCGGTGTGCATTCATGCACTTAAAAGCCAAACACATTTATGAGCCTATATTTGTGACAGGTGACTCCCTGCGTACACTTGAAAGCATGTGAGCATGACCTGCAAATGCGCCTGTGTTTGTGACAGGCAACTTCTGTGTAGGTGCACACTGTACAAATATAATGTCACAGTGTTACGTGAAGCACTTTTGATGCCTTGCCAAACCTACATCACAGTATCGGCTTCTGTGTTCTTTGACCTTGCTCATGATGGTTTTTACACCTCCTAGAGCAGCAGGGGTAAGATCACAGCCAAGCTACTATTTCAACCCTCTCCCGTAAAGCAGCAGTCTTTTCTTGCCTCAAAATTTCTGCAGAGTCCCTCCACACTATTACAATCGTTCCACTCGGTCCAACAAGAACTACCAGGCTGCGATGCTGGTCTTGCGTCAAGTCTTCACGGATGTGGTGAGGGAACAAACTAGGCTGCAAGTTCAGGGAAATGAGTAGAGTCGGCCAGAACCATATATATGGTGCATATACGGTATCTTTGTCAGGGAAGTCACTGGTTATTCGGTCATATACGGTGCATATAAATGTATATGGCCAACCCTAAAAACGCGGGCTGGAGACTTGGATACAGGATGCACAAGCAGTTCGGAAAGGACTCTCTGAAAAAGGGGTCATTCTAATTCTAACAATTAGGTAGCTACAGGTATTGCTGAAAGCCTGAGAAGACGTGGTAGGCCAAATGCAATGTTGATTTTGAAACGTCCATGCGCACACCATGCAGTCTTTGTCCCACATCCACCTGTATCGGTGTCCACCTGTATCGCTGTCCCACCTCCACCTGTCCCACATCCACCTAAATCGCTGCTGTCCCACCTCTCCACCTGTCCCACCTCCACCTGTATCGGTGTCCACCTGTATCGCTGTCCCACCTTCACCTGTTCCACATCCAACTGTATCGCTATCCCACATCCACCTGTCCCACATCCACCTGTATTGCTGTCCCACATCCACCTGTATCGGTGACTGTTATGATTACAAAGGACACGCAAGCCCGCAAATTTAGTATGCACACACCAGAGCAAAGGTTGCTATGCTTACAAATCGGAATGCGTGCAGATCAGCTCATCGGTACAAGCGTGTGCACAAGCAATCTCAGATCAGACGGAAGCATGAACGCGCTGTTTTGCTTTGTTACAGATGAGGAGTTACAGACTGAATATTTGATGCACCGCACCTTAAGGTCCTTGGCAAAGCATTCATGTCAAGTAGCAAAAAGAATTGTATTTATACCTCATGATTGGGGTTGGCCAAAACCATACATATATATCATGTATGCACAATTTACAAACAAAATGACAGCAGGGAGTCCACCGTACGTATGGTCTTGTATGGCACGTATGGTCGTATACAATTCAAGAAAACATAAAAAAGAAATCTATCTTCAATGCTTCGAGAGCAGATATTCTTGTATATCAAAAAGAACATGTTCATAAATGATCATACACAAACGTATACAGCCATCTCTTCTCATGATGCTTTGCACCTGCAGGACCTTGACGGGGCTTACTTTCCTTACTTCAACATGTCCGATGACCGACAGGTAAGAATGGGAGGTAAAAACGAGGCAGCTCCACACACCATGTGTTATGAGCTGCCAACCTTGTGCTGGGAACTGGGAAGCTCTTTACTTATTAAGAGAGGAAATAGGTAGTAGCGACTACTGATGCGTGAAAGCTCAAACTTGACATTAAGAAGCACAGGACAAAAAGAGGCGCGTTAGAAAGGCACGTGACGCTGGAATGGAATGGACCAATGAGGGTGGATTTATTTTGGGGCAAGAGGAGCATCTTGTAAATACTTGGCATTCTTTTTCTGGCCCTCTAGCATACCTGTCATGCTGAATCAGTGGCATGGGCAAATTATGTGTTGTTCCTGGGATTTGTAATCTGATCGATGTAGTTCTTGCCTGCGACCCATCTTCAAGCTGGTCATTATTTATCGTGACATAAAAGAGGAATTGCAGGATGCTAAAAAAGAGTGAACAGGCATTAAAGCTGCTCCATGCATCATTCATGTCAAACAGTGGGTGTGCTCAACATAAGAAGCTATGGATTGCTCTACCAAACGGCTCTGGCACTGTTGCACACAGTACAGTGGTGGGTGCACACAGTGCAGTTGCACACAGTACAGTCGCAAACAGTGCAGTCACACACAGTACAGTCGCACAGTACAGTTGCACACAGTGCAGTCGCACAGTACAGTCGCACACAGTGCAGTCACACACAGTACAGTCGCACACAGTGCAGTCACACACAGTACAGTCGCACACAGTACAACCGCACACAGTACAGTCGCACACAGTACAGTCGCACACAGTACAGTCGCACACAGTTCAGTCACACACAGTACAGTTGCACACAGTGCAGTCGCACAGTACAGTCGCACAGTACATTCGCACACAGTACAGTCGCACAGTACAGTCGCTCACAGTACAGTCGCACACAGTACAGTCGCACACAGTGCAGTCGCACAGTACAGTCGCACACAGTACAGTCGCACACAGTACAGTTGCACACAGTACAGTTGCACACAGTACAGTCGCACCCAGCACAGTCGCACACAGTACAGTGGTGGGTGCCTCTTGTTCACGTGATAACTTGCCAAAAGTTGGTTCATTTTATTTCAACCAACAAAGCTTACTCACTGGTCAAAGCTGTGTGTGTGACTGACCGACGCGCACTTGGGGAGTCCTTTCCATATGTACATGCGCATCCAGACCTCAACTTTGTCACTCACATGCTGCGCTTCCTGTGTGCCTTTTATGCTTGCAGTACAGCCTGTTTTCCGACAAGCTGCTCGCGCCAGACATGCCAACCGAGACCGTGTCTTACGCGCAGTTTGACTACAACCTGCAGACTGCGTTTCATCTTGACTTTATGCTTGATAAGTGAGTGGCTTTAGGTAGCATTGAATCAAACTTGACCATGGTAAATTGTGGCGAGATTGGTAAGGATTGTGTGAGGGTTAAATAGTTATTGTTGTTGTTTCAAACAATAGCAAACCATAAAAGAGGCACTTATGATTACGGCGTGCAGTAAAGCTGGGCTTAAAAAAGTGGCTCTCACAAAGGGGGCATGGATTGTCATAAATTGCGTCTAGGTAAAATGCATGGAATGTGTGGGGCTTAGTCTGCCGCAACAGGCAGTAATCCTGCAGTGTATCTGGTAAAGTGCAGCTGTCGCGTATCTGGTTATCTTTACGCTTGATGCGATGTCACAGTTAATGAGGTCTAACCGAGACGTGACAATTGCTGGTATCTGGTAAAGCTTTCGTGCCTCCTCCTCCTGCCGCTCGGCCATGCATTCATGTGCATACGTGCATAGAGCTAAGCCCTTGGTATTGCAAAGGGCTAAGGTTTACTTTCAAAGGTTCGGGCGGCCTGCTGGTCGAGCATCTGAAACACGTCTGCATTAATTTGTTCCCACCTCCATCTCTGCGGAGCAAAGCTGCTCAGCCCACAATTGCAATGAGCTCAAACCACCTCCAACCTCGCAGCGCAGATCCGCTCATCTTCCTCAGCATATGCAGCACATTTGCATTGTTGCGATGCCACTTCCCGTCCTTACATTACGCAGAGCAAAATTACTCTCCCCGTGGTGCTTCAATGGGCGGCTGCTCAAACTCCGTCCCAGCTACGACCCGGATGCAGAAGAGGTGGACACTCAGGCCGCAATGAAGGCAGCTGGCATACAATTAAGGTGTGCTGTATGACCTCAATGAAGTGTACAGGCTGTACACTCAGGAAGGCTGTACACTCAGGCCGCAATGAAGGCAGCTGACATGCCTTTATGGTGTGCTGTATGAACTCAACGTCTTGAACCAGGTGCAGCCGTGATAACTTAAACGACGTACACAACAATTTAGAGAAGCCTTAGTCCTGGTTGGGTCTAGGCCAAAATTTAAAAGGAAGGACACAGTTTAAGCATTATGTCCAGGTCTTTGCACTTGTGGATTGGTTTGTATTTCTTTGTTTGTACCTTTAGAAAAGGGGGTTTTTAAATCTCCTGCCTTGACCCTTGGCTGGTACACATGCTTGTTGATGGTTTTAAATTCCAAGGACAGATGCTGCAAAAAATGTTTGACTCGTCTTGGCTCTGGCATGACGACTCTGCGCAGCATTTTATGCCCAGTGCCGCACACGTGTCACTGGGGATTAAGTGCTGCATGAAATCATGTGCACACAACTGCAGCTTTACACACATGGACACACGCATGCATGCACACAACAGGTCTGACTGGTGACCTCCTAACACACATGCACAACAGCTTTGACAAGCTCGTGTACACCCTTGCTTGCATCCCACATGCCTGCTGGTAATCTTATAATGTTTGCCCGTTTGCCAATCTCAACCCAAACTTAGAAGGAGCACATACACGTGTGCACACATGCGCGCACACAGCCAAAAACATACGCACTCCCCCCCCCCACACACACTCAAATTGACGCACACCACAACAGGTCTGACGGCAGCCACATCGTGGAGAACACGCGCATGCCCCACTATCCCAAGTCAAACGCACCAGGCTCAACGTTTCTGCTGCCATGCCCAGATGATTGGGGGGATGGGACACAGGTGCGGACTAGACAAAAGGTACTTTGGCTGCGATGGATGAGCTGTTGCAGCACACACACACACACACATACACACACACACACACACACACACACACACACACACACACACACACAACGCCAGCTTTTGCAGTGCGGCAAATTGGCTGCAATTTGTATATCTTGCTTCATCATACGTATTCCACTGCCACCTTACCGCCACCTCACATTGCAAAAGAAGTTGATCGTGATGACCAAAAATGGCACAGTTCTATTCCGTTTCAATCGTGAGATGGTGGTGGGATTATTTACGAGTAAAACAAAGATGAAGAAACAGAGAGAAACACAGAAAAAAGGCAAGTGTGGTATCACTTTGCTGCGCTACAAGAACTGGGTTCAAGTGTTACACACTGAACCAAGCAGTTCCCTGATCCTAGAGCAAGGGAAGGAGGTTTGGAATTGCTAGAAAAAAAGAGTCTCCAGGGAGGGCCAGTCAAAGGGGGCTTGCTGAGAGATTTGATTTGTGAAACAGCTTTAGGTGGTAATGAACAGTATTCTGCCAGTCCTCTTTCGTACCCACATCTTGAGTTAGACATGACATGGTGTGCTGGTATGGTGCTTATAGATAACATGTTGTGCTTGTAGATCACATGCCCACAGCCTCCGGCTCCCACCCTACCTCAGACACCCTCCTTGTACCCTACACGTATCTGACCTCATGTATTTTAGCATGTCTACTTCCCGTGGAGCCCAGACCCCCTCCTCCTCCTCCTCCTCCTCCTCCTCTTTCTCTTCCTCCTCCTCTTACTCAGCGCGCGGGACTAACCATACATTAACCATTCCTCACCATTGTGCTTCTCTCTGGCCATCCCTTCCCTTACAAACTGAACTTGTCCTGAGCCAACACACGCCTGTCCACAGGGCTCCACCTCCTTCAGCTACTTCAGATGGGCAAAGCGTGGTGACCTTGGCAGAGGCTTCAAATGGGGCAAGGCCCTCCCTGAATTCTGTTTTGACGAGCAGTGGCCGATCGGGGGCAAATGGAATGGCACACACGGCCTGTACCCAGACGAACCAAAAGTGAGTGGCACTATTAGTTCTATGTTGGCGCACATGTCACAGGGCCATTAAAAGGAACAGCCTGATAATGTTAAAAAGTGTGTGCGTGCTTTTAACATTAGCAAGCACCCCATCTAGATACATGTTATATATATACTGACATACATACATATATATATATATATATCTTCATACTCAGCCACAGCACTTACGTTGCTCATACCTTTTAAAAACCTGCCACACAGGTGTATGGCGTCCTTGCTGGCATGCCTATCCTGCCAGGATGTGTGCCCACCACCTGCAAGCCCAAGTACATGGCACGCATGGGCCAAGGATCGCTGCATGCACAGGTGAGCGTATTAAATGTTCATACGTGCTCATGCAGGGGTGGGCGTGCCTTTGTATGCTATCCCCATGCATGTCCACATATGATACTCCTGCATGCTTGAGACAAAAGCTTCATAAGACGCTTTTACGGGCGCAAGCACAGGCAAGTAATTGTTTCCTTGTGAGAACCTGATAGCCTAAAATGATGAATGACTGCTGCCTGCTGCCTGCTGCTGCTTGCTTCCTGCACCTTGCCTGAATGACTGCTGCCTGCACCTTGCAGGTGTATTGTGTAGGTGCATGTAAATGCGCAGCACCTGTGTGCACCTCAGAGCTCAGAGTGCCACAGTGTGTGCCTCTGGGCTCATGCATACTTCTTCATGCAGGAGCTTGTCCCCCAGGTCCTGATGACAAAGCTCCTGTGTGCGTCGCCACAATCCCTGCATCGTATAACAAGGCTGCCTGCCACGTGTGATTATATTACGTTTGCATCGTGAGATGGCAGTGGATTATTCATTCACATGTGAGATATGAGTGATATCACTTTGCTTCACTCCAAGCACTGGAGTTCAAGTGTTACACACTGAACTCAGCAGTTTTTGTTGGTGGCCCTGCAACAAGGATTGACTATGTGTACTACATGCACCGATGCAAACCAGGCTCTTCCTTTCATTATGGACTCCTGGAATACTACTGGCCAGTACCGCTCAATGGTAGATTCCTGTGAGGACGCAGAGGGCGTGCCTCGCTGCTTTTATAGAGTGAGTTTTTTGTCGCGTCTGTTTGTGGCTACCTTCCTTTTTGTGGAAGTAATGCATAAGTAGGTATTCAATTAGGATTTGATTGGCCTGAAAAAGACGTGCAATTAAAATAATGCATGAAGCCTTCAGGGAAACTAAAAATACTTGTTCCTCTCTAGTATCCATGTCGATCTGTCTCTCAACACTTCATGTACCACGTTTGGAATAGCCAGCTCAACAGTCATACTTGCTGTGTCTATAAGACCTCCCTTCAAATAAAAGCTTATTTTGTTTGCTCAACCTTGTTGCTTGCTTAACCTCGTTGTTTGCTCAACCTTGTTGTTTGCTCGACCTTCTTCTGCAGGGCTTTAAGGACGCCTTCCGCTTGCGACTCCTTCCTAAAGACCGTGTGGCGTACCAAGGCCTGTTCCAGGCGTGCGTGGATAACTCCCTTGACTGCTCTGACGAGGTCTTCACTATGAGGGTCCTTGGGCAGGTGGGTTGCCGTGTGGTATGTACCCGCATAATATCACACATCCAGACGTACGCATGCATTCACACAGCAGCAGTCTTGAGTGATGCACTTTGAGGATTCCAGGGCTCTCAAATTCGTGTCGCGTGTGATTTGTTGCTTGACCACACTGCACGTTAACCTGAGATGACTTCACTGAATACCTCATTCCTCTGCTTTCAACTCTGACGTGCATCTTATCGATTGTGTCCTCGGGCCTGCCGATATCCGGTTTTTGGGGCGGAGCCCCTCAGGGCGTAGTCCCCCTTACTTTCATTCCACTTGCTGAGTCACCACGCTGAATGAATAAAGCTTTGAGCCTTCCAGGCCACTTCACGCCATAAGAATTGCACAGCCAGAAAGCTGATTTTGCGCTGATTCCAGCCATGCCCTCAGGTGTGCGGTCAAACACACTTGCATGGGAGGTGTTGCGAGGTCTCAGGCGAAAGTGCGAGCGTTGTGTTTCAATTAAATGAATAAATGAATAAATAATCATCAAGTGTCGAAGTTGTGATTCTGTAAGGAAACTCGTGCGTTACTCAGGCTGCAGCTTCCGGCACACCATTTCCATGGGGACCGGAAATCTTTAGGGTAAGAGATGGCGCTGCACAGGTCACACAGCTCCAGACACGGTATGGTATGACAGGGACTGTGCAAACGCAAGAGAGGGG
>Ga0307960_1002763_pt1 | contig 10539 bp, 12 predicted proteins | sample OrgLakmetagen542_FD_201832 | JGI IMG/M metagenome (GOLD analysis project Ga0307960, IMG submission 201832) | Saline water microbial communities from Organic Lake, Antarctica - #542 | ecosystem: Environmental > Aquatic > Non-marine Saline and Alkaline > Saline | place: Antarctica: Organic Lake... | reverse complement strand
TGTGTGTGCGCGTGTGCGTGCGTTCGTGCGTGCGTGCGTGCGTGCTTGCGTGTGTGTGTGTGTGTGTGTGTGTGTGTGTGTGTGTGTGTGTGTGTGTGTGTGTGTGTGTTTCAAGCGCGCAAAAACAATTACTTCAACCAACAGTTCTTGTGTGCAATATAATTTGTAGTCTTCCACCTCCAGCTCACTTGCCGCTCAGATGCACGTGCACATCCATCATATCACACTCATCCAATCTTCCTGTGTATGCAGCTGGCAGCAATGTAAACTTGGACTTTTGGTTTGAAACCCTCTTGCATGTTTGGATGGGCATAACGTTATCAAGTTTACATCACCATATTTTGTCTGCAGCTGGCGGTAGCAAAGACAAAGGGGTACACGCATCCAACACAGAGCAGGCCAAGCAAGAAGCCAAAGGTGCGTGCGTGCGTGCGTGTGTGTGTGTGTGTGTGTGTACACGTGTATGTGCACACATGTGTGTGTATGCAGGTTAGCTACCCCCCAGACACACACACACACACACGCAGGCACGCACGCACGCACACACACACGCACGCACACGCACGCGCGCACACACACACACACACACACACACACACATGCATGTGTACACACCTGCAGCTGTACGTGTAAGGAAGTCAACTGAGAAGGCTGCAGATGCTGCAGCAGCTGCTGCCCTAAAAGACAAGGGGGCTGGCCAAGACACAGTGGAGACAGCAGCTGATAGGAATAAGAGAGCTGGTGACGAGCAGCTGCATAGGGCCAAGAAGCCAACTATTGGTGATAGTGGCAACTTAATTATTAGGTAAACACTATCTCTCTAAGTACACTTCTTAAAAGTACAATCAAAACAGTTTGTTATAAATTTATCAGCTTTTGGTGTGCTTGATGGCGCTGGCGCAATCGCTGTGCATGACGGCAACCAACTCCACCAGGTAGGGTTGTCCTGAATTTTTTGTTTGAATCAGGCCAGTTTGGCTCTCTCCATGGTGCTCTAAGTGTGCCATGATGTCCGTTGGCTTATTCCATTTGTCTTTTAGTGGCTCGCTTGCAACGCTCCCTTGCTAGCCTGCAGAGGCCGGCCCCCGCTTCAACAAAAACAGTTCCTAAGTTGGCTTTCATCGCAGCGTGCTCAGAGAGAAGGCGCACAAATAAGAGTGACAGAAATGTGACAATGTGCTTCCAGATTGGGACATCCTTGATGGTCCCAGAAGGCAACAAAGAAGTCCGTTCTGTCTGTGGACAGTTTTCTAGCAGGTGTGGTGCTCATAAACGCTCCTATCATGTTGATGCCATTGATCAAATTATGCATGTGTGTGTGTGTGTGTGCACGTGTATGCGTGTGTGTGGGTGGGTGTATGCGTGTGTGTGGGTGGGTGTGTCAGTCCCATGCACGTTACGGACTCAGGCTTTGTGATTGCAGCCAAATCCAGCAACTCTAGTAGAGTTACTCTACGCTCACTTTTACGGAAATTGTTTTATCTTGAGTGTCATCCACTCATCTGCTTCTCTCTGTGTACTTGGCTGCAGCTGCCCTGAGTGCAATCGGGTGCCAGGATGTGGGTTCTGTAAGGCTACGTCCAAGTGCATGGCCCTCAACCCTTCCAATGTACAACGTCCAATTTTTGGCTGGTGTCCCACTGAGGAGTGGTCATCCGATGTCCAGTCCTGTGGAGATGCTTGCAGGCTAGGTGAGCTCCCAGCTGTTAAATCTTGCATGTTATTTATTTTGATCCGTTTTTAGGCTGCTTGGGGCCATGCTCAGCAGTCCCTGGCTCCTTCGCAAACAAATTGAGTAAGCCCTCATGCCAATGGGAGGGGCTTTCAGTGTAAATAGCTTTGTTAGCAATACCTCGTGCGAGCGCTTTTCTTGATTCTGTTGGCATGATGGGATTGGCTCACAACAGTCAGATAGTCTTGCCCATGTCTTGACAGCATGGTACGCTCCACATCTTGAGCACACATATCTGCATCCGAGTGCATGATTGATAGGATATGACTTGCAAACTTTTAAAGGGAGTCACTCTCAAAGTGTAGGAAAGCAGTCTGAGACGGGGCAGCAATCGCATGAGCAATGATGAGCCTCAAATACCCCCTGCCCTCCATCTGAAAACGACCCCCATTATTTTCACCCTCCTGGTATGCCAATAGGATTTATTAAGATGTATGCTGAACAAAACAATTTGCTCACATGACGTTATTGTCACACCTCTATCCACTACATGCAGTGAATTATTGCGATGGCTGTGTGCGGACTCTTGGGTGCGGTTGGTGTGCGGAGACTTGCCAGTGCCTGTCAACAGCCATTGGAGCAGGCACCTCAATCAACGGTGATGGCATGATTGAAATCCCGGCCTCTTGCCCTGTTTCAAGCTGGGTGGATTTGCCACAAGGACAAACATGCGGGGCATTGAAAGGTGAGGCAGCAGGAATGAATGTAGGTCTGATTGCTTTGCTGTTGCACCTTTGAAGACAGAAGAGGTAGACAGGAGAGGTCCTCTTACTTGCAACAATTCATTTCATTTTGGCTGAAGAGAGGTTGAGAGCAGTTCCTGACACTGCCTTAACCTTGTACCTTTTGTTGCAGGGGACTCATGCAGTACAGGGAGGCTGTCTGCACAAGCACGCTCAGACCTAACCTTCACAGAGGACGGTCAAGCAAGGCTGCTTGTGAGCGCACAAGGTGTGCGTGCGTGTGTGCATGCAAACACTTGAATGCACAGCAGTTGGGCTGTGTAGAGCAGGTTGTGCTTGATCAGGGTGTGATCCAATGCCAATGCCATTGCAGGCTCAACGCCCTGTCGCACCTGTGCTTCAATTGACTGTGGAGCCCATGGCCGCTGCAGGGCCGAAGGCCCCAATGTGCGGTGCAGGTGCAGAGACGGGTACTCCGGAGAGTTCTGCCAGGTGGGCGTGTGTGCATGAGTGTGTGTGTGTGTCCCACGCGCGCGCATGCATGCAGACATGCACGTGCGTGCTTGCATGTGTGCATGTATGCACATACATCATGTGTGCAAATGCGCATACATGTGCATGTTTCTTGTGAATTGTGCAAAAGTCATTCAAGTCTTGACAATGTTGCTGCACCTGCTGCTTTGAAGCAGCAAAGTGAGCTGCATGCATTCTCATTCTCATGTCTGCTGCACTTATATCAGACTTCGCCCATATTTGCTTGCACAGAATCCTCCTGAGCCCTGCTTTGGCAAGGGCTGCTCAGATACGGGTGTTTGCTACTTGACCACTGACACCAATGAGGAGAAGTGTGCATGCCTGCCGGGCTTTCCTGGCAGCACATGCACGAGCAGCAGTGGCTCGGTCTCCAGAAGACTGCTGCAAATCGCAGGTGAAACCTGCATTTCAACCATGGTCCTTGAAGGCATTGCTTCAAATCTTAGCACTGGCCCTAGCTCACAGAGCTTCAAAAGAGTAAGGGCTGAGGAGATAGCGATCTCCTATTGGAGCCACTGCAAAAGTAAAGAAAGGAAGCAAGAGAAGACGGGGAAACCTCGAGAAGCACAAGAAAACAAAGTGCTGTGCCAGCAAATGTGCATGCGTACAAGCCCTCACCCCAAAAAGCCTGTGGGGCACATTTGCACGCAGGTGCTCACGCACGCACGCGCACACGCACACACATTTCATTGGAGGTATGAATGTATCATGTGAAACATTTCTGAATTCAGTGCTCTTACACTTGAACTCAGGTTCTTGGAGTTGCCCTAATTTTTTCTCACTGTGAACAATTATTCGTTTCTCTGCTTCCCTGCATGCCATGCCATCTTTTTATATTTCTGAGAAACTTTATCCTTCCTCCTCCTTGCTGCCTTTCCCTTCCCATCCCCCCCTTTCTTCTTGGGCTTGATTCGTGCAAGTTTCCCAGTAATATCCTACCCCCAAGGCTATGTAACAGAATTTCATCGCAGGTGATCGTAGGCATGCCTTACCTCTTTCCCATGATTGGTCTTCACAGAGAGTGGTTCCTGCTCAGACCCCATCCCAGTGGAGCCTTCATCATCCCTCACACTCAATCCCTGTGACATGGGGAACAGCACTGGAAGGCCTGAGTCTGACGTTGTGATGCTGCTGGGTCCACTGGACACTTCTAGAGAGATCACCATCGATGCGTCGGGCATAGACAGCGTGCTGTCTGTCTTCACCTCATGCCCTTCCAGCAGCGGTGGACCAAGCCAGGTATGTATTTGTTTAATTTGTCACATCATGTGTGTGCAGGATCAGATTCTCAGCACATGCAAGTTGCAAACCAAAAGAAATGTTCCTGTATGCTTTACTTTGGGCAATGATCCTATGATCAAAATATTCTGGCTTAACCCTTGACCCCTCTCATGTCTTCTGCTATACGCTTCTCTACAATCTTCCAACTTGAATGCAATTTGTGTGTCCATGTTACGATGTGCCTTTCATTTCTGAGTTTTGCCAGCACACAAATGCACTGAACAATGTCTGGGCTCTGAAATGCATTATTTCCTGCACTTATTAAATAAAGGTATGGAAGTGTATGTTGTGGCAAGAATGCCATTGTACTGTCACCTTCATGATGGTGCTGAGCCATTGCCTCCTACACATTAGCAGGCCATACTATGCCCCCTTCCGCCTTCCTCTCACACGTACTTCTTGCGCTGTCTTGCAGGTTGCGTACGACGATGATGGAGGTGTCGGGCTTGGTAGCAGGATCACATTGAGTGCGGTATCCGGAACCGAATATTTTGTGGTGCTTGAGCCCTTTGACTCCTACAGCTGTGGGAATGCAAGCATCGTACTCAATGATGCTGTGGTAGCTTCTCCTCCCCCATCGCCTGCAATTTCCGGTAGGTTCAGCTTTAGCTGTCCAATGGCAGTCTTCAGATCTCTTGCCAGCATTGTTGCTGCAGAGTAAAGGCACAAGGGCTGTATCAGAGAACAAAGACAGGAAGCTGGCTTGATTTGGAAAAGGCACTTCATTCATTCTCACCAGGACCTTCAAGAAATCGCATGATCAATTGCGGGAAGGGGACCCGATGTGCTTAAAATTCCTCTATGCACTCATCTTTCAAGACACAATACTACCTCAGCTGTACCTCATCTGACTGGTCTGTACAGGGAGTCTTCCTGCTCCGACCCCATCCCAGTGGAGCCTTCATCATCCCTCACACTCAATCCCTGTGACACGGGCGACAGCACTGGAAGGCCTGAGTCCGACGCTGTGATGCTGCTGGGTCCACAGGACACAACAAAAGAGATCACAGTTGAGGCATCAGGGATTGATACCGTGCTGTCCATCTTCACATCATGCCCAGCCAGCAGCTTTGGACCAAGTCAGGTGAGCCATGCCATGGAGCTTTGAATCGAAAAGTCGTAGCTTGAGTGGCACCATCCTGCCTTGATTTCAAATGCTGGCAATTTACGTTGGTTTCATTATTATTGGTCCCTTTGCTCTGTGCCTCTAAATAGTTTTGGTTGCTGTGAAATGCCAAAATCAAATATTGGCATCTGTGCTTTCCTTTCTTCAGGCAAAAGTGAAGCTGCTGCTCACGCACAGACGACTACATTCCTATCTTTGTGTGTCTCACAGGTCGCTCACGATGATGATGGAGGTGTTGCACTTGGCAGCAAAATTGTATTCGAAGCTGAAGCTGGATTGAGCTACTATATTGTTGTGGAGCCGTATGTAGCCAGCAATTGTGGAAGCACGAGTGTGGTGCTGAGTGAGTCGGTTGCCAGCCCACCACCTTCACCTACACTGAGCCTTTCTGAAGGTAAGGCTGTCGAGATGTTACATGTTAAATGTTACAGGCCGAGGAAATAGCAATATCCTGTGATGGCCACAGTAAAAGAAGGAATCAAGGAATCCAGCAATCTCCTTCAGCAGCGCAGGCTTAGTTGTTGCAGGCAAGTCATGATTTGTGTTGAGTAGGGTGTAATGATGATGATGAGGATGATGATGATATTTAGTCTGTCCAATTATGCCTGCTTGCTCTGATCTTACGCATGCTAGTTGATGTGCCAACATGGTCCTGACATCTCCCCCCCTGCTTGGTCTCTCATGTAGGGAATGCTTCCTGCTCCGACCCCATCCCAGTGGAACCTTCATCATCTCTCAACCTTAATCCTTGTGACACGGGTGACAGCACTGGAAGACCGGAGTCCGATGCTGTGATGCTGCTGGGTCCACTGGACACTTCTAGAGAGATCACCATCGATGCGTCGGGAATAGACAGCGTGCTCTGTCTTCACCTCATGCCCTGACAGCAGCTTTGGGCCTAGTCAGGTGCGCATGATTTGGCAATATCTTGATTTTATATTTATTGTAATTGTTTGCCTGTCCGGTACGGCATGCTTAGTCAGAGCTCAAGATTAAGAAGAGAATCAAGACCGCATGGTGAGCATCTGTGTGTTTGACCTCTGCTTTGGCTATAAAAAACACGTCTTCACACAAATTTTCCGTCAGGGCTCCAAACACAATCTAATTGTTATCAGTGCACGTTAACAGCACTTGGGAAGCAAGGGAATTTGGGACCATTATCTTCAATCACCCTCTCTTCCTCTTTTGCAGGTTGCGTACGACGATGATGGAGGTGTTGGATTTGGCAGCAAGATCACATTGAGTGCAGAAGCTGGAACCGAGTATTATATCGTGTTGGAGCCCTGTGATTCCTCCACCTGTGGACTTGCGAATGTGGTTTTGGGCGAGTCACTTACATCTGCCCCAATGTCCCCTCTTTCTCCACCGGCCCCCAGTCCACCCCAAGGTACATAGCTTTTTTAAATTCAGTGCATTTGTTCATGCAATGAAGGACCAAGGACTGTAGCTTTCCTGCTGACCATTGCAGACCAGGGGCAGGTCAAGTGCTGCTTGACATCAGCACTTTTGGCAAGCAAAGGGGTGCAGTTAGAAGTTGTTTTGCTGACGCTCCTCTGAAGCATGGTACAGATCTGAATCCAGGTACACACTAATTATTCGCTCTTGACCCCCTTGTGTCCACCAGGCTTCTCTCGTCCCACTTGGGATGTTGTTGTCACTTCAGAGGGACTTGGCTATTTCTTTGTCGGTGAACACCTCACAAACTCTGAGGTAAGGCTTGTGTGTGTGTGTGTGTGTGTGCGCGCGCGTGCGCGCACATGCGTGTGTGTACAATGCAAGTTCAATGAAGCTTTCGTTGAATCTTAGTGCCTTCTCATCTGTGAATAAATTGATATTTCTGTGTTTGGGTCCTGGGGAACAATCACTCAACAGTGCCCATATCTGTCTTTCATTTCTGAAGGCGCAAAGGTATTGTGAAGAGAACTACGGAGGAGGACTCTTGAAGGTTGCCAATGAGCAGGAGCTCCGCAGCTGTGGAGGCACAATTGCACAAGGTTACTTTGCTCAAAGGTCTGGTACCCTCTTGCAGGTAAGGATGTGCTTCTGGCTGGCTTGTCCGTCTTCTGCATTTATTTGCCAGTAAGACCTTTCAGGTCAATATCAGTTAATTGCCATTGAACACACATGCTTGCGCGCATGTGTGCACTTGAACATATACGGGCACTTACAGAAAATACGCTCACATGCATGGACATGTACATGAACGTCTGCAGATATGAGTTTCTATTTTCTATGTTACAGATGATTGCATTGAAGACAAATGACTGCATAAAATTAGCTGCAACTGCTCCAGTCAAGTTTCAAGACTCAAGAAAGATAGAACACATCAAGTTGCCTGTTTTGATTTCCCTGCAAAGGGAAAAAAATGCACGAACACATTGTCCTGTTTCTCCACCTATACAAATGCTGTTACAGCAACTCTAAAAACATCCATCCAATGTTCTGCATCATGTTTGCAGTATTGGATGGGCTATCAGTATGTGCAGAACACTTGGCAGGTAGTGGATGGTGATGCATCTGGTCAAGGAGTATCTCAATATACCCAGCAAAAGGTGAGAATAGTTGATTTAATCATTGTCACTTCTGCATAGGTAAACAACACACGGATGAGACACTAACATGGAAAAGTACCTAAGCCAGCACCTGTTTTGCTGTTTGTTTTTGCAAGGAACAATGTTGCTCCTTTTCGGCTCCGCCAAACTTCATTGGCAGGAAGGTACAACATTTTCTGGGCATTGCTCAAAAGGTCATGCGTGCACACACACACACTCGCGCGAACACACGCACACACATGCACGCACACGTAAACAGCTTGACGAGGATGCAGGAGAGTTCAGCTCCTTCTACACGGGGGACTGTGCGTACGGAGATATAGTGGCAGGCGAGACTGTGGGGCTGATCTTCTCCGACAGCTGCTTCAACACGCGTCAGTTTATATGCCAAGCCAGATACAACTCTTCCTCGGTTGCCTTGCCTCCGCTACCACCATCAGCCCCACCTCCTTCTCCACAAACGACCATGGTTGACTCCCCTCCTCCCTCCCCTGCTCCACCCTCCCCTGAGGCTCCCTTCCCTCCCGTTCCTAGCATCCCCCCACCGGAACAGCGTGGCACATGCTTCAATTGGAGGGTTCTTGAGGCACCGGAGGGTGCAACTTTGAGCGATCCCACAGCTGAAACGACAGAAGTCCTGGGTAGGTTCTGTTGGGGTCTAGTGCTTGCTCTGCTTCTGCAAAGTCGTTGTTTTTATACTTGCAGCCTGCTCCTCACAGGCCCTGTCAAATACAAGGCATGCACTTTATGCTGCTAGGTACTCTTTGATCAGCGCAATCTAATTACAGATGCTGACATTGCACCCCCTTGCAGCACCCCTCAATTCATTCGTCGTTTGTTGGGTTTCTTTGGATAGTGCCTTTTCTGTTCACGCTTTGTGGCTGACACTCCTGGCTGTGCTGCCTTTCACTTACAGGGGCAGTCCCTGGAAAGTACAGGTTTGTGCTCATCATGGCAGATTCTGACGGGAGTGAAATTACAGTGACTCTAGACTCAACAGTGGAGACTTCTGCGCGTGAGTGGAACTTTCTCGTTAGCTAGCCTTGACCCTTGCGTGTGCCTGACTCAAATTTGCTTAAGCTAGCACAGAGGAAGGCCGCTCTTGCTTTTGCTGGTCTCCGACCTAAATTCCTCAAGTTCATGTATTCTGCCATGCGCGACAGGCTGCAGGACATAAGATAAGCTAGTCCAGCTTCTTGCATCTCTGACTTTGGTCTTGCTATTTTTGGCCCTGACAAAGGCCATTCTGGCCCCTGCTGCTCTGTGAGCTAGCTTTTTTGTGCATTCACCTCTTCTGCTTACTTGCTTCCTGTTGCAGTCAGCCCCCCTCCTCCCAGTTCAAGCACAACTGCCCCTTTGACACGTAAGTATCCAGACACACAACGAGCTTCACCTTTTTTTATGCATTACATGCCTCATCTAGGCATGCTGGATTCAAAGCCTTGCACATGCAGCTTGCAAACAACCACCAGATCAATTTCAATGTTGTCTTCCCTTGCGTTGTGCCTGCAGCAAGTCCATCCCCTCCACCTAGCCCTCCCGCAAGTAAGTGCTCAGACATTCAAGCCCCCCCTAGCTCATGAATACCTGCTTATGGGGCAATTCCATTGGTTTCTTTATTCAATTGGAATGGCTCTTTTTCATTCAACTTGAATGAATGCTCGTTCTGCATCAACTAGGAATAACATTCACCTTCCTTGTGCAGCTGTCGCAGACATCTGTATACAGTTGTGAGAAAGTGTACTCTGGAAATGCACCACAGGCCCGTCAGTAGGCTCGGTTGAAGAGCAGGAGAGCAGCCAGTGCAGGAGCACAGATGCAAAAGCTCGCACCAGTCTGACGTTCGACTTGGACTTCGAGCAGCTTGACCTAGCTGAGTTCAAAAGGGCCCTGCAAGACAACTTGCAGCGCTCGCTACCAGCCAAGTTCCCGGATGATTTCTCTTTCAGTGGTGATGAATGCTCAAGCTTAATTAAGGTAAGAAATGAGCCATTTGAGTTCTGTTTTTGTATCTGTTGCTTTGTTCTTTGGTTGTCAGAAGGTGGCTTGTCTTGGAGCTGTTCATGTAATCAAAAGAGCCACAACCCCTCCGTGGCATTTCCTGCTCTAAGTTCTCCACTTGAGCCAACTCCATTTGCTGAGTGTGTATGGGACGAGGCTCTCGTGAGCAGTTTCATCAATCTACATTTTGAAATAGGGAGCATCACGTAATAGGTTAGTATGCGTTGCTTCTCAAAATGCGCGCTCTTCTGTGACTGTTGTGGGGTGAGACAATTTGCCTCAACCATGCTCATCTGAAAGTTGTGCTTTACGCATGACTGCTGCTCTTTTTGCAACCACAACATGCAGGTAGTAGAAGTGAAGCAGGGATCTGTTGTTGCAACACTTGGCATAGACCTTGGCGCAGACAAAAACTCACAAGACGCCGATAACTTTCAAGTAAGCGGAGAGTATTTTTGTGTGTACATATAAATATCCATCTATGATTGTGCCCAATGTGCTTGTTGAACAGATAGGGATTCATGCCTTCATGATGTGGTGCAGGTTCGTCAGGGGTGCTTGCAAACCACCACAAATGACCTGCTGCCACCAATTGCCATTGCACCCGCAGAAAAAGCTGGAGAGCCTGTC
>Ga0307960_1002762_pt1 | contig 10539 bp, 11 predicted proteins | sample OrgLakmetagen542_FD_201832 | JGI IMG/M metagenome (GOLD analysis project Ga0307960, IMG submission 201832) | Saline water microbial communities from Organic Lake, Antarctica - #542 | ecosystem: Environmental > Aquatic > Non-marine Saline and Alkaline > Saline | place: Antarctica: Organic Lake... | reverse complement strand
AGAGGGGGCCTGTCCAAGGCCCTGTTTCTCCAACCCTCATCCACGGAGCTCTCCCCACTGACACACCAAGGGATCCCTGACTCTAACGACATCAGGTGCCCGGCACCCACAGATCATCCCTCTTCCAAACCACCACGTGCAGACAAGGGACTTCTCCAGCAGCAGCAGCAGCAGCAGCAATCGCTGTCGCAACAACAGCAGCAGCAGCCGCAGCAGCAGCCGCAGCAGCAGCAGCAGCAGCAGGGGGCGACAGAAAAGGCCGCAGGCTTGATTCCATGCAGGTCACGCAGCAGTCCTGGTTGTGACGGCAGCAGCACTTTGACTTGCAACGGTGGAGATGCTGCGGCTTCCTCACAAAAGGCCCCTGGAAAAGCCAAGGCTGCTGCCTGCCAAGATTACACGGCAGCACCCCCGAACAGCAGCAGCGCCATTGGAGGTGAGGTTCGAACGTCTGGCACAGCGCACGTGTATTGCCTGCCAGTACAATTGTAGGGTTGGCCAGAACCAGATATATATGGTGTATATGCAGAGTTCTTTTGCAGGGAAACCACCAAATATATGGTGATATACGGTGCATATGTACGGTTCTGGCCAACCCTAATGATAAGTCATGCAATCGAGCCACGCGTGACAGGTAGTGGCATTTGTAGAGTAGTGACGCGTGACAGGTAGTGACAGGTAGTGACAGGTAGTGACATTTGTAGAGCAGTGACGCATGACAGGTAGTGACGCGTCACGCGTGACAGGTAGTGGCATTTGTAGAGTAGTGATGCGTGACAGGTAGTGACAGGTAGTGACAGGTAGTGACCATTTGTAGAGTAGTGACGCATGACAGGTAGTGACAGGTAGTGACATTTGTAGAGTAGTGACGCATGACAGGTAGTGACAGGTAGTGACCTCTGACAAGTTGCACAAGGCTAAGATGATACAAGCATTGATTTTGTATTGAAAGTCAGGATTTTGCAAATGCAAGCCTAACCCCAAGCTAGCCTTGGACAGAGGCGGTATTTCAAGTTGGCTGTGGCACGCTCCTTAACACAACCGACACACCTTCAAGATGCGCAATACCAAAGCTGCGTGTCGTGTATCTTATCACTCCGCAACGTGCAGCCGGGCACTCTAATACGGCAAAACTCTTTTAAAGTGACGCACAGGGAAGCCGCTGGCCAGCCGCCTGTAAGTAGGGTTGGCCGGAACCGTATCCAACCAGCTGTGAGTTGCACATTTAAAAGGATGCCTTTCTTTATTTAATTCCTGGTATTTCCAGCAGGAGAGCCTGGGCTTGGCCAACCAGCTGAGCGTGGCATGCCTGTCAGGGCGCCGACGGGAGAGACTGAGGTCAACCCTGAAGACGAGGGCTTCTACACCTGCCAGGTGAGCTGCTGTGCAGGCTGTGTGTGTGTGTGTGCGTGTGTGTGTGTGTGTGTCTGTGTAAGCCTGGACTGCGTGTAGGCTGTGTTTCGCTGTGTTGTGTAGGTCTCCGAATATATCATCATGCCATGTGGGCTCTCGTCATATCCTGTGGTCTCTAAATGTATCATCGTGTCATGTGGGCTGCTGTCTTGTGTTCAGCTTGGGCTTGGCATGTGCTGCCATGTAGTGGGGCTATTTGACTTGGTGGTGTGTCGAGTGAGTGCTTGGCATGTGTGCATCGCACATCTGCCGAGTAAGCTGGTGATGTGTTAGTGAGTGCTTGGCATGTGTTGCCGTGTACATACGCTATATAACCTGCCTGGTGGTGTGCTGAGTGAGTGTTGCCGTGTACACGTGGTGTGCTGAGTGAGTGTTGCCTGGTGGTGTGCTGAGTGAGTGTTGCCGTGTACACGTGGTGTGCTGAGTGAGTGTTGCCGTGTACACGTGGTGTGCTGAGTGAGTGTTGCCGTGTACACGTGGTGTGCTGAGTGAGTGTTGCCTGGTGATGTGCTGAGTGAGTGTTGCCGTGTACATGCGCTATATAACCTGGTGGTGTGCTGAGTGAGTGCTTGCCTTGTGTTGCCGTGTAGGTATGTTAAGTAAGTACTTGGTGCTGTGTGAGTGAGTGCTTGGCATGTGCCATTACGTAAACATGCCAACTGAGTAGCTCTTTTAGAGTTTTAGCTTGGTATGTGTGTAGGTTGCACGCTCACACTCAATACCGTACCTCTGTAGAGGCTTGGCCAGATCAGCGTCATGAAACCAAGCATGCGTTGCTCTTGTTACTACCTTTGTGAGCTGCAAAATTTTTTAGTTTCCGATTCTCGTGCATGCTCGTCACATGTATTTTAAGCTACATGCTCTGACTGTCAGAATTTGTGCAGGCCTGGTGCAATGTTTAACCCTGCTTTAATAAATTCATGATGCGATGATGAAAAAATTGTGCCGGCTTGTGCATTGTTAACCCTGCTTTAACTAATGCATGATGCGATGATAAGAAAAGTGTGGTGGCTCGTGCATTGTTAACCCTGTGTTTAGGGCCGCATGATGCGATGATGAAACTAAAGTGTGCCGGCTCGTGCATCATTGACCCTGTCTTTCGAGTATCATGGTATGATGTTCGAAACAGGTGTTCACATACACACAGCCTGCTATGGGTTGACATTTTGCGTGGTAGAATATAATTTATGTACAGGCTGTTTGCATTGTCTAACCCTGCTTTGAAATTACTCGCTGTGATGGTGAGGAGGCACAGAACGTGTGAAGGCCCCGTGCATCTTAAAACCCTGTTACTAGAGATACAGAGATACACGATGCAACTACCTATTACAATAATTGAATGTGCACATATATATAATAACAGATATTTTAATGTGCACAGGCCTCGTACCCACACCCCGCTCGTTCTGTCGCCTTGGGGAAGAAGAACCTGCACCTGTTCAGACTGAAGAATACGCGGTAAGGCCTTGGTGAAGAAATCAGTCAGCCAGGGCGCAAAAGCACTGTATTTGCACATTTGCACATACTTGGGTGTGTACATGGCGAGGCAATGGCATTCCATCTGTGTTTTTGTGTATGATAGGGCCTGTTTAGATTGAGGATCAGGCGGTAGGTAAGGCCCTGGTTCAAGAGGGGATCAACCAGGACGCTAGAGTACTGTAGTTGCACATATTTGGGCATTTACATGGCGAGGCAATGAAAATTTGGAGTATTATTGGAGGGTTTGCAAGGGACTCTGGGCCGAGGCCCATACCACGCATTCACCGAGGTAAGAAGGGTAAAATGCTGGGGTTGTTGTCACGTTTTTGGTGTCAGTGATGCCTTTTGGTGCTCTCAGTGTGTTACCCATCATTGGCATGCACCGCTTCATTCTCAGGTTTGACCTCATCAGGGGTATATGGTACTACCTGCAGGTAATTTCAGTGATGCCTTGGTGCTCTCAGTGTGTTAGTCATCATTGGCATGCACCGCTTCATTCTCAGGTTTGACCTCATCGGGGGTATATGGTACTACCTGCTGGTGGTTTCAGTCATGCCTCGATGCTCACGCAAGCAGCACGGGCCTACCGCATTGCTCAAGGTTTGTGTGTGTGTGTGTGCGTGTGTGTGTGTGTGTTTTGTGCGTGCGCGTGTGTGCGTGTGTGTGTGTGCTCTTGTGTGTGTGTGTGCGTGTGTGTGTGTGCGCGTGTGTGTGTGCGCGCGTGTGTGTGTGTGTGTGTGTGTGTGTGTGTGTGTGTGTGTGTGTGTGTGTGTGTGTGTGTGTGTGTGTGGAAATTTGGGCCTACTCGACCAGATTGTATAAGCCCACGACTGCGCAATCCGCTCTTGTCACTAGCACAAGCTTACTGCATTGATAAAGGGTTAAAATGCTGGTGTACACAATTAATAAATAATGATTGCACCACAGCTGCACCAAGGGATTCAAGCTTGCAAATACCAACGGTCTGAAGTACACTGAATCGTCCCCCCCAGCTCCTGTGAATGGACGCTTCAACTTAAAACTCCAGTGAGCAAAAACTGAAATGTCCACCCAACTCCTGTAAATGTGTGTGCTTGAACTGGCTTGAACCTAATATTCAGTGACCTTTTACTGGAATTTACCCCAACTCCTGTAGATACAAACACTTGAACCTAATGCTTCAGTGCAGCTCAATCACCAGGTATAGGTACCAATCAGAACAGGGGGAGGCCAGTCGTGCCTGCCCGTCACACGTCGTATAAAAACTACCTCTGAATAAAAGAATGCCTGTGCCTGTGTGGTGTCGAAATATGTTTGGTTCTTAGATGTTTTTTAAGTGTTGTCTGGATTCACAAACCTGGAAACCTGGATCTACAAACCTGGAATCCTGGATCTACAATCCCGGAAACCTGGATCTGGATTTACAAACCTGGAAACCTGGAACTACAAACCTGGAATCCTGGATCTACAAACCTGGAATCCTTGGATTCACAAACCTGGAATCCTGGATTCTCAAACCTGGAATCCTGGATTCACAAACCTGGAATTATTTTGCGCTCCTCCCCAGGGTCTGGGCATTGATTACGAGGGGGGAGTGACCGCTGCCCTGGATGCCGACAACGTGTGGTCGGCAGCTTTGGCGTTCCTGGGCATCTACGTGGTAGGAAACGTGCTTGCAAGTATGCGTGCATTAAAATTTCCATAAAAGCACGTGATTTGATGATCGGCAGCTTCGCGTTCCTGGGCATCTACGTGGTAGGAAACGTGCTTGCAAATATGTGTACATTAAATTTTGCATAAAAGCACGTGATTTGATGATTGGCAGCTTTGCGTTCCTGGGCATCTACGTGGTAGGAAACGTGCTTGCAATTATGCGTGCATTAAACTTTACATAAAAGCACGTAATTTGATGATCGGTAGCTTCGCGTTTCTGGGCATCTACGTGGTAGGAAACGTGCTTGCAAATATGCGCGCATTAAACTTTCCATAAGAGCACATGATTTGATGATCGGCAGCTTCGCGTTCCTGGGCATCTACGTGGTAGGAAACGTGCTTGCAAATATGCTCGCATTAAACTCAACATAAAAGCACGTAATTTGATGATCGGCAGCTTCGCGTTCCTGGGCATCTACGTGGTAGGAAACGTGCTTGCAAATATGCTCGCATTAAACTCAACATAAAAGCACGTAATTTGATGATCGGCAGCTTCGCGTTCCTGGGCATCTACGTGGTAGGAAACGTGCTTGTGAATATGCGCGCATTACACTTTACATAAAAGCACGTAATTCGTTGGTGAGAAGCTTGGCGTTCTTGGGCATCTACGTGGTAGAAAACATGCTTGTGAATATGCGCGCATTATACTTTACATAAAAGCACGTAATTCGTTGGTGAGAAGCTTGGCGTTCTTGGGCATCTACGTGGTAGAAAACGTGCTTGCAAATATGCGTGCATTAAGCTTTCCACAAAAGCACGTGATTTGATGATCGGCAGCTTCGCGTTCCTGGGCATCTACGTGGTAGGAAACGTGCTTGCAAATATGCGTGCATTAAACTTTCCACAAAAGCACGTGATTTGATGATCGGCAGCTTCGCGTTCCTGGGCATCTACATGGTTGGGTTTAGGGTTGGGGGTTAGGAATCGTGAAATTATTCTGTTTCATCTTCTATTGGCACAAAGTCATTACACATACGAGTGGAATTTGCATGGAATGGAGAGATACAGATGTTTCAGAAACAGGACTGACAACATGTAGTACATATAGCTGGCTTTATTGGCTGCCCAAATAGTAGGGGCGCATGCAGTCCATCTCCGCACCCCCCTTCTGTTCCCCCTCTGTTCTTGTTTGTTAGTACTCACTATGTTCCTGTTTGTTAGTACTCACTGTGTTCCTGTTTGTTAGTACTCACTGTGTTCCTGTTTGTTAGTACTCACTGTGTTCCTGTTTGTTAGTGCTCACTGTGGTCCGTCTTCACACTTCCTCACACCGTAAAAAACACACTTCATTTATTACACCTCCTTCCCACATTTTTCACACTCTGTAGAACACACTCTAGTCCCCCTCACCAATTCCTCACACTGTGCAAGCCACACTTTATTTACTTACACCTCCTTCACACTTTCTCCACACGCTCTTCACACTCTGTAGAACACACTTTAGTCCACCATCACAATTCCTCACACTGTACAAGCCACACTTTATTTACTTACACCTCCTTCACACTTTCTCCACACGCTCTTCACACTCTGTAGAACACACTTTAGTCCACCTTCACCAATTCCTCACACTGTACAAGCCACACTTTATTTACTTACACCCCCTTCACACTTTCTCCACACGCTCTTCACACTCTGTAGAACACACTCTAGTCCACCTTCACCAATTCCTCACACTGTACAAGCCACACTTAATTTACTTACACCCCCTTCACACTTTCTCCACACGCTCTTCACACTCTGTAGAACACACTCTAGTCCACCATCACAATTCCTCACACTGTACAAGCCACACTATATTTACTTACACCTCCTTCACACTTTCTCCACACGCTTTTCACACTGTAGAACACACTTTAGTCCATCTTTACACTTCTTCACCCCACAAATGTCACACTTTTCTTACACCTCATTCACACCTTTCTCACACTCTGAAGGACACGCTGTGGTCCATCTTCATGGAGAGCTACGTGTCTTTGGGCATGGTCATTTTTATGGGTCTCATGTGCTTTGGGTTTGCGTTGGCAGGTGGGTCATGTGGGAATCAGTAACCACAAACGCGTGCTAGTGACTGTGTCCCGGGCGTATAATGTTATAAAACATACACACACACATACACACGCGCACAGACACATGCACAGACACGCACACAGACACGCTCACACGCACACACACACACACGCGCACACACACACACACATTTCATGGCTTTCTCACTGGAAGCAGCAATTTCAGCCGCTGCTCCACTTTGAATAATAGGTTTATGCATATAATAAATCGTCATTATTAAATCAGTTTGTGCAAGTGCTATAGATCTACCTCAGCTGCTGCAAGTCTGCAAGGCATACTAGACAAGACATGCTAGGCATACAAATCATACTACTACTACATACTAGACAAGACATACTAGGCATACTAGACATACTACTAATACTACATACTAGACAAGACATTCTAGACATACTAGACATACTGCTACTACGTACTAGACAAGACACACAAGACATGCTACTGCTACATACTATGCAAGACATACAAAACATACTAGACATGCTCCTACTACATACTAGACAAGACACACAAGACATACCAGACATACAAGTCAGCTGCTACAAGCCTGCAAGACGGCAGAGGTGATATTAGGTATATGAACGGTGCACTGATGAGTCTGTGCTCGAGCTTGTAGCCATGACCCTGGGCATGGTTCTGATGAGCCCAGCAGGGTACAGTCTTGTAATCTTGACAAGAATTTCATGACCCAGAAGTCTGCACCACACTGTAATGTAACCACACTGTACTGTTACCATGGCATTGTCCCCCTACATGGCTTACTGTGTGCCTCTCAAACAGAACGGGTGCTGTCACCATGACAGTGTCCCCCTATATGGCTTAGTGTCTCAAACAGAACAGGTGTTGTGTCAAATAGGGTGCGGGTGCAACAGCTTGACTGAGGACACTCCTCAACACCACACTGCACTGCCATCGTGACCTTGTCCCCCTGATTTGCAAGCTGTGTGTGTGCACACAGGAGGAGTGGGTGTTGTGCCTCACAGCCTGGACAGAACAGGGCAGGTGGTGCAGCCCTCCTCCACGCAGGAACAGCCGCAGCAGCAGCAGCAGCAGCAGGGTAAAAATAAAAAGGGGAGCTACAAGGGTCACCTGCCCTGGCTGTGCGCGAGGGGGGGCGGCTTGCAGACCCAGGTGTGATGTGATGTCAGGTTATGGCTTGTGAAGACTGTCTGTGATATTGCTGAGGCAAAGTGCCAGTTTGTTGACTGAACATGAAACCTCTTCTTCTGAAATTAGTTTAGTCAGTTTAGATTACAAAGGCATTCAACCTGGGATGGCTGCTCGACCTATCTAGTGAATGTTCACCGTGAGTGCTGGTAAGCGGAGCAACCTCTTTTTCTGTGTTTGATAGGAGCTTCTCCATTGACTGCTCTTGATGGTTTTTAATTGATTGGACCGTGCTCTCTCTTGTTGAATGGAATTGAATGAAAGATGTCCCGTTGATTGTGCTAGAGCTTGAATGTATGGACCGTTTCCCTTGTTTTAACGCAATAGGAGATGTCCTATTGATTGTGCTAGCGCTTGATCAGTTTGTGTGGACCGGCTCCCTTGTTTTAACGCAAGAGATGTTCTATTGATTGCGCTTGATGGTGATCAATTTGTGTGGACCGGTTCCCTTGTTTTAACGCAAGAGAAGATGTCCTGTTGACTGTGCTTGATGGTGATCAATTTGTATGATGCCTTTCCGCTTTGCGTCCTTGTGTGGCGGGATTATTCCTGTTGATCGTGATTGATGGCGAGCAGTTCCTTGTGATGAGCTTGCTGGACTTTCTTCTGTGCTCAATTCTTTTTGATGCTGACATCTGACTATGATTAAACAACGACAGGTACATACCCAACGCATCAGCAAAAGCGGATTATGCACAGGTGATGTTTGCAGGGGCCTGCGTCTTTGCCCACCTCAGCACTGCTGTGAGTCTGATGCAGGCATGGTGTTCACACGGCTAACTTAGCAATAATGAATCGTGCACAGGTGATGTGTGATGATGAAACATGCACAGGTGATGTTTGATAACGAATCATGCACAGGTGATGTTTGATGAGGAATCATGCACAGGTGATAAATCATGCACAGGTGATGAATCATGCACAGGTGATGAATCATCTTCTTCAGGTGATGTTTGTTGATGAATCATGCACAGGTGATGTTTGCGGGGGCCCACGCCTTTGCCCACCTCAGCACTGCTGTGAGTCTGATGCTGCTGTTGGAGCTTGGGGTGGAGATGTGCATCCGTCACGAGAACCTGGGCAGGGAGGGCATGCACAGCCTGTTCAGGTAGGCACAGCCTGTGCAGTTGTCATGCATGGCCTGTTCAGGTGTCATGCATGGCATGTTCAGTATGTTCAGGTGCCATGCACAGCATGTGCAGGTGTCATGCATGGCCTGTTCAGCCTGTTCAGGTAGGCACAGCCTGTTCACGTGTCATGCACGACCTGTTCAGTATATCCAGGTGTCATGCATGGCATGTTCAGCCTGTTCAGGTAGGCATGGCCTGTTCAGGTGTCATGCACGGCCTGTTCAAGTGCCATACCTGTCCAGGTGTCGTGCACAGCCTGTTCAGGTGTCATGCATGGCCTGTTCAGCCTGTTCAGGTAGGCACAGCATATTCGGGTGTCATGCACGCCTGTTCAGGTGTCATGCACGGCCTGTTCAGGTGTCATGCATGGCCTGTTCAGTATGTCCAGGTGTCATGCACGGCATGTTCAGTATGTCCAGGTGTCATGCACAGCCTGTTCAGGTGTCATGCATGGCCTGTTCAGCCTGTTCAGGTAGGCACAGCATGTTCGGGTGTCATGCACGGCCTGTTCAAGTGTCATACCTTTCCAGGTGTCATGCACAGCCTGTTCAGGTGTCATGCATGGCCTGTTCAGCCTGTTCAGGTAGGCACGGCCTGTTCAGGTGTCATGCACGGCCTGTTCAGTATGTCCAGGTGTCATGCACGGCCTGTTCAGTATGTCCAGGTGTCATGCACGGCCTGTTCAGCCTGTTCAGGTGTCATGCACGGCCTGTTCAGGTGTGTGTGTGTCAGAAGCAAGTAGGAAGTGTGCTTGTGCTGTCAGATACACTGTGCAAGGGAGTTTATTGAATGATGGTAACGGAGGCAGAGGTTCATTTCTCTTCAGAAGCACAAGGCAGGCATGCGCAGCCTGCTTGTACAGCACCAGACTTTACCCGCTTTACCGCTGTACTGCACCAGACTTTACCGCACCAGACTTTACCGCTTGTACCGCACCAGGCTTTACCGCTTGAGCGTGTTAGCAGTAACTCCCAGCACACCCCCGACACATTGCTTTTCTGTCATGATTACGTCTCGTCACCCTTCATGAACATCTCTCTTTTTTTTGCATTGAATTTTTAAATACTTTGATTAGCCAAGAGCGCAGACTTTCTTCCCTCTCTGTTACCTAAACTTCCCCTCCTCTTAACTGTTTGAGTGCAACCGTACCCACCTCCCACCCTTAAAATACATATTTACTGTTTGAGTGCAACCGTACCCACATCCCATGCGTAAAATTCATTTTCAATCCCTCCCTTGCATCACAAATACCTCCCAAAAGAGAGACACCCCCAGGTGGTACCTTGAGTATGCACGCATCCACATGTTTGACCTCCTGCTCCTCAAAAAGTAGAATAAACGAAATAAATTTGATAAAAATGAAGACCTACGCCTGCTTCTCAGAGAAAAAAGGAATAAGCAATCCTTGTGTCAGTGACACACGTGTGCCCTTGAAACGAATTTTGCATGCAGTACCTACGAGAATGCACACATCCACATCCCCAACCCCCAACCCCCACAGCGCGTGTGCCTGCTTTTGAGGAAAAGTAATCCCAGCATCTCACACGTACCCTTCCCAACGACCGCAGGTGGTATCGTGAGTATGAGC
>Ga0307960_1002761_pt1 | contig 10547 bp, 7 predicted proteins | sample OrgLakmetagen542_FD_201832 | JGI IMG/M metagenome (GOLD analysis project Ga0307960, IMG submission 201832) | Saline water microbial communities from Organic Lake, Antarctica - #542 | ecosystem: Environmental > Aquatic > Non-marine Saline and Alkaline > Saline | place: Antarctica: Organic Lake... | reverse complement strand
GCGACTCGTAAGACAATAACTTGGCTAGATGAAAACCAACTTCTCCCGCACCCGCAATAAGTATTTTCATAAAAGTAAATCTTTTACAAAAGTATATTAAAATTTATAAAAGTCATCCATATTTTGGCTTAATGGTTATTTGGCAGAGTTAATTCATGGTTTTATCTTGGCTTTTTTTGGGTAGTTGGATGATTGTTTTTGATGTGATTTATCGAAGTTGGGTTGGTGGGTTTAGTTATTCGCCTTTGGCGAATTGTTTAGAGTGAGCGAGCTCACTAGTTTAGAGTGAACAAGTTCACTAGTTTAGGGCGAACAAGTTCGCTTTGTTAACGACGAACAAGTTCGATGGTTTGTGTGAGCAAATTTGCTAGTTTAGGGCGAGCAAGTTCGCTTTGTTTATGGCTAACGAGTTCGCTGGTTTGTGTGAACAAGCTCACTAGTTTAGAGTGAACAAGTTCACTAGTTTAGGGCGAACAAGTTCGCTTTGTTAACGACGAACAAGTTCGATGGTTTGTGTGAGCAAGTTTGCTAGTTTAGGGCGAACAAGTTCGCTTTGTTTATGGCTGACGTGTTCGCTGGTTTGTGTGAGCAGGTTTGTTGGTTTAGTGCGAACGAGTTCTCTAGTTTGGGCGAACAAGTTCGATGGTATGGAGTGAATTAGCTTCTTATTTTTACTTGCTAAAAAATATCAAAACTTACTTCTTTACTAACTTCTTAGTAAAACTTCCATTTTCAGTTTGCACTTTCAACACATACAAACCTTTGGCTAGGCTACTTACATCAATAGCTTCATTTGGATTGTATTTATGTTGTAAAACCTGTTTACCACTTAAATTATAGATTTTGATATTTTCTATATCAGCATTTTCACTTTGGATAATCAAGTTATTGTTTACTGGGTTAGGATGAATCTTGAATTGAAAAGATGAAAATTCAGTACTACTTAAAATAGTTGCTGAATACGTTGCCGAATTGCCAAGTGAATTTATAATGGTCAAATAAATAATATTACCTTCTGTGGTAAATGAATAAGTAAAAGGACTGAATACCTCACCTCCACCAAAAAAGTCTTGGTATATAATCATATAATTAGATTGAAAATCAGCATTTTCTTGCATGTTGCAGCCGTCAAGTGTAAGTGCACACGACAAAAAATCAAAAGTATTATTATCTGTAAACTCTAATAACTCACAAAAAAAACCATCACAAATTAAATTATGTTCAAAATTGAAAAAATCATCGTTAAAAGAGTTTTCAAAAAAACCTATTGTAATATGCTCTTCTGATTCTTCATTTGTAGGTTGGTATAAGGTTGTACCATTCAGATCAATATACTGCAAATTCCATGTATGCTCCAGTAAAGTTTCATTTTGAGCAGAGCAAATGAGCCCAGTAAATAAAACGATTATGTATATTCGATTTTCCATGTTATAATTTTTATCGAGCTTTAAATACTACTCCTTTACCAACTTCTTAGTAAAGCTTCCATTTTCTGTTTGCACTTTCAACAAATACAAACCTTTGGCTAGGCTACTTACATCAATGGCTTCATTTAGATTGTATTTATGTTGTAAAACCAGTTTGCCATTTAAGTTATAGATTTCGATGATTTGTATATCTCTATTTTCGCTTTGGATGTTCAAGTTATTGTTTACTGGGTTGGGATAAATTGAAAACTTATTTGCTTCAAAACTCTCACTACTCAATGTGCTTGCCCAAAAAGTGGCTACATCTCCTAGTGAATTTGTAATATCTAAATAGATAATTTCACCTTCTATTCTAAAATCATAGGTTAGTGGCCCATACGGATCAGGTAAAGATTCATTGTCTATATCTAGTAAATCTGTATTTTCAAGAACGAATACTTCATTAAAAAAAGTTGCTATCTCTGAACTATCTTCTGATAAGGTACACCCAGAAAGATAATAATAAAAGTTTAAATCATCATCAAAGGAAAGGTCACTCTCACAGTTTCCAAACAAAAAGTAATAAAAAGTCATATTTTCTAAGACAAAGCCATCTGTGAGCGTGAATTTATCAAACTCACCAAATGGATTTAAATCAGCCGTAATTGTTTCATTTTCTGTTACAATTTTTTCAATAGTCCAAGTATAATCTAGAATTGGGTCAACTTGCGCTTTCATGGAAAGAAAGCTTAACAGTATAAGTGTTTTTAGTATTGTTTTCATAATATATTTGTTTAGTTTATGATTAAGTGCTTGGCATCAATCATGATACCATTAGCAACTAAATTTACTACATATTGCCCTTGTGCTAGTAGACTAGTAGGAAGTGTTATACTATTGTTTACGGCATTTAGAATAAAATTATGTTGCATGCCAGTTGTGCTGTGGGTGAGCATAATGTATACGGTATCTGTAGATGCTACTGTATAACTTATCACAGTACCACTGCTCGCAGGGTTTGGGCTTATATATTCAATCCCACGTTTGTCTTCTGTGGCTACTGTTTTGTAATCTTTATGTCCATCAGATTCTGCAATAACTTCGAGTTTGTATTCTTTAGCTACCAAGTTACTTACCGTGAAGTCTGAACCGCTGTAAATTAAAACACCGTCTTCATCATACCAATTGTAAATTGCTTCTTCATTAATATCCTGTACATTAAAGGTCTCAGAACCGTTTGCATTTGAAGTTCTGCTTGTTCCCGCATTGAAAGCTTGTCTTTGATTGTCTCTTAAAAAGGTATAGGAAAAACCCCCCAAAACTTCTTGAGAAGCTGATGCTACTTGCTGTACATGTAGCCTATAGTTTTCTTGAGCATCTACCACATTCACCAGAAAATTAACCCCTAAAGTGGCAATACCCCATTCATCACTTTGCATTACTATGTTATTTAAGCTCGCATTGTTAGCAGTTAGTAATATAAGTCTTTGTGCTGGGTCTAGCACCCTAACATTACTAAACTGAGCTCCGCTGTTTTGCCATAAATTCCATAAATCGCTATCTAGTTCTAGCCTAACTTCTGCATCTTGCCATAAGTTAGCATCTTCTAATGTATTTGTAAAAAATTGAACATTTGACGTTAAACTTGCTGCACTACCAACATTCCCAACTACAATTGAACCCGTACTTGGTCTTCCTGCTACATTAATTACCGTTGCATTTTTATAGGCGATATTGTTGTTATTTCTTGCATTTAATGCAGCATTTGATCCTTCTGTAACTGCCATAGGGTCTGCATTGGTAACTATTCTACTTAAAAAGCAAAACATCCAAGGTTTATTAAATCCTGCATTTTCATAAACTTGTGGATTTAGCGGTTGCCATTCAAATTCTATTATGGTGGATTGCCCAGGTTGCAGAATAGGAATAGTTAATGTATTAACTTGGTCTCCAACTGGAGTATTTGGATTTAGGTTAGAGCTACCATCCCATACATTTGGCCAATTTTGAGACAAGCCACCTTTTGCCCAGTACAGTTCTAATAGCTCATTTCCACTAGAAGCATCGCAACTATTATTAGTTACTTTTACATAAACATAAACAGGGGTTGTATTGTCAATAAAATTAAAATCTTCACTAGTTTTGTATAAGTGACCGTCTGGTTGATTTCTAAACCATATATCAGAGCTATCCCAAATAATCTGAGTTGCAGTATCCGCCTCATCACCGTAATCATCCTCAGAATTGCGTGTCATTAAATCTAATTCTGTAGTAGGATTCTCCATACATTGAGCTTGGAGTACTGCTGCATACGCATTTACTCTACCTGCTCCTAACTTACCAATGTATGGCCAATTTTCTGGTATGTGGGTAAATATATCTTCAGCAGTATTCTGTAGTATTTCTTTTACCTCAGCCGCAGTTATGTTTGGATGGGCTGCATACATTAAAGCAGCAACACCTGATACAATTGGAGCAGCATAAGAAGTACCTCTTCCAATCATATAACTATTTAATTCTCTTGGGACGGGTATTGTATAACCAGGAGCTACAATATCAATAGAGTCATTGTGTTGGTGGTTATATGCACTATTTCCAATTACTTGTTCATGTACGTCTTTCCAATCTACCGAAGCTCCATTATCATGTACATGCCCATAGTTATTATAGCTACCTACACTACTTACAGAAATAACGTGTTCATAAGAAGCAGGGTAATAATAGTCAGTAATATTACTGCCTGAATAATTTCCATTACCAGCAGCTACCACTACAGTAACATTTAACGAGTCTTTAATATGCTGAAAAGCTTCGGCTCTAGGAGTTAGAAATGAATTAGAACTAGAACCCATACTAATATTTATCACCTTTATATCATTGTGATTTTCAGCCAAAAATAAGCTAGTACCAGCATACCCTGATGTTCCCGAAGTAAAAGCATTTGAGCCTGTCACAAATATTAAACTTGAATCATATCCTATTGATGATAAACCAATACCAGTATTATTAGTATTCCCTGCTGCAGTTCCAGCAACACTCACGCCATGTCCTCCTTCGGTAGTACTCATAGTGCCATACGTTGCATTAATTTTACCAGCAATTTCTGGATGCAATTGGTTGAAATTAATATCCCTAATTCCGATTACTACACTTGGATTTCCAGTGGTAATATTCCAAGCTTGTCTTGCATTAATTAATTCTAAATGCTCATATCCTCTTATATTATGTAATTGATAAGGTTGATGGACGTCACCGTCAGAAGCAAAAGTGCCATCAGGAATCCAATAATTTGGTAAAGCACTGTGCTCAAAATAGTCGTTAGGCGTACTAAGTGTATTTCCTTCAAAATCTTCAATTGTCCCAACATATTCTGCTAATACAATGTCATTATTCAAAAGTAAATCATTTATTTTATTAGTATCATCTAAGCCAATTAAGTAGTATTTGTGTAAGGAAGTAAATCTAGACCATTCATACTCTCGCTCAAAAGAATGTATTGTGAAATCGTCAAAGAAATCTGTTAAACTTTGTTTATTAAATTGTAATTCTAAAGTTTTATCTTGATTTACGATTATATTGTTAGGCTTAAGCAAGTCATAAGAAGCCTCTTCTATATAATAGTAGTGAATTTCTGGCGGCGTAGTCTGTGCTTTTAATTGATAAGTAAACATAATTACACTTATCAATAATAATACATACCTATGTTGCGGTGTTGCGGTGTTGCGGTGTTGCGGTGTTGCGGTGTAGTTTTCATGACATATTTTTAAGATTATTTACCAAAAATAAAATAAAAAATTTAATATGGCAACTAATTTTAGAATAAAATGTTAAATGCTTGTTTTTCTCATAAATCTAGTTTTAAACTTTCTCAAATACTTTTCTTCTGCAAATGAAGCTTAAAAAGCATTTACATAGAATTGGCTTTTGCTGAATTCTTTAAATGCCTAACAAAATGTATCTTTGCAAAAAAATTATTTTGGAAAAGAAAGTTACTCCTTATAAAGACTCTACTCTCGACAAAAAGAAACAAGTTGAACAAATGTTCGATAATATTTCTGAGAATTACGACAGCTTAAATAGAGTTATATCTTTGGGAACTGACCAGTCTTGGAGGAGGAAACTCATTAAAATTGTAAAAGCTACTCAGCCTAAAAATATCCTTGATGTAGCTACAGGTACAGGAGACTTAGCTATTGCATTAGCTGATTCTTCTGCAAAAAAAATAGTGGGATTAGATATTTCAGCTGGGATGTTAAGCGTTGGACAGAAAAAAATAGATGCTAAAAAATTAGACCATAAAATAGAAATGGTTCAGGCAGACTCTGAAGATTTGCCTTATGAAGATAATTATTTTGATGCTATAACAGTTGCTTTTGGCGTTCGAAACTTTGAACATTTGGATAAAGGCTTATTGGAAATCAATCGGGTTTTAAAACCAGGTGGGGTTTTTGTCGTGCTTGAAACCTCTGTTCCCACTAACTTTCCATTTAAGCAAGGCTATAAAATTTATACCAAAGGCATTCTACCTACTATAGGAAAGCTTTTTTCTAAAGATAAAAGTGCCTACGCCTATTTGTCTGAAAGTGCTTCACAATTTCCTTTCGGAGAAGCTTTCAACAATATTTTAAGGAAAAATGGGTTTACAAATGTGAAAGACTTACCACAAACCTTTGGTGTGGCAACCATATATGTGGCAACTAAATCTTAAGTTTGCGCCGTTTTAAATTGTTTTTATGAAAAAAATCTGTTTTCTGCTTGTTTTTACAATAAGCTGTACAACATCCAAAGCACAGGGTTTTCTTAACCTTTTTAGTAAAGATAGAGTTATTAACTTGGAAAACTTCGATAAAAAAACGTGGTCTTGGGGTTATTTTTTAGGGATGAATTCTTATGATTTTCGCTTTGACTATGAACAGGAATTTGGAGATATTTTGGTGCAAAGAAATCTTGGTTTCAATATTGGTCTAATCGGAAATTTACGTTTAACCGATTATATTGATTTAAGACTGGAACCTGGAGTTATCTTTACTACTCGAATTTTAGAATTTCCCCAATTTGAAGAAACAAGAGAGCGTGTAAGAGAGGTAGAATCCAATTATGTTCATGTTCCACTTCTTGTAAAATTCTCGACTAAGCGAATTAATAATTTTAAACCATTTGTGGTTGCAGGTGCCTCCATAGCACATAACTTGTCTAGTAACCAAGACAATCCGAGTGACAATACCGCAGGACAATTTAGGTCTAAAGACTGGACAACCTATGTAGAGGTTGGTTTCGGAATTGATTTTTATACGGAATATTTCAAATTTAGTCCTTCAATTCGTGGTGTTTTTGGTCAATCTGATGAATTGGTGCCAGACAACAATCCATCCAGTCCATGGACAAAAGACTTAAGTAAAATGACAACTCGTGGTGTGTTTATTAATTTGACGTTTCAATAGAAAGCTACAATTCTCTTCGTCTTAATTCACTTAGTAAAATTGCACCTGCCATAGCTACGTTTAAACTTTCAGTTTCTCTCAACTCTCCAAATCTAGGAATACTGACTCGTTGAGTTACCAATTCTTCAACTTCTTCGCTGATTCCATTGGCTTCATTGCCAAGGACTAAAAAACAGTTTTTAGGAAAGTTATTCTCTTTGTAAATGTTGTCTCCATCTAAAAAAGCACCTAAAAAATCCTTTTTTTGTAACGACCCCATAGCAGCTTGTACTACTTTAGGATTATAGCAATCTACCGTATCCTCAGAACAAATAATATGTTTGACTCCAAACCAATCGCATTCCCTGATAATTGTTCCCATATTTCCAGGATCACGAATGCCATCTAAAATCAAGGCAATGCCTTTGTGTTTTATTTTAGTGTAATTTGGAATTTTGAATAGGCCTAAAGCAACTTGAGGAGTAGAAAGAAAACTCACTTTACCTAGCTCTTTAGGAGTAATAAAAACAGGGGTTTCCACTTCTTTTGAAATAGGATTTATAAAAATATCGGTTGTAGTATACAATGCTTCTAGCTTGTAGGTACTTTTTAGAAATTCTTTGATTACTTTTACACCCTCGGCAACAAAAATACCGTGTTTTTGTCTGTATTTTTTCTGACCTAAACTTGTAATTAATTTCTGTTGCGCTTTACTTAGCATAAAAATACATTTTTAATTAAACTTGATTTTATTGAAAACAGTTTCGGCAAAAATATCATTAATTATTTTAATGAGCGCTTTACTTTTTTCATGTAACGCATTAAAACATCTTGATGAAGATGAACAGCTTTTAGTAGAAAATAGCATCATTGAAGATGGAGAAAATACTCGCAAAAAAAATCTGAAAAATTTATTAAAACAAGAACCAAATGCTACTCTATTTGGATTTCCCTTAAAACTTCACATTTTTAATCTTGCAAATAAACATCCTGATTCTACCTTTAATGCTTGGCTGTACAAGAACCCAAAAAGGGTAAATAGGATGGTCAATTTTTTCTCCAAAAAACAAATTAAGCGAATTAAATCTTCTTATGAAGGTATTCAAAATAAAATTAAAAAAATCGGTGAAGAACCCACTATATATAGTGCAATCAAAGCAGAACAATCTGCAAGCGTTTTAAAATCTTGGCTTTGGAACAATGGCTGGTTCAATGCCGAAGTGAGTTTAGAAAAAACAGACACTAATAATCCTAAAAAGACAACAGTAAAATATATTGTAAAAAAAGGAGAACCTTATCTGGTGGGAGAAATTGAAAGAGAAATAAGTTCACCAGCCATAGATTCCATTTACCAAGCACACCAAACAGAATCTATTATTAAAAAGAATAAACAATACAACACAGATGATTTTAATGCTGAACGTGAACGCATTACCTTATTGATGCTGAATAACGGAATTAAAACATTTGAACGAAGTAATGTAGAATTTGAAGCGGATACTATAAACACCAATCAAAAAGTAAATATAGGTTTAAAAATTAGTGATAAAATCATTCAAAACAAAGACCAAGATACACTAAAAATTGAAGCCTTTAAAGTAAACAGAATAAGTGAAGTAAACGTCTTTACCAACTACGATGAATACCTTAAAAGTAAAGTAGTAACCGATAGTGTACATTACAAAAAACTAAAAGTATTTTCTTTTGGAAAACTACGGTATAAGCCAAAAATATTAGCAGATGCTATTTTTATTGAAGATGGAAAACCATACCGTTTTATTGATGAAAAGCGAACCAAAAACAGGTTTTCAGATTTACGTGTTTTCAAATATCCAGATATTCAATATCAACCAGATCCGCGAGACCCAGAAGGTAAAGATTTAATTGCCAATATATTTCTTAGCCCTAGAGATAAGTTTGGGTACACCATAAGCTCAGATGTTTCGCAAAGTAATATTATGGATTTTGGGATTGGTTTTAATACTTCACTTTTAGTTAGAAATGTTTTTAGAGGAGCTGAAGTTCTAGAAATTTCAGGAAGAGGAATTATTGGTTCTTCTAAAGATGCAGCGAGTGCAAGCGATCAATTTTTTAACATCAATGAAATTGGGAGTAACATCCGTTTAAGCTGGCCAAAAATAGCCTTTCCAATAAAGACAGAATCTATAATCAATAAAGGTATGTCGCCTTTTTCATCTTTAGGTGTTGGATTTAGTTCACAGCAAAACATTGGTTTAGATAGGCGAAATTTCACAGGATCTTTCAGTTACCGCTGGAAACCTAAAAAACAAGTTTCCAATCAATTGGATTTGGTAAATGTTCAATTTGTAAACAATTTGAATCTACAAAATTACTTTAATGTCTTTAGAAATTCATTTGTACAGCTTAACAGCCTAGCGGTTGCCAATAGGAACGATGTAAATGATGCTTTTTTTGAAACCACTCCAAATGGAAATGAACAGCTTATTATTCCAACAGGAACAGATGGATTTATCAATCAAATTGAAAGTGATTCCAATTTAAATTTAAATAATGAAGAATTTCAACGAGCTTCTTCAATTATAGAACGAAAAAATAGGCTGACTGAAAATAATTTAATCATCGCCTCTAATTTTTCTTACGATTATTCCAATAGAGTAGGAATAAATGACCATGATTTTTATCAATTACGAACCCGATTGGAATTGTCTGGAAATTTAATCTCTGCCTTAGCTAAACCTCTAAGTTTAGAACAAAATGCGAATGGCAATTACAATTTATTTGGTGTTCAGTTTTCGCAATACGTAAAGACGGAAGTCAATTATATTAAACATTGGGATATAGGAAAAAAACAAGTCATTGCTACGCGTTCTTATGGAGGAATTGCCATACCTTACGGGAATGCAAACTCAATTCCTTTTATTCGAAGTTTCTTTGCGGGTGGTCCGAACGATAATAGAGGGTGGCAACCTTATGATTTAGGACCTGGAAGAACCGGCGGTGTAAACGATTTTAATGAAGCTAATTTCAAATTGGCTTTTAATGCTGAATACCGTTTCAATTTATTTGGATCTTTATATAGCGCATTATTTGTAGATGCAGGAAACATTTGGAATTTGTGGGATAATGTCACCGATGAGGCTGCAACATTTAATGGTATAGAAAGTTTGAAAGACCTGTCAATAGGTTCAGGTTTTGGGCTACGGTATGATTTAAGCTTTTTTGTAATACGAGTAGACTTTGGATTTAAAACCTTTGAACCCGGCTTAGATGGCGGTAGATGGTTTAAAAACTACAATTTTGGGAATGTGGTTTACAACTTCGGTATCAACTATCCGTTTTAGACAATTCAAATACGCATAAATTTTATTACTTTTACCAAACCAATTTAAAATACAATCAAAATGAGTCATACAATTAAGCCTGGAGTTGCAACTGGAAAAGAAGTGCAAGCTATTTTTAACCACGCCAAAGAAAACGGCTATGCTTTGCCTGCGGTAAATGTTGTAGGAAGCAATACTATAAATACGGTTTTAGAAACTGCTGCCGAGTTAAAATCTCCTGTAATCTTGCAGTTTTCGAATGGTGGTGCTCAGTTTAATGCTGGTAAAGGATTATCTAATAGCAACGAACAAGCTGCTATTGCTGGTGCAGTTGCTGGTGCAAAACACGTACATGAGTTAGCAAAATTATATGGCGCAACGGTTATTTTACATACAGACCATTGTGCAAAAAAATTACT
>Ga0307960_1002759_pt1 | contig 10549 bp, 8 predicted proteins | sample OrgLakmetagen542_FD_201832 | JGI IMG/M metagenome (GOLD analysis project Ga0307960, IMG submission 201832) | Saline water microbial communities from Organic Lake, Antarctica - #542 | ecosystem: Environmental > Aquatic > Non-marine Saline and Alkaline > Saline | place: Antarctica: Organic Lake... | reverse complement strand
CGACTTGTTTATTTACCAATTGATAGCTTTTGATCAGGTCAGCCATTCCTGTGAGAGTTCTTGCCCCAAAGCTCCCACCCACTTCTGAGTATGCAGGACCTTAAGCTGGACCTAACTGAGCAACTCTGCATACTTAGTTTGTGCCGGAAGGCGCTCAGGGTGCGGGGCCAGGATTCCCCTGCCAAAATGTGGTCCGCAGAAAGTGGCCCCGCGGCTTGCCTCACCCACAACGATGGATGGACATAATATTTGGAGCATTATGAGGGGGGTCCGTCGGTGGGGGCGGGGGTCCAGAAAACCGCTCAATTTTGGCGGGGATAAGCTCGATTCTATGCGAGGAGCACAGGGTGCATGGTTTGTGGAGCCGATTTGTGCGATTAGTTTTATGAATTGTAACTTGTAAAAGTTGTCAGTGGCATGTTCTGGCCAGCTCCAGAGGTGACACGGATAACATTTAAAGTTTGACGAGTAAAGAGCAGTTTAGCATGCTCGGCTGGTGTGGGCAGGCAGTGAAATTTGAATCCATGACCTTTGAAATCCTCAGCTGTCGCTGCTCACCACGGCCCAACCCCAGCATTTCAGACCATAAAACTTGACAGGGCATGCCTTGGGAGCATACTGAAGGGCTCCCGACACTCAGGTGATGGCCAGAAAGCATGTTGCCGGGGTTTCCAGAAATGCACCATTTTTGCCCAGCAAACAGGCCCACGCACCAAGTACTTTAGGGGCAAAGTTTCAACCCTAAACCTATCTGGTAACAAAAGAATTGGTGAAATTCGAACCATAACCCGCATTTCTACACCCATACCACCTTTCTGGCAGGGAAATGGCACAAATCCAGCCCCCCACTCTCACCCTTGACCCCAATTCATTATTTTTTATGCAAAGGTGTTACATTTATGAAAACAGACCATTGGGTGACCTCAGATGTGCAGTTCAGGAAAGGTGCATGAATTCCCCCTTTTTTGGGTGGGGCTTGGCTGGGCTGACTTATGACATCAGAATTCCACATACGTATTTTATATTTTAAATGACACGTGACGTCACAAAGTTGTGATCCTTGACGCCTCCTGAACGTACCAAGGTAAATGAATGCAGGGGTGGAAGGGTCGACGGCGGGCCCTCTCCTTGTTGGCAGAAGGAAGTGTGAGCTCTTTCATGGCTGTAGGATCTGCAAGACATCCATCCCCATTACAACTGTCAGTGAGTCTGTTGGTCACTCAACTTGTTGCCTGCAGCCCAAAAGCAGACCTTACAAAAGCTTACCTCACGCCATTATATGTTGAAATGTGGTTGGGGTGGCCTGAAACTCCTCTGCCATCAAAAGTTATCACCTTGTAGAATGCATGAGGAAGCAGGTATCAGCATACTGGCTTAACAAGTGCCACTCGCTTTTGCATATAAAACTGGCATGCATTGAAAGTCTGGCACGTGCTTGCAAGGAGAGATCGGTGACCTTTAAGAATTCACTACCTTGGTGATGCTACTAGCCATAGCACATGCGTGAACGTGACGATGAATGGCCTGGTCAGGCCAGGTCTCGTTCATCCCATCCTGAATCCCGCACCAAATGAGGAATTGCTGGTCAATCAATAGGGCAATTCTGGGTTAGGTCTAGGCCTTTCTAAGAATGTTTGTGCTCTATGTACGATGTACGATGAAGAAAGAGCGGGCAATTTGAACGATGTTCAGCTGCAACACAGTTGGCAGCCTTCCACTCGGCCTACCTTTAGTTGCCGGTCATCTACCACAGTCACGTTCCCCCGAGGAACCTGGGACATTTTTGACATGATGCTTGAGAGTTATGACATAGCGTTATGTTTTCACTACGCAGTGGCAAGCCACCAACCTCCAGTTTCTCACAAGCACTTCGCAACTCAGCCTGTCGCTCAACGCCCTTTCCATCTGCATCACCTGCTTCAAATGAACAACAGCAATGTGTCAGATGTCTTCCTTCCTGACCGTAGAAAAGTGTGTACACTACCTGTTGAGAGGCACAAAATGAAGACGGGTATGCGCTGCGCTCTCAAACCCAGTACGGTGGGCGCAAAGAACATGCTCTCATCATCAGGGTGTGCAATGACAAGCAGCACGCGGTCTTGTGAGGGCCGGAACACCTGGAGTGCTTCGGGTTTCAACTTTTGGTAGCAGGTGCATGCTATAACCACAATGCACGCTGAAACCACCAGACCTGCAAAGGCCCAGCCTTGCAGCATGAATGGGATCACATTTTCTTACATTCTAGTAATAGACCCAACATTTAATTTTAACTTTTAAAGGAGCCGAGGCTTATTTTTCATAAGTGATGCTAAAATATAATTAAATAGAAACAGCAAGGTCATTGGCTTCGCTTGGCGTGCAGCCATGCACGTAGGTGCACCCTCCCCTTCAACCCTTCAGCCAAGCAATGGCCCAGCCTCCTACGCCCCCTCTCGCCAATATAGGAGGCGCGAGAACAGACGTCCCGGCGGGCTATACGCACCACCCCCGAACCTAGTACAACAGCAGGTATATGCGCCAGCACAACCTCCCGCGCACCCTCCTTCCGTTGGAATGTAAAGTACAGTGCGTGTATTATCAAGCCAATTGCACGCGTGTCCCAAATGTGGTGTTTCGGAATTTTTGTGTGCAGCAACCCAGCCTGAACCAGGAAAGCAGTGCTGCCCCTGGCTTAGGGGCTGAGTGGGAGCTGGCCTCCCTTTCCACGGGGCCTAAGAGAAGGGGGTTACTGAAGGTAGGGAGAAAGGAGGAAGGGGGGCTCGTCAGGGCTTCAGGTTGTTTAACGCCTAGTCTCCACACTCACGCACCACGTCAGACCCTTTCTTTCCCTCCCTCGCACAGGGATTCGTCACCCCACGCCCCACGCACACTACGGAAATCGAAGTGTTTGGAATGGACTCGGGTGAGTCAATTGGAGGACACAAATACACACACACACACACACACACACACACACACACACACACACACACACACACACACACACACACACACACACATACATACACACACATACACACACAGCACTGCATAGCACGCATACATGCATACGATCGCACTCAGGAGCACACACACACACACCATGCGCACGCACTCCACACGCACACGCACAACGGCATGCGCGCAAACAAAGTGCACATGGTCACACACACAAGCATGCACGTACATGCAGGTATAGCACGCGTGCACATACGCGCACACACACATACGCACACACACACACACACACACACACAAGCACGCACACACACACACACACACACACACACAAACACACACACACACGCATGCACTTACACACAACATAGAATTAAGCACCACCTGTGCACGCAAGCAAACATCCCTACAGGCTCGCAGATTTTGCACATGAACGCACGATAACACAAACACACGCACGCCTTATTCATGCTAGGCCCATACAACAGCACGACTTTGTTCACTTGGTATGAATGGATGCACACATACTCACACAACATGCATCTCACGTATACATCAACCAAGTACACATGTGACTGCATATACATGATCATTAACCTTTTGCTCTCACAGAGGACATGAAGCTGTTGACCAGTCGCATCAGGCTGGCCTCCAGCTGGTACGACCTGCAGTCCGCTCTGACCATGGCCCGTGAGCACGAGCGAGAGCTGGACTGTATCGCCCTTGCGGCCTGCTTCAGCGCTCTGCCCCGGGTTCTGAAGAAGTACAGCCGGCTGGATACTACGCAGGTGAGGGAGGGGCATGCAAGCATTGATGTACCTACACGCAAACAACACACACACACACACAAATTGTCCAATATGCATGCGCGCGTACGCGTTTGCACGTTTGCACACGCATTCACTCAGACACATTCTACACGCGCACACACGCTCACAAATGCTCTTGCACAAGCGCACACACATACACATGCACACACGTTTGCACCAGTGTTTTTTTAGGGCGGCGTGTCGTTTTTAAGCATTTTGTGTTGCTTCTTGGTGGTGTTATACAACGACGCACCAGGGTGTCCCGGGGCACCCTGTGTTGCAAAGCCGCGACATCAAAAATTTTGCGGAGTACCCTGTATAGCTAATTTGGCTGGTCACTCAGAGACCAGGGTTTGAGTCCCAGCAAGCTCTTTGCCCTTTTGCTATTCCCTTCTCAAATCACTGCAAAATAGTGATTTGGGTGCAAACAAAACTTTTCATCCTATTCAAAGCCCTTTTCCATCTTTATGGGAATTACTTTGCACAACAAAATGTTGGCGTAGTCAAAATGGTGGCAGGTTTCTCTTGGGCTTCCGGTTGAGCACCCTGCGTAGAATTTTGACTAGGTGTGTAGCATTTCCACCTTAAAACCTTGACAAGTGAGTGAGCGTCACTAGCGACGCTGAAAAATTGGCGAAGCCCATCACGCGCGCAACGTGTGCATGCATTTGCACGTGTGCGTGTGAGTATGTGTGTGTGCGCGTGTGTGTGCCTGTGTGATTGGGCGTTTGTATGTGTGCGCACGCGTGTATTTGTGCGTGTGTATGTGTGCGCGTTTGTGCTTATATGTGTGTGTGCATGTGTGTGAGTGTATGTGTGTGTGTGCGTGTGTGTGTGCATGTATCTCTGCGTGTGTGCCTTACTGCCCCGCAGATGCTGCAGTGGTGCGCATGACACTGTGCTGAAGCAGGCGTAAGGATGTGCTGCTGCTGCTGTTCCCTGTCTGTTGAGAGGGCAGGTGCGAGCATGTTGCCCGGGCTGGCCAGGATATCTGAATTCTGCTTCAACACGCAGTGCACGGCAAGCACCTGCACCGTGCGCTCCATGCCCCGCAAACAGTCCATGCCAACGCGGACCGCGTTCCTGAAGAGTCCCATCCAAGCAAACTTCCGTGCGTCACGGACAAGTGATTAAACGAAAATTGTATAGCCCATCGAAATTAGTATTAATTCATTCTGCTTGCATGGTCAACCGTAAACTTTGCAGCCGGAACACAACCAAGGGCTCCTGACACAGCGTCCGCAGCTAGGGAAGTGTGCTGATGAATGCTGCACCATCAGGAAGGGGTCCGGGGGCCTGACTAAGGAATACTGGGCAGCTTCCTGGGGCTTTCAAACATACAAATTTGCTCCAAAACTTTACACACGGCACCCCAAGTTCCCAGATTTCATCTGCTCCGGTAAAGGTTTTGGTTAGAAGCCTATGTCGAGTCTTAGCCCGGGATGTGCCCTTGGTGGGCCTGGGGAGGAGGTCTGGACCCCGAATAACAAAATGTTACTTAACATCTTCGCCCACCGCACCCCAGGGTCCCAGAGTTCATCTGGTTCGGTACGAGTTTTGGTCAGGAGCCTATGTCGAGTTTCAGCCCGTGAGGTCGCCTGGGTGAGCCTGGGGAGGCCTGTGTGAAGTGTGGTGGAAGAAAACTTTGCTAGGGGCTTACGCCCCAACGAGGGGGGCTTCGCCAAAAAAACCATGAGCACACATACATATACACACCAGCGCACTCACACACTCACTCACACACGCACACGCATGCACGCTCACGCACACAAACACACAGACACACATAGTTACATACGTACACATATATACACACAGCGTGCCGAAGTGGTCAGTGCTGTGGACTGGCTCACTGCACAACTCCGCCCACGCCTGAACAGCTGGGACAGCTACGGACTAGTGGGTGCTGCTGTGGGCCTGGCCAAGCTGGACAGCTATGGCCTCATGGAGAACAGGGACCCTGCTCATTTGCACAGCCTCTTGCAGGTTTGTGAAAAGCAAGGGTGCTTTGCAATAACTGCACGTGACGCGAAGTGTGTATATGTGTGTGCTGGTACAAGGCTCAAGACAGGCCTGACGCCTTGCTTTAAGTTTGTGCAGGTTAACATAAAAGCGTGCACACGCACATATACAAGCACACGGACACACGTCCCACTTGCACGCACACACACGCGCACACATACACACACACATGTTACGACCCGTCTGTATGTTGCCTCGTTTGCAGGAGATTGCAGCAGCCAGCGTGGTGCACATGCAGAGCGGGAGCATCAGCCCTCAGGTGTGTTGGAGTCGTGTGCGTATGGAGGCAATATGCTGCAGGACCCTGTACATAGCGTGTGGCCTATTATAAAACATCTCAGGGACTGTTTATAGGGCCCCTTTCTTTGCCTTGTGAGCTTCTTAGAACTTTGTGTATTGTTGTTTTGGCAGTCTTTGTGTGTGACTTGTCGGCCAGTTGTGAGCGCGACTGTGTATGCAAACGGTGATGTTGTACTTGCTGAAACTACAACATCAAATCGCAGCTAAATACACAGTAGGAATTGCTAAGTGCACAAAATGTATTGCGTTGGTAAAGGGATTAAGCTGAAGGTCATATATATGTGGCTTCACCGCCCTGGTGCATGCCAGCACACACGGAGGCCTGACAGCACGCCACTGACACACACATGCATGCATACATGTGCACCCCCTAAACACGTGTGCATACATACACAACACACATTCAACGGTGTGCAGGGCTTATCTAACCTTGCCTGGGCCCTGGCCGTGGCGGGTGTGAGGCCATCAGGGGCGTGGCTGAGCGAGTTTTGGCACGAGCTTGGCGATCAAGTGGAGCACCTGAGTGCCAAGGACGTGGCACACATTTTCTGGTACGTGCTGCTCTCCCTACGCAACTAAAGCTGCAGAGATCGTGACAGGCTTGCGTGGAGACTCGTTTTATGTGCATGCATGTGTGTGTTTTGCGCGAGGTGGGTCTTGGTCCTTTATGTTGTTTTTCTGGTGGCGACAGAATGTTTCGGAATATGTTTTGCCCTGCTGAAAGGTTATCGCTTCCTTGTAGCACATAAAATAACGATTTTGTTTTGCTTCAGCTACCGTACTGCCGGTATATCACCGCATACCTATCACCGCATACCGCAATTGCTCTTGACCCCCGCACAGAGTTCCGTGACCGGTTGAAATAATGTTACAATTCTATTAAATAATGCCTCATAAAGTTCGCTTTGGCGCGAACTGACAGGTTCTTTTACAGGTCAGGTCTCCTTTGAATCCTGGTCAAAACACCCTAAACGTCTTTGTTCCAAAACGCCATTCCCCCTGTTTTTAAGCTTTTATAAGTGTGCTGCGTTTTTGCATGTGCCTTGGCTTAAATACATGTAGAAAAGTTCCTACATCATTCCAAAAGGGGGGCAAAAGAACCCTTGTGTATGCTTGCATTGCGTTTATTGATTAAGTGTTCCCCGCATCGGGGTAAATAATTAATTTCTATCACTCGGCAGTACGGTACATCAGCATGCACAGGCCTGCATCAAATGATAATTATTTCATTTTTCCTATTCTTTCTGAAGTCTTAGGTGCTGCTCTGTCCTTCACTGTGTATCCTACACTGTATCCCGCACTGTATCCTGCACTGTATCCTACACTGTATCCTGCACTATATCCTACAGTGTATTCTACACTGTGTATCGTCCACATGCCACCTTATTGTAGCACATACACACACACACATACACACACACACGAACAAGACTGCTGTGCACTGCAAACACGCACAAGCACACATGAACTATTCAAACTTGCTCAAGCTGTGACCTTCCCATCCTTTGCCTTCGGTTTACCATCAAACCCATGCTGCTTAACACACCATTTGCTCGCTCCCTTTGACAGGTCCACCTGATGGCCGGAATTTAGCTGCTCAACCTACTCTGTTGTATCCCCCCCTTTGACAGGTCCATCTGCCGACTGGAGATCATGCCCCCGTGGGTGAGCGATGGCAGCATGCCATCCATGATTGGCCACGCTATGAAGTGCGTCGGGTCCGCCGAGTCAGGGCAGGTGCGCGCGTCACAGGTGCTTGCCACTAGCGACTATCTATTCGTGCGTGCACGACTAAAAATGCTGTCCCGTTTGTCCAGATCTGCGCGGGCCAGCTAGCACTTGTTTCTTTGGGAGCCGTGCCAAAATAAAACTACGCGAGAATTACGCGTATGTTTGTGCTAATGTAGTATTGAACGCAGGACTTGGAAGCGTTGCTCTGAGTTGGACCAAGTCATAGATTGTAAAGCGCATGCTGCCTTACGTGCCTAAATTAAGTGCAGGACCCTGTTGCAGTGCAGCTACACCTGACCTGCAGTTTGCTCACGCACATAAGTGTGTACTCCTAGGCTGTTTGTAAATTTTAAATGTGAACAAGTGTGCAGACGCAGGACCCTGCTACCGTGCTGGTGTGCTTTTGGCCTTCAACACGTGCTGGTGTGCTTGGCCTTTAACCCGTGCCTTCAACACGTGCTGGCCTTTAACACGTGCCTTTAACACGTGCTGGTGTGCTTGGCCTTCAACACGTGCTGGTGTGCTTGGCCTTCAACACGTGCTGGTGTGCTTGGCCTTCAACACATGAGTTGCTCGTGCGCATAAAATCGTGCGTCAATGTCAAAACTGTTTGCACAACTGTTTGTATGTGTGCACAGGACCCTGCTACCGTGCTGGTGTGCTTGGCCATTTGGCACAGGAGTTTTAGCTATCACCCGCCCGCCGCTGACGTGACCCGCCTACTAGCAGACATGCAGCCACGCTTGGGCAACTATTTGCCGCAGGTATGAGCATTGCTGCTAGTTTGTGTGTGAATAGGGGGATGTGTAACAATCTGCTGCCAGCCAAGGTGCATTTGAGCGCGCGCAGCTACATGCCGCATGAGCGCGTCGCGGCGAATCGAGTTAGTTGATGAGGACTTTACCGCTAGTTGTAAGCAGCCACACTTAGGCAACTACCTGCCGCAGGCATGTTTGGTAGGTGTACGAGTCTCGTGCGAATGGGTCTGGTGTTGAATATATGAAGCCATGCTCAGGCAGCCTCCGCCAAAGGTGTGCTTTGAGGCTCATCCTTGTGAGCTGGTGAATCTAGTGCTGGCTGACATGCTGGCTGACAGGCATACTTAGCTGCTAGCGAGCTCATGTGACCCTGATTTTTTCCTCCACCAACGCCGCCACCAGCACTGCAAGCATCTTTTGTAATTGACACCCGTTGTATGTAGGTTTGGCCAGAACCATATATGTAAGGTGTATACACGGTATTTTTGGCAGGGAAATCACCAAATATACGGTAATACACGGTGTGAGTTACACGGTTCTGGCTAATTCTAGTTGTATGTTTTTGACTAGTGACTCTGCTGCAGACCGTGCTGGAGCATATGTTGAAAGCAGTGGAACGAATGGAGTGGAATGGAAGGAGTGATGAACTCTAATGTCAGGCCACGTGTGAGTTAGGCAACTCAAAACCCTCTATACTGTTTCGCTCGCCGCGATTGTGTTTGTGACCTAATGTGCATCACGCTTGGACTGCTGGTCTCTATGAAAGTCGGTAATGAAAAATGGTAAGGAAATGTTTGCATTCTTGCTACGTGGTTGAAAATTCAGTGCGCTGTGCTCCTTGATGTCACTTTTTTTCCAAAAGCATTTTGTCTTCAGGAATTGAACTAAGTAACTTGCATAAACCCTGGTCATTATCTGGATTAAGACCTCAAAGCGCAAACACAGGAAATCGTGAAACACGAAGCAGGCAGACACCTTGCATGCGATCATGATGCGCTAGGGTTGGACAGAGGTCTGCCAATTGGTTGCAACCTTGCCCTCCCCCCCTGGAGAAGCTGTTGAGCATCGTGTGTCAGCCAGCACCTCCTTGAGAAAATCTCTGTCAGTACCTCTCATGCACGAGAGACCAAAAGCAAGGTCTGTGCGGCTGTGAATTGTGCCACATTCATTCCTCAACTCCTTTCTCTCCCCCGCAGGACATGGTGAGCATCGTGCATTCCTTGGTGGTCATGAACCTCACGCCTGGCCGAGCTTGGATGACGGATTTCTACATGGTCCTCCGTAACCGCCTGGTGTGTGGGGGGGAGGGTTGTGTGTGTTTGTGCATGGGCGTGCGTGTGTGCGCGTGTGTATGTGGTCGGGTCTCCGGGTTTTTATGTGTTTGTTTCAGTGCGTACGTGTTCTCTTATCAGTGCCTGTGGAGAGTGATGGGGCCTGGTCGCAGGGCCCTGATTGTGTGCACATGTGGATGTGCCTAAGCTGGTCTTGATTTATTGGCATCCCGCCCCTTGCAGTTCCTTTCTTTTGCATACGTTTAGAACAAACGGTTGTCTTTGGCCTCCATAGAAAGGAGGCAGATCACACGCCCTCAATGTATCATGCGGTGTGTGTTCAAAAGGCTTTTGCTGCAACGCTTGGTTCCCCACTTGCACTTTGGGGGGCACCGAGGAATGGACAAAGCATGGCAGAAGAGCTCACTGAAGAAATGAACAAAGCATGATAGAAGAGGCATGAAGAACTGAACACAGGCACTAAGAACCGTGAACCTGCTTTTACGGGCAATGTTCCGTACCGACTGCTTGTAGCTGCACAATCATCAGCTATGTAAGTATGAAACAGACACTGATGTGTGTGTGTGTCCCTCTGTAAGCTTTGAGCCTAACGTCTTGTGTGGGAAGGGCGTGTGACTATAAGCTCGTGTCGCAACTTCTTGCAAAACACACAACGTTTAAACGCACGCACGCATACATGAAAATACACACAGGTCTCTGA